>Ga0187781_10000011_pt1 | contig 155726 bp, 128 predicted proteins | sample 0715_SJ02_MP02_2_FD_132447 | JGI IMG/M metagenome (GOLD analysis project Ga0187781, IMG submission 132447) | Tropical peat soil microbial communities from peatlands in Department of Meta, Colombia - 0715_SJ02_MP02_20_MG | ecosystem: Environmental > Terrestrial > Soil > Wetlands > Peat...
GGGCGTGGGGCAGGTGAAGGGGAAGAATCCCCTTCCCCTGCACCCCATCCCCTCGAACAGCCGGAACCAAAAGTGTCAGGGATGTGCCCGGTCTAAAATGTCAGACATGTCCCCGACCGTATCCAAGACATGTGCCGCGCCTCCGGCGCTCTATCCGCCAATACGCAAAGACCCAGGCCTTCCGGCCTGGGCTAAATTCTGCCGCGCCTCCGGCGCTGGGTCTCCTCAGTGGCACCCCGTGGTAATGGCGTCAGGTGCGTCGAACGCCGTAGGCGTGGGAGAAGTTAGCCCAGCGCGGAAGCGCTGGGAACCGGGCGCCCAATTGGCGGGAGCGCCGTCGGCGCGGCACAAAATCTGTGTGACGTTTGCGGGCCGAGCCGCATCAATGACCGTCGCCCGTTGCCGCAGCGACCCAGACGTATTCGAGAGTTTCGTCGGCGAGATTGGTGACGTTGTGACGCGTGTCCGGCGGAATGTAAGCCAGCATGCGCGCGCGAAGAGGAAGGCCAGGCCGGCCATCGATTTGCGCGCTGCCTTTTCCCTGGAGAATCACGAGTGCTTCTTCGTGATGGCCGGTGGAATGCCAGCCCACGCTCTCTCCTTTTTTGAGGCGGACGTAACCGCTCCTCATTCCTGCGGTTTGAGGAGCTCCCTTTAAGAGCGGGCAATCGCCGCCGGCGCATTCCAGGGCGAACGTGAGTGGCTGCGGTGGGGATGATTGCTGAGACATCGCGCCGTGAGCAAGGGCAAGCGTTAGGCCCAAAGTCATTATTCCTGCAAGCGTGATCGCGCAGAGTTTCATGGAAGTATTCGCCTCGGGGCGCAGCTTAGCACAGGGATCAATCTGTGCAGGGCCTGCAAACTGCAATCTCGCGATGGGAGAATTTTTGGACCGTCCCAGATTGTGCCAATGGCGGGAATTTCCTTCGTGAGAGCACAGGCAGGAGTGCCTGTGCCACTTAGTGATTCGTTGAAGTGTCCCCTCCGCGCGCAGCTTAGCATATCGGGTGGGAGCCCCCTCATTTATGAGGGGGAGGAGCGCTTCAGCGCTCCGGAAAAAGCATCGAACTTGAATTTGCGCTTTAGCGCTGGGTATCGAGACATTCCCGGGCTAAACCCCAATTTGTTTTTGAGGCTCGTTTCAGCCGGACTGAAGTCCGGCTTCCCCCTGCTAAAGCAGGGGGCTCCCACCCAACACCATTTCAGCGGCGGCGCTTCGATTTGCGGCGGGGGCGCGATTTTGCGCGCCGGGCGGGTTTGCGACGGGCGGCGCGGCGTTTGGCGCGCGGCTTCTTTGCCCGGTGCGACGCGTGGGCTAATTCTTTGCGGCGCCGGCGGGCCCAGCCGGGCTTGGTGGCCTGGCGGCCGCGGGCGATGGCGAGGGCGTCGGCGGGGACGTTGTCGGTGATCGTCGAGCCGGCGGCGACGTAGGCGCCATCGGCGATGCGCACGGGCGCGACGAGAGTGGCGTCGCTGCCGATGAAGACGCGGTTGCCGATGCGCGTTTCGTGCTTCGCGAAGCCGTCGTAATTGCAGGTGATCGTGCCTGCGCCGATATTGGAATCGCGGCCGACGGTCACATCGCCGAGATAGGTAAGATGCGGCGCTTTCGAGCCCTCGTGAATCACCGATTTTTTTACTTCGACGAAGTTGCCGATGCGCGCGCGGGCGCGAATGTCGGCCCCGGGGCGCAAGCGCGAAAAGGGGCCGACGACGGCATCGGCGCCGATGCGCGAGGCGGTGACGTTCGAGTGCGGGCCGACGATGGCGCCATCGTCCACACGCGTATCGTGGAGGATGCTGCCGGTGAGGATGCGGCAGCGCGCGCCGAGGCGCGTTTTGCCGAGCAGTTGCACGCAGGGCTCGATGATCGTGTCGGGCCCGGCGGTGACTTCAGGATCGATGACGACTGTTTCCGGCAAGTAGATTGTGGCGCCTGCGTCCATCAGCTCGGCGGCTTTGCGCGCGCGGAAGATGCGGTCGGCGTCGGCGAGTTGCGCGCGCGTGTTGCATCCCAGAATTTCGCGCGAATCGGGCGCGGGATGAGCGAGGACGCGCTCGTCGCGCCGGCGGAGCAGGGCAATCGCGTCGGTGAGATAAAGCTCGCGATGGGAATTATCAGGGCGCAACGCGCTCAGGCAAGGCCACAGTTTCTCGAGCGTGAAGCAATAGGTGCTGGAATTCACTTCGCGGATGGCCTGCTGCTCAGGCGTAGCGGATTTTTCCTCGACGATGGCCTGCACGCGGCCTTCGGAATCTCGGACGATGCGGCCGTAGCCGGAGGGATCGTCGAGTTCGGCGGAAAGAATCGTGGCGGCGGCTTCGCCGCGGCGGTGGAGAGCGAGGAGCGCTGCCAGCGTTTGCGGGCGCAGAAGCGGAGCGTCGCCGGGGACCACGAGGGCGAGTTTGGCGCTTTTGCGGATGGCGCGGCGCGCGACTTGCATGGCGTGGCCGGTGCCGCGCTGCGGCTGCTGCAAGACGGTTTCGGCGCCAAGAGACTCGGCGACCTCGGCCACTTCTTCGGCCTGGTGGCCGACGACGGCGAGAATTTGCGCGGCCTTGAGCGGTAGGCAGGCGCGCATCACGTGGTCGATGAGCGTGCGGCCGCCGGCGCGATGCAGGACTTTTGCGAGCTCGGAACGCATGCGCGTCCCTTTGCCTGCAGCGAGGATTACGACAGCAGTGTCGCGCGAATCCATACGGCGGCTATTCTCGCTTCCCCGTCAGGCTTTGGCAAATGAAACGCGGGCATTCCCGCAATTCTTGCGGCGAAAACGATAACCGGAGAGGGCTTTTCTGATAGCGCGACCCACCGAATGTCACAGTTGTGCCGACCGAGTCAAGCTTCAGTTCAAGTTTTTTGGTTTTCAGTGCGCGGCACGGTCAAAAAAGCGGCGTCAAGCCGCCCTTCGACTCCGCTCAGGACAAGCCGCACTCCAGAAAACCGGCGCCAGCCTTTTGGGCGGGGGATATCAACGGAGCCAACGGAGAGGTAAGATTGGCGCGAGGCCGGCGCCGTGCAGACCTACAAGAGCTTCAAGAATCTCAAGGGTGTGGCGGGCATTTTATTGATCGTGGTTGTTGCGGCGGTGGCCGCTTACCTCAAGCCGCGCGGCAACCCGGCCAGCTCCGTGGAGGGATTCTCGGCCATCGGCACGCTGCAATCAATCAACAGCGCTGCGAACGTTTATCGGAAGGTCTATTCGAATGGATTTCCTGCGAGCCTGGGAGCGATCGCCGGTGCATCCGGAGCCAATCGAGACTGCGATCATGCGCAGCTTATCGACAACCAGTTGGCGTCGGGAATGAGAGGCAGTTTCCTTTTCACTTACAAGCCGCGGGGGCCGCTGATCGCCGCTGCGCGGGGCTGCACACTTCCGGGCGCGCCGGGCTACACATTGACGGCGGACCCCATCGATTTCGACAACCCGGGAATGCGGCACTTCTTCACGGATGAAACCGGCGTCATCCGATTCGAATTCGGCAAGCAAGCTACGGCCAAAAGCCCGGAAATCGAGTAGAAGTCAACCGGCCTTGTTGATATCGCAACATAGGGAACGCGTCAATCGCGCCGACCGAGTCAAGCCTCGGTTCGAGTGTTTGGTTTTCAGTGCGCCGCACGGTCAAAAAGCGGCGTCGAGCCGCCGCACTCCAGGAAAACGGGAGTCGCCACACAGACTCTGAAAGGATTTCTACGCGGGCGCGGAATTGTGTCCCTCGAGAACCGCTCAAGGCGCGCGCGGTGGCAGGCCGAGGTGAGCGAGGAAGGCTTGCTGGACGCGCGTGAGCGATTTGCCTTTGAGGCGCACGGCGCCGATTGTGCGCCCGGCGCGCGCGTCGGCCAGCGGAACGAACCTGCATCCGGCCCGTTTTTCAACCGCCATTTCCGGGACGACCGACACGCCCAGCCCCGCCGACACCATGCTCAAAATGCTGCTGAATTGTCCGCTCTCGAAAACCACCTGCGGATTCAAGTGCGCGCGTTTGCACGCCCCCAAGGCTGTTTCGCGGAAGCAGTGGCCGTCGCGCAGGAGCAGAAACGGCTCGCCCTCCAGTTGGCCGAGCGAGACCGAGGGGCGGCGTGCGAGCGGATGGCTTTTCGGAAGCACCGCGTAGAGGTCTTCCTGGAGCAAAGGGAAAGATTCGAATTCGTGGCCGCGGACGCCGAGCGGCAACGCCACGACGGCCACATCGATGGTTCCGGCGCGCAGCTTTTCGAGCAGCAGCGGGGTGATCTCCTCGACCACCGTGGCGCGCACCTGCGGAAATTTTCGGGAAAAGGCCGCCAGAATTCCCGGGAGAAAATAGGGAGCGATCGTGGGAATCACACCGATGGAAATCGAGCCGCTGGTGGAGGCTTTCCGCTCGACCACTTCGCTGCGCGCCGCTTCCAGATCGTGGAGCACGGCGCGGGCGCGGGGGAGAAAGGCGCGGCCGACTTCGGTGAGGCGGACGCTGCGGCCCAGCCGGTCGAAGAGCCGGGCGCCCAGCTCGTCCTCGAGCTTGAGGATCTGCTGCGAAAGCGACGGCTGGGAGACATGCGAGCGTTCCGCGGCGCGCGAAAACGTGCCGGTTTCCACAACCGCACAGAAGTAGCGAAGCTGGTGAATTTCCATAGGCGCTGCCTATCTATTGTATGCGAACTATATATTGGATGTATAGCTCGAGCGGCCCTATTCTTCGCTCGGGAGGAGGATCCATTTATGGAAAATAAAGCCGCTGGCGCAACGGGGAGCACTGCCCCCCGCATTCAGGAACAAACCAAATCAACCGAAGCCAGGTGCCCGGTCGTACACGGGACCACGAATGTTGGAATGAGGTCGAACAGCGACTGGTGGCCGAACCAGTTGAACCTCAGACTTCTCCGCCAAAACTCGCCCCAGTCCGACCCGATGGGCGAGGGCTTTGACTATGCCAAAGAATTCAAGAAGCTGGACTACAAAGGGCTAAAGAAGGACCTCCGCGCACTGATGACGGACAGCCAGGACTGGTGGCCGGCGGATTTCGGCCACTACGGGGGGCTCTTCATTCGCATGGCGTGGCACGCCGCCGGCACCTACCGCATCGGCGATGGACGCGGCGGCGCCGGCGCAGGCCAACAGCGCTTCGCGCCGCTCAACTCCTGGCCGGACAACGCCAACCTCGACAAGGCGCGCCGGCTGCTCTGGCCGATCAAGCAGAAGTACGGCCGGAAAATCTCCTGGGCCGACCTGATGGTGCTCGCCGGGAATGTCGCGCTCGAGTCGATGGGTTTCCAGACGTTCGGCTTTGGCGGCGGGCGCCCCGACGTGTGGGAACCGGACGAAGCCGTGTACTGGGGCAAGGAGGAAACCTGGCTCGGCGACAAACGCTACACGGGCGACCGCGACCTGGAGAATCCGCTTGCGGCCGTGCAGATGGGCCTTATCTATGTGAATCCGGAAGGGCCGAACCGCAAGCCGGATCCCGTCGCGGCGGCCAAGGATATTCGCGAAACGTTCCGCCGAATGGCCATGAACGACGAAGAAACGGTCGCGCTGATCGCCGGGGGGCACACCTTCGGCAAAACCCACGGCGCCGGCGATACAAAGCTGGTTGGTCCCGAGCCCGAGGCAGCGTCCATTGAGGAAATGGGCCTCGGCTGGAAGAGCCGGTATGGCAGCGGCAAAGGGAAAGACGCGATTACGGGCGGCCCGGAAGTCACCTGGTCTCAGACGCCCACGAAGTGGAGCAACTACTACTTCGAGAATTTGTTCGGCAACGAATGGGAGCTGACCCAGAGCCCGGCCGGCGCCTACCAGTTTCAAGCGAAAAATGGCGCCAAGCCGGTTCCGGATGCCTTCGACCCGTCGAAGCATCACGCGCCGACGATGCTGGTCACGGACCTCTCTTTGCGGATGGATCCGGTGTACGAGAAGATTTCCCGGCGCTTCCTCGAGCATCCGGATGAGTTCGCCGACGCGTTTGCGCGCGCGTGGTTCAAGCTCACGCATCGCGACATGGGCCCGATCGCGCGGTATCTCGGCCCGGAAGTCCCGAAGGAGGAGCTGATCTGGCAGGATCCCATTCCGGAGGCCGATCACAAGGTGATCGATGCGAAGGACGCGGCAGCTCTGAAGGCGAAAATCCTCAAATCGGGCCTGTCTGTTTCCCAGCTCGTCTCGGCGGCTTGGGCATCGGCATCGACGTTCCGGGGCTCCGACAAGCGCGGCGGCGCCAACGGCGCGCGCGTTCGCCTGGCGCCGCAAAAGGACTGGGCAGTCAACCAGCCGGCCGAACTCGCGAAGACCTTACAGACGCTGGAGAAGATCCAGAAGGACTTCAACAAATCGCAGTCGAACGGCAAAAGGGCGAAGAAGATTTCGCTTGCCGACCTGATCGTGCTGGGCGGCTGTGCGGCGGTCGAGAAGGCCGCGAAGGCCGGCGGGCACGACGTAAAAGTCCCCTTCACGCCCGGGCGAACGGACGCGTCGCCGGAGCAGACCGATGTGGAGTCCTTCGGCTATCTCGAACCGGTGGCGGACGGATTCCGCAACTACCAGAAGGCTAGATTCAGCGTGTCACCGGAGGAGTTGCTGATCGATAAGGCGCAACTGTTGACGCTGACAGCGCCGGAGATGACGGTTCTCGTCGGCGGCCTGCGCGTCTTGGGCGCGAATGCCCGGAAGTCGCCGCATGGGGTCTTCACCAAGCGGGCGGAGACGCTGACGAACGACTTCTTCGTGAACCTGCTGGACATGGGCACGCAATGGGAGCCGACGACCGGCAATGGCTCGGAAGGCGTGTACGAGGGGCGCGACCGCAAGACAAACAAGCCCAAGTGGACCGCCACCCGTGTCGACTTGGTCTTCGGTTCGAACTCCGAGCTGCGCGCCCTCGCGGAAGTCTATGGGTGCGCCGATGCCAAGGAGAAGTTTGCGAAAGACTTCGTGGCGGCGTGGACCAAAGTGATGAACCTCGATCGCTTCGACCTGGCCTGAGTTCGGACTGCCTCACTGCAAGGGGAGGGGGCGGGTGATTGGGCCTGTCCCCTCGCCGACCTTGAAGAGCGCAGATTTAGAGAGCTGTAGATACAATCCGCTCAGCGGCGGGAGACATTCGTCTCGCCCTCGAGTGCGATCGCAAGATCGCGGACGCCGCGGCGAATTTCCTTCGCATCAACGGCTGCAAATCCTAATTGCAATCCCTCCGTCAGATTCCGGCGGATGCTGTACCAATTGAGCGGAATCACTTCTACATTTCGCTTTCGCGCAGCGGCGGCCACCGATTCGGCGTTGAGTCCGGGGGCCAGCCACGCCGCCGTTTGCAAACCTGCCTCCACTCCGGAGATGGAAAGCAGCCCGGCGAGATGTTGACGCGCCGATTCGAGCAGAACGGAAAGCCGCTCGGCATACACCTCGCGCATGCGCCGCAGATGCCGGCCGAAGTGGCCGTCGGTGAGGAAGTCGCAGAGCACGGTTTGCTCCAGCAGCGGTGCGTGGCGGCGGGTGATCGAGAGCGCGGCGGAAAACGAGTCGATCAAGTCGAGCGGGACGACCAGGTACCCGAGCCGGAGAGACGGGAAAAGCACTTTGCTGAGACTTCCCGTGAAGAGCACGAGCGAATGCTGGTCGAGTCCCTGGAGCGACGGGACCGGCCGCCCCACATAGCGAAATTCACCGTCGTAATCGTCTTCCAGTATCAGCGCGCCCGACCGGCGAGCCCACTCGAGCAATTGCAAACGGCGGGGAAGACTCATCGTCATTCCGAGCGGGAATTGATGCCCGGGAGTGATGTAAACGAGGTACGCGCCTCGCAGGCTGGCCTCACGCAATTGCATGCCTTCACCATCCACAGGCAGAGCCGAAATTTTTGCTCCCACGGCTTCAAACGACATGGCCGCTCCGGGATAGCCCGGATCTTCCATCGCCACCCGGTCACCCGGATTGAGCACGAGCCGCGCAACCAGGTCGAGCGCTTCCTGGACGCCGGAAACGATCGCCACCTGTTCCGGCGCGCAGTTGAGCCCGCGCGACGCGTTCAAGTAGTCGGCGAGGGCCGCGCGCAGCGGGCGGTAGCCAAGCGGCTCGCACCCAAGCAAATTCAGCGCCGAGACGCGCCGCAGCCGCCGGGCGGCTACCTGCGCCCAAAGCGTCGCCGGAAACAAATCGAGGGCCGGGAGATTGGGACGGAAGGCGCGGCTGGGGCGGGGCTCGAGATTCGGAAACAACGCGAGACGCCTGGCGTAGGCCGAAAGCTTGCGGCGCGGCGTCAGGAGTCCCGGCGGAGTCGCGCCGGGACGTCGCGGGACCTGGAGCAATTCTTCGGGCAAAATTTTGCTGACGTAGGTGCCGCATCCAACGCTGCTTTCGATGTAGCCCTCGGACGCGAGTTGCTCGAAGGCGCTGACAATCGTTCCGCGCGAGAGAGAACACTGGCGGGCGAGATCGCGCGTGGCGGGAAGCCGCGAGCCGGGGCGGAGACGCCCCTCGAGAATCCCAGCGCGCAAAGAGGAGTAGAGCCAGCGCTGGGCGGTTTTGCCGCGATCGCGCGGCGGGAGAATCAGGTCCAGGGCGGCAGCTCGCTTGGGCATCAAAGTGGTATAGCAAGAATACAATAAATGGACCTTTTCTATAGTCCAAATGTGGGTACGCTGGTGGCTTGCCGGGCCGAGACGCCCGCCGCAAAGGAGCAAGAAGGCAAGTGACCATGAATGGAGAATCCGTTATGCCGGATACTTTGCTGCAACGGGCGGCTCAAAGAGTTCAGGGCGTGAATTGGCAGCGAGTGGGAATTCTGTACGCGCGCGTGGCGCTGGGGGCTGCGTTTCTTTCGGGAATTGCCGACCGCTTCGGGCTGTACACGGGCCGGAACGTCGGTTATGGGGACTTCGCCGGGTTCGTTGCTTACACCGCCAAGGTGAATTCGTTTATGCCGGCGTCGACGATTCCGTTTCTCGCCTGGGCGGCAACGGCGGCGGAACTGTTTTTCGGGGCCGCCCTGATTCTGGGGTTATGGCCGCGATGGGTGGCGCTGGGGAGCGCGGTGCTGCTGGCGATGTTCGGCACGGCGATGGGGATTTCGTTCGGGATCAAGTCGCCGCTCGATTACTCGGTGTTTTCCGCATCGGCAGGGGCCGTATTGCTGGCAGTGTACACGCCGAAGAAAACCGGCTGAGTTCGGCGGGCGCAATGGCGTTCGCCATGAGAGAAATCCAATTTCACAGGGGGAAGAGAATGAAGTACGTCACACGATTGGTTGCAGGGCTTGGAATGCTGATCCTGCTCATCGGACCGATCTGGGCGCGGAGCGGGAATGAACGGGAGGAGATTCTCCGGGTGCGGGAGAAAGTGTGGCGCGTCTGGTTTGCCAACGACGCGAAGGCCCTCGAAGAGCTCGTACCCTCTGACACGATCGTGTTCAGCTCGCGGGAACCGAAATGGAAGAACCAGGCGGACGTGATCCGGGAAGCGGCTGAATTTCGAGCCGAGGGCGGAAAGCTCGTCCGGCTCGAATTTCCTCGCACGGAGATTCAGCGGTTCGGCGACGTGGCGATGGTGTGGAGCAATTATGTCGTGGAGACGGAAACGAACGGAAAAAGCTCGGTGAGTTCGGGGCGAGCCAGCGAAATCTTCGTTCGCCGCAACGGAACATGGACGAATCCGGGCTGGCATACCGACGCGGAGCACTGATGGCGGCGGAGGAGTTCATCCAGCTGCGGCGTGGGCTTTCGGTTGCTTCGAGGAGCGTCGAGGGCGCGACGGCGGAGAAGCTTGCCGGGCACGGGGCTTGGTCGGATGCTTCGCCGCTGGAAGTTGCAGAGGGTGAATGCTCAACAGGCGAATGAATTCTTCGAGATATGCGGGCGCTGATTTGCTGCGAAGGCGGGCGGCCGACCACTCGCGGTAGAAGCCATTGCGGGTGAGGCGCACGGCGCGCAACTCTCCCGAAGCAAGTTGCGGCGCCACCGACCAGCGCGACAGAACCGCAACCCCCAGGCCAGCCTTCACCAGTTCGATCATCGCTTCGGTGAGCATCACGGCGCGAATGCGCCGCGGCGCCACTCCGGCCGGAACGAGAAACGTTTGCACCACGCAACTTTCCTCCTTCGGCGGGTAAATGATGAGGTCTTCGTCGCGGAAGGCTTCGGGCTCGACGCAGGGCTTCGCGGCCCAGGGATGTCCCGGGCGAACGATCACGGCCATTTCGTCGCGGAATAGCGGGGTGTAGAGGATTTTGCGGTGGCGCACGGGGTCCCAGGCGATGGCGAGATCGAGTTTTTCATCAAGCAGCGCCGCGAAGGGATGGGGCGTGGCTTCGACCACGAGTTGCACGTCCACGGCCGGATATTTTTCCTGGAAAATTTTCAGGCGGGGAGGGAGCCAGTGGTACACGGTGTAGCACTGCGTGCTGAGGCGCAAGACGACGCGCGGCTCGCGTGCCGTATCGCGGATTTCCTTTTCGGCTGACTCGATTTCGCCGAGGACGTGACGCGCGGAATCAAGCAGGCGCTCGCCCGCCGCGGTGAGGACCATTTTGCGGCTGCGGCGGTCGAAGAGAACGGCGCCGAGATGCTCTTCGGCGGCGCGCAATTGATGGCTCAGCGCGGATTGCGTGAAGTGAAGGCGGTTCGCGGCGCGCGTGACGCTGCCCTCTTCGGCAATCGCCGCGACCAGCTTCAGGTGGCGAAGTTCAAGGCTCACAGGAATGCTCGCTCAAGGGCTTCGTACGACTGGTGTCGCATCAGCTGCGCCGATCCTCAGGGGTTAAAACCCCTGAGGCTTGAGCCGCGTTCGGCACGGCTGAAGCCGTGCCCTGACGAAAAACGGGCGTCGTCGCACCGACTCTGAAGCCGCGCCCTTTCGGTCTCGCCATGAATGATACTCATTCTTCAGATGAAATCAATCAATTGGATTCATTCACTGGGACTCGCTAACCTGTTCCCGCTTCCAGTTCGAGCGGGCTTTCGCCGCCGCCCTTTCCACTCGCCGGGCGGCGGCGAAGCGCTCGCCGGTGAAAAAGTGGCCCCGAGAAGCGGAGACAAGCGCCGCGCAAGCGGATCCGCTCGTGGCGCTCCGCTACGAATAAACCTTCTCGCCTCGGCACCGTCTAACGGAACCAATGGACCCCCAGTTGCGTATTCCCGGGTGTGGAGGGTCGCGTCCATGACCGACTTGGCCGAGACGTCTGACACATCACTGTGGCGTTACTGGTTCTATGGGCCTTCGGGCTTGCGGGCCGGCTGGCGGCTGCTGATCTATGTCGCGATTGTCTTCGGAGGGTTGCGAGCGGAAATTTGGGCTGCCCGGAAATATCTTGCGGGCGCCGATGAGGTGATCGGGTTCCTGTTCACCGAAGGCGGGACGTTCCTGATCTGCTTGCTGGGCGCGTGGATAATGTCCCTGATCGAGGGGAGAACCATCGCCGACTATGGCTTGCCGTGGCGGCGGATGTTTCGCGGGCAATTCTGGCGGGGAGCGGTGATGGGGTTTGGCGCTATCACTTTTCTTTTGATCGTGCTGCGGGTGGCCGGCGCCTTTTACTTCGGAACGATCGTGTTGCACGGCTTGGAAATCGCGAAATGGGCATTGCTGTTCGGGATTGTGTTCGTGCTGGTGGGGCTGACCGAGGAGTTCGAGCTGCGCGGCTACGCTCTGTTCACGCTGACAACCGGGATCGGCTTCTGGCCGGCGGCAATCGCTTCGTCGGCGTTTTTTGGCTTCAGCCATATGAGTAATCCAGGGGAAAACTGGTTCGGAGCTGTGCAAGCGGGCGCCTTCGGAATGCTGGCGTGCCTGATTTTGCGGCGCACGGGAAATTTGTGGCTGGGGATCGGCTTCCACACGGCCTGGGACTGGGGCCAGACGTATTTCTATGGCGTGCCGGACAGCGGGATCGTTGTGCCCGGCCATCTGCTGGATTCAAAGCTCACCGGCCCGGCCTGGCTGAGCGGGGGGACGGTGGGTCCGGAAGGCAGCGTGCTGTGTCTGCTGCTGATTATCATCCTGTGGTTCGTGTTTGCCGCGATTTTCCGCGAAGTGAAATATCCCGATCCGGCGGCGATTCCGGATCCACGCCGGCGGCAATCGCAGCCGCCCGCCGCGCTGGCGTCAGGTTTGGAAGCGTCCCATTAATAGCGATGTGAGGCCGGCGACGAGCGCGCCCGTGACAACGATGGCTTCCCAGGCCAGGCCGGACGCAACGGTGAGCACCGCCGGGGCGCCGAACGGCAGCAGAAGAGCCACAAGTGCCGCTTCGCGCACACCGATTCCGCCTTGTGTTATCGGCAGCGCGCCGGAAAGTTTCGCAAGCGGCCAGGCGAAAATCCACACGCGAAACGGCAAGTACAACCCGCAGGCTTCCGCCAGGCGCACGCTCAGGCTGATGAAGGCAATCTGAGCGAGAATCCCCAGGCTCAACGCGCCCACTACCGCGCCTTTCCTCTGCCCTATGGACCGTGCAGCACGCCGGACGCGCACCATGTGCCGCCGCCAATAATAGGAAAATTGCTTCACCGGCAAGAACGTGAGCAGAACCGCCACGCCGGCGGCGGCCGTCAGCGCCACCAACCCCAGAAGCAGAAAAATCCTGCGGTTTCGCGGGCTGAGCGCTCCGGGGACAAGAACAGCTCCGACGCCTGCCAGCAGCGTCAGCACCCCGAAGTCCAGCCAACGGTCGAGAAAGCTGCCGAGCAGCACTCCCGCTTTGCTGCGGCCGAAGCGCAGCGCCATTGTTGCGCGGACAAGGTCGCCTCCGATGAGAGAAGGAAGCAAGAGCGAGCCGAACAATCCGGCCAGATAACAGCGCGCCGCTTGCTGCACATTCAACCCCGCTCCCGCCAGATTCACCATCAGGCGCCACTTGCTCACGCCGATGCAGTGCGCCGCAAAGTATCCAACCAGGACGAGGAGCCACAGCCGTGCCGGAAGCGCGCTGAGCGCGCGAAATACCTGGCGTCCGGGAAGAAAGCGAAACAGCAGAAGCAGCACCAGCGCGCTGCCGCCGTAGTGCAAGAGCGTTTGCAGCGCCGTGCGCTTCCAGGATTTTGGCGGATTGTGCGTGTCCGCGGAAAGATTCACAGGGGCGTCGCCGAAACATTATGAGGCGGCACGCGCTGCGCGACAAGAACCCGTCACGTAAATGCAATCACGTGCCCCGGCGCGGGCCTCAGGGGTTAAAACCCCTGACAATTCGGGCCTTATCGGCACGGCTGAACAGCTTGTGGAAAAAACGACTCGGTCGTCATTCTGAGCGCGGCTTTTGCGCGAAGAATCTCTCTTATTGCTGAGATATCTCAGGAAGAGAGATTCTTCGCTTCGCTCAGAATGACGATCAAAAAGACTTTTTCAGCACGCTTTGAAGCCCAGCCCTGACGGAGGGCGCGCGAGCGATTTGTTGACGCGCCTGGGGCGGCGGAACTGGTTGCGGTTACACCAGCTCGAATTTCAATTCGCCGAGATTTTCGAGGCTGCACGCGATTTTATCGCCCGGCTTGAGCCACACCTGCTGGTCCTTGGGCTTGCCCTGAATCACGCCCTGGGGAGTGCCGGTAAAAATAATGTCGCCGGGCTTGAGGGTGATGATGCGGGAAATGTAGCTGATCAAGGTCCGGGGCGGATAGATCATGTCGTTGGTATTCGAGGATTGGCGCGTCTCGCCGTTGACGCGGCACTCGAGCTTCAGGTTGTTGGGATCAATCTGGTCCGCGGTCACGATGTAGGGACCGACCGGGCCGAACTGGTCGGGCGCCTTGCCCGCGAGCCACTGCCCGCCGGTTTCGAGCTGGAGGTCGCGCGCAGTGAAGTCGTTGCCGGTGGCGTAGCCGGCCACGTAGGAAAGCGCGTCGGCTTCGCTCACGATTTTGGCTTCGCGGCCCATCACGATCACGAGCTCGACTTCGTAGTCGAATTTCTTTGCATAATCCACGGGAAGCTTGACCGTGCCGCCGTGATGGTTGAGCGCGGTATTGAACTTGTTGAAAAGCACGGGCTGCTTGGGAATCGGCACGCCGATTTCGATGGCATGCTGGCGGTAGTTGAGGCCGATGCAGACGATTTTTTCCGGGCGCGTCACGGCCGGACCGTATTCGATCGTGTTTTCCTTCAGGTAAGCCTTCTGGGCCGGCTTCGAATTGGCTGCGGCGTCCACGAGCGCGTTCAGCGCAGGGCCATCTTCACTCTGAAATAAGTCGTCGGTGGTGGCAGGCGCGCGCATCCGCAAAATCTTTGCGGCTTCCACGATATCAAGGATGCCTTTTTCGTTCTTCACGCCGAGGCGATACTCGCCGCCGCGGCGAATATTCAGCAGGGTGAGTCCTCGGGCCATGCCGCGCGCCGATGCCGCGGCAGGCTTCGTATCAGCGATGGCAGCGGGCAGATGGCCCGTGGCGACAAGAGCGCAGGCAGCTCCCGCGCCCTTCAGGAAATCTCTGCGATTGTGGTTCATGGACGCATCTCCTTCAGTTGTTCAAGTTTCTCGGAACAGGGACGGCGATTCGCGGGGATTATACGCCACTACTTTTGGGTTTTGCCTGCATGGAGCCACTGTTCAAGCCTGTCAGCGTACGTGCGGCTGGAGCGGTGTTCCGAGCCGTCGGCCAGCTTGACCAGGTACTCGCGGTTCTCGATGCTGCGCAGCTCGACAATCGAAGATGAACGCACGATGCGGGAGCGGTGAATGCGCATGAAATTCGCGGGGTCAAGTTTCTGCTCGAGAGAATTCATCGTTTCCCGAAGCAAATGGGCGCGGCCGCGCGCGTGCAGCTCGGAGTAGTCTCCCGCGGCCGCAATCCATTCCACGTCGGCTGCGAGGATCACCTGAATGCGTGAACCCGTCCGCACGGCGAACTGCGACAAATATTTCGTTGCTTTCTCATCAAGGAGCCCCAGCAGACGCTCAACCAGTTGAGCTTGGGACGCGGAGTGTGTCTGCCGGCGCGCGCGATGAATGGCCGATTCGAAGCGCGCGTCGTCAATCGGCTTGAGCAAGTAGTCGATGGCGTGAACCTCGAAGGCGCGCAGGGCGTGCTGTTCGTAGGCGGTGAGAAAAATCACGCCCGGAATGCGATCCTTCGGAAGCGCGCGCAAGACGTCGAATCCGTTGAGCTCCGGCATCTGCACGTCGAGGAAGACGAGATCCGGCGAGAGATTCAGGATGCGTTTCACCGCGGAGGAACCGTCACTGCACTCGCCGACGATTTCAATGTCCGGAAACTTTCGCAGGCGCACCGCCACTCCGCGGCGGGCTAATGGTTCGTCATCCACAATCAGGACGCGCAAAGGAGCGCTCCCGGCTCAAACAGCCGCTGTTTCTCGAGGGATTTCGATCGTGACTTTGCATCCGCCGGTGGCCAGCGTTTCGAGCGCGAAGGTGTGCGCGGTCCCGTAGAGCGTGCGCAGGCGTTCCCTGCTGTTGGCAAGCCCGATCCCATTGCCGTGCCCCACCGCTTGCGGGCGATCTCCATTCGGCGCTCCGGAGTTGCTCACCGTGAGCCGCAGCCGCGAATCGCAGAGCTCGGCGCGGACCGCCACGGTTCCTCCCGAGGCGAGCGGCGCGATGCCATGGCGGACGGCGTTTTCAATCAGCGGCTGAAGCAGGAGGCTCGGCACACGCGCATCCAGAGTATCCGGCGCGATCTCCCAGCGCACCTGCAGCCGCTCACCCAGTCTTGTTTGCTCGATCGCGAGATACTCGGCCGCCAGAGTCACCTCCTGCGAGAGCGGAACTTCGAGTGCGACTTGCGTGTCGAGGGTTGACCTCAGGAATTCTCCGATCTGCGCGAGCATGCGGCTGGCTTCCGCGGCTTTCCCTTCGAGAATGAGCGTGGAAACCGCGTTCAGCGAGTTGAACAGGAAATGCGGATTGAGCTGATAGCGGAGCGCGCTGAGCCGGGCTTCGCGCGCCTCGGCTTCGGCGCGAAGAAGCCGCTCGCGCTCGTCCACCGAGCGCTGCCACTGCTTGATATTGAAATAGAGAGTGCACCACAGGAAAAAAACGACGGAGCTGTCGATCAGCATTTGAACCCATTCGACCGGCTCGAGCGGCCGGAAGACCTTCATCACTAAGCCGGTCGCCGCGGTGACAATGGCCCCTGCCAGCACGGAAATGCCGGCCGCGCGGATTTCCAGGTTCAGCCACGAGTGGCGGCCGCGAAGCAAATAGCGGCACACCGGCCGCAGCAGAAAACTGCCGAGAAACAAAACGCCGATGGAAATCGCCTGGTCCCGGTAGTCGGTCGCGTCCTTGGCTACCGGCACTGTGGCGAGAACAAGCAGCACGTAGAAGGTGCCCCAGCCCGCGAGTTGGAGCCACCAGAAGGATTGGAACCGCGGTTGATAGCTCGCCATAAGCGCATTCTACCTCATTCACTTTCCGGCGCTGCCGCGGGCTGCTGCGCGGGGCGCTCGGTTCGACGCATAAAACCGGCGGTTCAGCGATTGGCTTCCAATCACAATCGAAAAACCGCGTAAATTCCGACGTGGGCTTGCAGCGGAGCCGGAGAGGAGGATGGAGATGCCGGGAATATCATTTTTCTGGAAGGCGCAAGCCGTGCTCGTTCTCATACTCATTCATCTGGGCGGGGCGCTTTTAGGAGCCCCGCAGGGGCCGCAGCGTGATCCGAAGCCGTTTCCGGATACCGACAAATTGATGTCGCGAGTGGCCGAGCATCAGAGAGAGGTCGAAGCGCTGGTTGACCAGTACACGTGCACCGAGACGGCCACCGAATATGACCTCGACAAAAAGGGGAACGTAAAGGGCCAGCACACCGACGTCTATTATCTGACGCCGACTCCCTACGAAATTTTCACGCTGCACATCAGCCACGACGGGAAAGCGGTGTCCGAGAGCGATCTCGAAAAACAGGAAAAAGAAATCGAAAAGCGAATCGCCGAAGACGAGCGCAAAGCGCAGCAGGGCAAAGAACTTCGTCCAAAAGACCGGATCGCGTTTGCCGAGATCATTGCCAAATCGCGGTTCACTCCGTTGCGCTGGGAGGATCGCGACGGATATTCCACCGTGGTATATGCGTATGAGCCCAGATCTTCTTCCGCGCCTCAGGGGCGGCTGGACGAAAAAATCACCGGAGACCTGAAGGGCCTGGTTTGGGTCAGCCCGGAGGAGGAACAAATCTTACGGATCGAATTTACGAGCGTGACGCCACTCAGCGTCGGGATGGGCCTGCTCGGCAAAGTGAACGGCTTTCAGGGTTTCGCCGAACAGAAAAAAATCAATGGCGAGCTGTGGATGCCCACGCATCAGGAATACGTGGCCGACGGCCGGCAACTTTTCACCGGATTTCGAATCCGTCAGGTCAGTGAATTGAGCGGCTATCTGAAGGCGACCACCGACGTGTTTCAGCAGATTCATTCGCCGCAGGCGGCCAGCCGCGATGGCGCAAAGGTGCCTCGATGAAGGGGACATTCGTTGTGCAGGCTGCTGAGGCGGCCACCGGCCCGCGGCGTACCACTTCGGGCGCCCAGCCCGTGGCTGAAAAGGAACGCATCGTCAGCATCGACGTGCTGCGTGGCTTCGCTTTGCTGGGCATCCTGCCCATGAACATCCAATCTTTCTCGATGATCAGCGCGGCGTATATGAACCCGACGGCCTATGGCGACTTGCATGGCGCCAATTACCTGGCGTGGCTGCTCTGCCATCTCCTGGCGGACGAAAAGTTCATAACGATTTTTTCCATTCTCTTCGGAGCTGGGATCTTCCTGATGACCAGCCGCGTCGAAGCCGCCGGCAAGCGCCCGGCGGCATTGCATTACCGGCGCATGGGCTGGCTGGTGCTGTTCGGACTCGCGCACGGCTATCTGCTTTGGAGCGGAGACATCCTGTTTTCCTACGGAATGTGCGGGCTGGTGGCTTACCTCTTCCGAAAGCTTCGGCCGCGCACGCTGATTGCGATCGGTCTGCTGTTAATCGCTGTCGCTTCCGCCGTTTTAGTGTTCTATGGCGCGGAGGCCCGGCTTGCGTCCCCGGCTGAGCTGCAAGTTGCGCGCGAACAGTTATGGATGCCGGCGCCGGCCATGGTTGCAAAGGAAATTGCCTCTTACCGCGGCGGTTGGTTCGCGCAGATGGAATTCCGGGTGCCGGAATCGGTGCAAATGGAAACTGTTTTCTTTTTGGCGTTCACATTCTGGCGGGTTTCGGGATTGATGTTGATCGGCATGGCTCTGTTCAAGCTGGGAGTCTTCAGCGCGAAGCTGCCGCCGCGAGTATACGCAGGGATGATAGCCGCCGCCGTGTTTGTCGGCTTACCTGTCACGCTTTACGGAACGCAGCGCATTTCCGCGACAGGGTGGGATTTTCGCTATTCTTTCTTTTACGGCGCGCAGTACAACTACTGGGCGAGCCTGCTGGAGAGCTTGGGCTGGGTGGGAGCGATGATGCTGGCGTCGCGCTCGGGCGCACTGCTTGCGCTTACGCGGCGGCTGGCTGCAGTCGGCCGAATGGCGTTTACGAATTACATTTTGCACACGATCCTGTGCACGGCGATATTTTATGGTTCGGGTTTTGGATTGTTCGGCCGGGTCGAGCGCGTGTGGCAATTCGCGATCGTCGTCGCCATCTGGATTCTTCAGCTGATCGTGTCTCCCATTTGGCTGCGCTCCTTTCAGTTTGGGCCGCTGGAGTGGCTGTGGCGCTCGCTCACCTATTGGCAACGCGAGCCGTTTCTTCGCCCTCAGCTATTGGTGCAGGCAGACTAAGGCGCCTAAATTGAAAAAGTCACTGGCTGAAATGGGTGTCCTTCGACGCCTGCCCCCCCCCGGGGCTCTTGCGAACCCTTCCCGCTTATCGCAAACGCTCGGGATAGCGTATAATCCGCGGCAATAGAAGCCGGAGGTGCCTCCATGGCAAAGACCAAGCAGTTCACCATCGCTGTTGAAAATCAGCCGGGAACCGTCGCAGAGATTGCCAAGACTCTCGGCAACGCCAAGGTGAATATCCTGGCGCTGCTGGCAACCGCGCAAGGAACGGGCGGGACCGTGCAGCTCGTCGCCGAAGATGCTCGCCGCGCAAAAAAGGCGCTCGACGATGCGCGCATCGCGTACCAGGAAACGCCCGCGGAGGAGTACGAGCTGGCGAACAAGCCGGGAGCGCTCGGTGAAATCCTCCAGAAACTCGCCGCGAAAGGCGTGAATTTGAATTCCATTCACGCCACCGCCGCGAAGGGCGGGAAAAAGGCCGTGGTGGTTTACACGGTGGATGCCGCGCCAAAGGCCGCCGCAGCCGCTTCGGGCAGCTGATCCTTCCGGCGCACGCCGGACACACTGCTCCCTGCCACATGCTATTCGTGTGAAGTTTGTAGGAAATTCTGCGCGCAAATCCGGTTGCACCCAGGCACGGAACACCTTAAGGTATCTGTTCTTTTTCATCGAGAGGACTTCCCAGTGAAGAAGAAAATCCGGGTGGTGCAATTCGGAGTGGGCCCGATCGGCGCCTCGATTGTCCGGCTGATGCGCGAGAAGTCGGCGCTGGAAATCTTCGGCGCGATCGATTCGGATCCGGCAAAAGCGGGACGCGACCTGGGAGAGATTGTGGGCGCGGAGGACGCTCCGTGGGGGATCGGTGTTTCGGCCGATACAAGCATTCTCGAGAAGCCCGTGGACATCGTGATCCACTCAACATCTTCCTACCTGCCAAGCGTGATGGACCAACTGCTCGAATGCCTCGCGGCGGGATGCTGCGTCGTTTCGACATGTGAAGAGCTGGCCTATCCCTATCGCAAGCATCCGGAGCTTTCGGCGCGCCTCGACGCGGCGGCGAAAGAAGAAGGAGTCGCAATTGTCGGCACCGGAGTGAACCCAGGATTCGTGATGGATAAGCTCGTGCTGACGCTGAGCGCGGTCTCGCAGCGTGTGGAATGGGCCAAGGCTGTGCGCGTGGTGGACGCTTCGAAGCGGCGGCTGCCGCTTCAGAAAAAAATTGGCGCGGGAATGACTCCCGAGGAATTTCGCGAACAGGTTGACGCCGGTGTCATCAAGCATCACGGCCTTCCGGAATCGGCCGCGATGATCGCCGATGGCCTGGGTTTTGCGCTCGACGATATATCCGAGACGATCGAGCCGGTGATCGCCGAGGAGCTTGTGAAAACGGAATTTCTCGAGGTCCAGCCCGGCCAGGTTGCCGGCGTCCATCAAATCGCGCGAGGCACGGCTGCGGGAAACGAGAAAGTCTTCCTGGAATTGAAGATGTACGTGGGCGCCAAGCAGCCCGCCGACTCGATCGAGCTGAAAGGCGAGCCGCATGTGATGCTCACGATTCCCGGCGGCACGCACGGTGACATTGCGACCGCCGCGGTCGTAGTCAACGCCGTTCCCACGATTCTCGCCGCACAGTCGGGCTTGCGCACTGCGCGCGATCTTCCACTCAGCTTCTTTCCCGGTGGTATGACTCCTTAGGATCTTTTCCAGAAGCGGCCGACGGCGGCGTAGTCGGGGTCGTCTTTCGCGGCATCCTTCACGGAACTGTAGGTGGCGTAGGACGCGGCGGCAGCCGGCAGCGTTGTCCCTTGCTGCCGGGCGAGCTCGAGCGCCAGCCGCATGTCTTTGTGCATCAGGCGCAGCGGAAAACTCGGCGGGTAATCGTTTTTCAAGATCAGCGGAGCCTTCACGTCGAGCACCGCCGCGCGCGCCATGCTCGATTGCATCACTTCCACGAGCTTCTCGCCCGGGACGCCGGCGGTGGTGACGAGGGCCAGCGCCTCGGCCAGAGCCTCCACCTCGAGCGCCAGAATCAGATTCATCGCGAGCTTGACCGTTTGACCCGCGCCGTTAGGTCCGAGAAGAAAAAACCGCTTCCCCAGCGCTTCCAGCACGGGCTTGGCGCGCTCGAGCGCTTCGGATTTTCCGCCGATCATGAAAACGAGTTCGCCTTTTTCCGCGCCCCACGTGCCGCCGGTGACGGGCGCATCGAGATAATCCACGCCGCGCTCGGCGCACGCGGCGGCGGTGCGGCGGGCGAGGTCCGGGGAAATCGTGCTCGAATCAATCAGCAATGTGCCGCGGCGCAATCCGTCGAGCGCGCCGTTCGCGCCCCAAAGGACCGACTCGAGGGCCGGCGGGTCGCTCACGATCGTCAAAAGCATATCGGCCTGCGTCGCCGTGTCCCGCGGATTGGCGCCCAATCGCGCGCCCTCGCGCAAGAGGTCCTCGGCCCTCGCCGCCGTGCGATTCCAAACGACAACGGGAAATCCCGCCTTGAGCAAATTTCGCGCCATGGGCTTGCCCATCAGGCCCAGTCCGATAAATCCGACGGTCGGTTTCATCCGCGCCTCCTCTTTGAAAGATGCACTATACCCGCGCGAGGGCGCGCGCACATGGGAAAATCATATTTCGAGAAATCGACGCCGGTGAATTGAATGCCAGGGGGGAAGCCGGCGGCTAACGGCGCTTTTTCGGAACAGGCGTGGGCGCAGGCACCGGGGGTTCTTCGCGCGCTTCCCCTATGCGGACTACGTACTCATAGGGAATCTCGACGCGCATGGTCTTGTTTTTTCCGCCTTGCTCGAAGCGCTCCTCGATGAAGACGGCCTTCCCCGTATCCGTCGCGAGGGTTCCGACCGCCGAGAGATGGATATCGCCCGCCCGGTAATGCGCTTCGACGCGCTTACCGACGAGAGCAGCGTAGCGTCCCATATCGCCCCGTCCGAGCGCCAAGTATAAGCGGGGCATCATAACACGAACAGATATACCGGATAGGTAAACAAATTTTGGAAGAGTTCTAGTGCGGAGAATGCGTTGCAGGCGCTTCGTGAGCCGCGGCCAGAGCGTCGTCCACGGACTTCATGCGCAAGTCCGCAAGCACGACCAGCGCAATGAGGGCGACAACACTGAGAGCCAGATAGCTGAACACGATCGGAAGCACCCATCCAAGTGCGTTGCTCTCATAGGAGTAGTGCACCGAACCCGCGAGAAAGACGATTGCTCCCGCAGCGAGCCCTGCGAAGGCAGCGATATTCCGGCTGAGCCCTGAAACTTCGAGCGGCTTCCCGCAGCCGGGGCACTTGAGATCATTGGAATACGCCACGACGCTTCCGGCCGGAAGCATCGCCAAGCAATTCGGGCATTGCCGCGCAGCCACGATTCACCTCCTGAGGAGAACTCGAAGATACAACAGCCCGCGCCCGCGGGAAAGGTCTGCGTTCCTGCGCTTAAACGAGCGAAAACTCGACGCGGTGGCGGAAGGGGTCGATGCGTTCGGCGCTGACGCGCACGCGGTCGCCGAGCCGGAAGACACGCCTTGCGCCGGGGCCACGCGAGCCGCGATGAGGTTCGGTCGCAATCGCGTGGTCGCGCTCGCGGTAGACACACCGCTCTCCGGTAAATTCCTCCAGCCGGTCGATGCTGACGAGGCCTTCGACAAAAATCTCGATCAGCTCCACGAAAAAGCCGAATTTCTGCACGGAAATGATCAGCGCGTCGTATTCCTCGCCGAGATGGCTCTCCATGAATTGCGCGGTCTTCCATTCCATCAATTCTCGCTCGGCAGCATCCGCTCCGCGCTCCGCCTCCGAACTTTCCGTGGCGATTTCCTCGAGCTCGACGCGCCGATAGGGGCCCAGCATGGCCACCGATTCTTCTTTTCCAGCGCGCGCATGCGGCGAGGGAGCTCGTACGGGCGCGACGCCGGGATTTTCGAGCGCCCATTTCAACGCGCGGTGGACGATCAGGTCGGGGTAGCGGCGGATCGGCGAAGTGAAATGCGTGTATTCCTTTGTGGCCAGCGCAAAATGCCCGAGCACGTCGGCGGAATAGCGCGCCTGCTTGAGCGAGCGGAGCATCAGGTAGGAAAGAATGCGTTCTTCCGGCTTGCCGGCGATTTTTTCGGTGAGCCGCTGATAGTGCTGCGGGCGGATGTCCACTTCTTCGGCAGCGGGCATCGTGACGCTCATGGGCCGCATGCGCCCGCGGCTGGCGCGGCCGGTGCGCGTATCGCGCGCGGGCGGCTGCACGCGACCGTGGCGCACGGCGATGCGCCGCTCGGCAACGTCTTCCACGCCGAGTGAGTAGCCGAACGCGTGCGCGAGCTCCTCGAATTCCAGGACTTTCTTTGGGTCGGGCTTCTCGTGCACGCGGTGCAGCGACGCGATTCCCCGCTTTTCCAGATATTCCGCCACGGCTTCATTGGCCGCGAGCATGAACTCCTCGATGATGCGGTTCGCGATGTTGCGTTCGCTCCGCACAATGCTCACCATCCGGCCATCCGCATCGAATTCGATGACGGGCTCGGGCAGATCGAAATCGATCGAGCCGCGCTCGCTGCGGCGCTGATTGAGCAGCAGCGCCAGCTCTTTCATAAGCCGAAAATTTGCCACGAGCGGCGCGTATCGCCGGCTCATTTCCGGGTCGCCTTCGAGAATCTTGTTGACGTTGGTATACGTCATGCGCTCGGCGGAGCGGATCACGCCCGGGGTAAATTCGGCGTGGATCATTTTTCCAGTGGCGTCCATCTCCATGATCGCGCTCATCACCTGGCGATCCACCTGCGGATTCAGCGAGCAGATGCCGTTGGAAAGCTCCTCGGGCAGCATGGGCACCGCTCGATTCGGGAAATAAACGGAAGTGCCCCGCAGCCGCGCTTCGCGGTCGAGCGGCGAATTGCGCCGGACGTAGTGCGCCACGTCGGCAATGTGCACTTGCAGCTCGTAACTGCCGCCGGGCAGGCGCGAAACATGGACCGCATCGTCGAAATCGCGCGCCGTTTCGCCGTCGATTGTCACAATCGGAAGATCGCGGAAATCGCGCCGGCTTTTCAGATCGGCCTCCGCCACTTCCTGCGGGCAGCGCTCCGCTTCGATTTTCACATCCGCTGGAAAAACGTGAGGCAGGTGATGCTTGCGGATAATGATTTCCACATCGACGCCGATTTCGCCCGGGCGGCCCAGAATTTCGACGACGCGCCCCACCGGCGCGAGCCCGCCCCTCGGATAGCGCGTGATTTCCACATTGACCACCACGCCATCGAGTTCGGCGTGCCGCATACGGCTGGCCGGCGCTTTCTCCCCGCCGGGCGCAGAGCGCAGTTTCTGCTGCAGCACGGGTGTGAGCTCGTCTCCCGGAGGAATCGAAATTTCATGGGGGATGCGCGTGTCGTAAGGCAGAGCCACATTTCCGTGGGGGCCATAGCGGAAAAGACCGACGACCGTGGGATTTTCGCGCTCGAGGATTTGGACCACGCGGCCTTCCGCGCGGCCGTCGGCGCGGCGGCGCACGATGCGCGCGAGCACGCGGTCGCCATGCATGGCGTCGCCCAGATTGTCGCGCCCGATGAACAGGTCGCCCTCGACGCGCGGCATCGGTTGATCCGGCACAAGGAAGCCGTAGCCTTCGCGGTGGGCCACGATTCGCCCGGAGACAAGATTGGGATCGCGCGCGCGCTTCGGTGCCACATGCGGGGACGATTCGGCGGCAGCGGCCGGCTTTGTGACGGGCTCTTCGGCGCGGGCAACGTGGGCGCTGCCACGCTGCGCCTGCTTCGCTCCCGGTAAGCGGTAACGCCCACCGTGAATTTCCTCGATCTCTCCCCGCCGCTTCAATTGCTTGATCACGCGCGGCAGATACCGCCGCCCGCGATGCTTCAAATCCATTCCGTGCGCAATTTCGCGAATGCTGGCCGCCTGCGAAAGAGTTGCAAGATGCGCGATCACCTGCTCAGTTGTCACTTCGGGCTCGGGTGGCGGCTCGCGTCGGTCAAATGAGCGGCGCTTGCTTCGGGGGCTCATAAATTCTTGCTATTGGTGATGAAGGAATTCCTGCGCAGGACAATCATGTCAACGAACAATCGAGCGGTCATGTGTTTGGTTGCGCGACAGATAGCGGCCGTCCGACTTCAAAAAGGGCTTCCTTGCGAGGGCGCGGCGCATGGCAGCCTCATAGCTAACTTCCTGTTGCATACGATCCTCCAAAGGCCGCGCGAGAAGCCGCGAGACACTGATACCTTGTCTCCTCGCCTCCCGCCGCGCCCAGTCCGCCAGATTCTCCTCCAAGGTGACTGTGATCTTCCGAATCCGTTTGCTCATTAAGTGAATATCGGGTGACACCGGCTTCGTGTCAAGGGCTCTGCTGAGGCTCGCTCACGACGTCGGAGTCGATGACGACGATTTTGCCGTCGGGCTCGCGCGCGAGGGCGGGGGCGTACTCGCCCATGAGTTCACGGTGCCACCAGGTTCCGTTCGCGCGCTTCGTCTTCAAGCCCGTGAACCAGTAATGCCAGATTACGGTGCGCACCTGGACGGGCGGCGGTCCGCCGGCAAAAGGGTCGCCGGCGAAAAGCTCGAGGACGTCCGGCTCGCTCTTGAGCAGCCGCTCTTCCGTCCACACGACAAAGCGCGATTCGCGCCACGATCCGAGGGAGGCGAACCGCAAATTCCAATCGAAGCGCGGCTGATAGGGTGCGTAAATTCCCGGCGGCTTCATCAGGTCCTGCGGCTTATAGCGGAAAGGATACGCGAGCCAGGTCTTGCCGTCGCGCGTGCCTTGAAATTCGATTTCGTAGCGTTCGGGCGTCATCACGGCGAAAAGCCCGAAGCGATTGGCGATTCGAAAAGGCTCGAGCGCCTGCACCGGCTTGAAGGGCAGCCGCACGTCGGAGACGGCCCAGATTTGTTCCGCCGTCGTGGCATAAAGAATCCATCCAAGGAACACGGCGGCAATCCCCATGCGCACCGGCGCGAGCCGCCGGCGCCAGGCCGTGCGCCATTTTTCTATCTCCGGCAGCTTCGAAGCCGGAGGCGCTCCCTCAACAAGCTGCAGGAGGCGTTGCGGGAGAACGCGCTTGAGGTAAGCGTCGTCGAGCAAAAGAAACGCGAGCGAAAGGACGATGTAATTCAGAAACGTATAATTCGCGGTGAGAATGATGCCGATTTCGAAAGGCGTCACGATCCAAAAGCAGATGATGCGGAACCGCCGCGGAAGAAACATCATCCACACGAGCGCCAGCTCAAGAAGCAACGTGAGAAACGCCGTCGAAGCGTGGAACCAGTGCGGAAGCTGCTGGACGTACCACCCGATCCAGGTGGGGAGAGGGCCATTCTGGTAGTAGTCGTCCATCGCCGTCAGGTTGCGCCAGTGGATGTCGCCGCTCATCATTTTCGCGACGCCCGATTCGAAATAAATTCGGAACCATTCCCACTGAAGAAGGAAGCGGCTGAGACGCGAAGGCGCGCCGGCGCGGCCAAGCTCCGGCCAAAATCCCGGCGGCGCAAAAAACAGCGAGATAAACCCGGCTTCGAGCAGCATGCCATCGGATTGGTAGCCGGAAAAATCCTGGGCCGCGCTGACAAACGAGAGGTAACACACGAAACAGACCACGAGCATTCCCCGCGGCCACAGATTGACAGTCGCAAGCAATGCGGCAATCATCCCCGCCCAGCAGATCCACACGAGCGCGTGATTGCTCGCGCTGAACCACAGCAGCGTGGGCGCATACCAGAATCGCCAGGCGTGAAGCGCCGCCGCCACCGCTTGCAGATAGTCGGCCGCGGGAAGGATTCCGTGCGGGCCAATGAGGCCTCTGATTTGAAACAGGAGCGAGTAAAACGCGGAGAAATAGATCAGCCCGAGCGCGCGCAGCCAAATCCAGCGCGTCCAGAGATGCCCGGGGTGCTTTTCAGTGGCAATCTCCGGCCCCAGAATCCACTGGACACCCGCCACGATCTTTTCCCACATTGCTCCGCGATTATACTGGCGAAGGCCGCGAGCCTGCGATGGGCACCGGCTCCTCCGAGACGGAGATCAGGCAGTCGCAGCTTTTGCGACGGCGCGGTTCAGAACGAGCTGGAGAGGGTCGCTGGCGGGAATATTTTCCAGAGCGGTGCGGCCTTCGGCGTATTGGATCAAAAACTCCTGCGCGTTGAAGCGGAAACCATTGCGCGAGCGCGAATACGCGCGCGCCTCACGGGCGCGGACGTATTCTCCCGAGGGGAGCAGCGTGCGGGTTTTTTCGTTGTCGGCAAGGTAGGGCGCGATCACTTCACTGAAAATCTGGCTGCACAGCGCGGCGTCGCGCAGGTGGAACATCACCTCGACGCGTTCGTAGATATTGCGGTGCATCCAATCGGCGCTTCCCAGATACACTTCCGTCTTGCCGCCGTTGCCGAACACGAAAATCCGGCTGTGCTCGAGGAATCGACCGATCACGCTGCGGACTCGAATGCGGCTGCTCACGCCGCGAACGCCGGGACGCAAGGCGCACGCGCCGCGCACGATCAGCTCGATCTGCACGCCCGCCTGGGAAGCGCGGTAGAGCGCCTGGATAATTTTCTCGTCGAGCAGGGCATTCACTTTCGCGATGATGAAAGCGGGCCGGCCCGCGCGCGCGTGAGCCGTTTCCCGCTCGATCAGGCTCGCGCAGCTCTTCCCCAGGTTGAGCGGGGCGACAAAAAGCGGGCGGTAACTCGAGCGCTCTGAATAAGCCGTCAGGTAGTTGAAAACGTGGTGCACCGAAGATGTAATTTTCGGGTCGGCCGTGAGCAAGCTCAGGTCGGTGTAGAACCGCGCGGTGGAGGGATTGTAGTTTCCGGTCCCCAGGTGCGCGTAGCGGCGGATCTGGCCGTCGGATTCGCGCCGGGCAACGAGCGCCAGCTTGCAGTGCGTCTTCAACCCCACCACGCCGTGGAACACTTGCACGCCCGCTTCTTGCAGGTTGCGGGCCCAGCGGATGTTGGATGCTTCGTCGAATCGCGCTTTCAGCTCCACCACCACGGCCACTTCTTTCTTGGCCGCCGCTTCGATCAGCGCCCGCACGATGGGAGAATTTTCGCTAGTGCGGTAGAGCGTCTGCTTGATCGAGAGGACGTCCGGGTCCTGCGTCGCGCTCTCGATGAATCGCACCACCGTCGAGTAGGAATCGTAAGGATGGTGCAGCAGCACGTTGCGGCTGCGAATCAATTCGAACACCGAAGACGCGCCGGGCTTCAAGGCCACTTCTCGCGCTGCAAAGGGCTTGTACTTCAGGTCCGGTCGCGGCGTCTGGTCGTAAAGATGGAACAGCCGCGAGAGATTCACCGGTCCGTTCGCGCGAAAAATCTGCCAGGGGAGCAGCCGGAAATTTGCCTGAAGCCGGTCGACTGTCTCCTGATTTGCCCCCGCATCGATTTCCAGGCGCACAGCCGCGCCTTTGCGGCGGCGGTGGAGCTGCGAATCCACCAAATCCAGCAGGCTGCGCGACTCCTCTTCCTCGAGATAGAGGTTGCTGTTGCGCGTGACGCGAAAGGGAGCGGCGGAGAGCACTTCGTAGCCGTGGTACAGGCGGTCGGCAAAGGCGTGAATCACGTCGTGAAGGAACACGTATTCGACCGTTCCTTGCGCCGAAGGGAGGAGTACGAGGCGCGGAAGCGCGCGCGGCACCGTGACCACGCCCAAAAGCGAGTGGCCGCGTCGCCGTTTTTTCTTGAGCAGGAAGGCGAGGCACAGCGCCTTATTGAGCACGTGCGGAAACGGATGCGCCGGGTCCACCGTCACCGGCGTGAGCAGCGGCTCGACCACTTTCGCGTAGAAATTCTCGATGTGTTCGCGGGCTGCGGGGCGCAGTTCATCGAGGCTCAGCACGCGGATCGATTCGGCGGCCAGCGCGGGAACCAGCTCATTTTGCCAGCATTCGTATTGTTCCTTCACGAAGGCATGAAGCCGGTCGGCGAGCTGCTTCAAATTCTCTTCGGGGACGAGCTCGTCGGGACCCGGCTCGCGATGGCCGTGCTCGACCTGCTGGAGGAGGCCGGCAACGCGCACTTCGACAAATTCGTCCAGATTGCTCGCGGTAATCGCAAGGAATTTCACGCGCTCGAGCAGCGGGTTCGCCGGATCGCGCGCTTCTTCCAGGACGCGCTCATTGAACTGCATCCACGAAATGTGGCGATTGAAGAAATTCTGTGCCGCAGACACACTGTCGCGCTTCATGACTGCCTCTGGGGAGGGGAAGGATAGCTCCCCAATATTAACAGAATATTACGGCGGCTGCGCCACGGCCTGCGAGGTGTAGAATCGACCCTCGCCCAAGCCCGGGAGTCCTACCCATGAAATCGATTCGCATGCACAACCAAGGCGGCCCGGAATTGTTGGTTTACGAAGATGCTCCCAAACCAGAGCTCCAGCCCGGCGATGCGCTTGTTCGCGTTGTAGCCACTTCGATTACCAAGACCGAATTGACCTGGGACGAAACGTACACCGATTGCGAAGGCCGGCCGCGCATTCCCACGATTCCAGGGCACGAATTTGCGGGAATTGTCGACACCCTGGCCCCGGACGCAGCCGGCGTGCGAGTGGGCGATGCCGTCTATGCACTCTCGTCCTTCTGCCGCAATGGCAGCGCCGCCGAATACGTCGCCATCCGCGCCGAGGACCTGGCGCCCAAACCCCGCACGCTGAACTTCGAGCAAGCCGCTGCGGTTCCGCTCGCGGGGCTTACGGCATGGCAAGCGCTTTTTGATCATGCACAAATTGAAAAAGGAGAGCGGGTGCTGATCCACGCTGCGGCGGGCGGTGTAGGCACCTATGCCGTCCAGCTTGCAAGCTGGAAAGGCGCGGAGGTGATCGCCACGGCTTCCGCCGGCAATCACGACTTTCTCGGCGAGCTGGGCGCGGCGGAAGTGATTGACTACACCCGCGAGCGTTTCGAGGAAAAAGTGGAAGATGTGGACGTGGTGCTCGACTCCGTCGGCGGGGAAACGCAGCAGCGCTCCTGGAGCGTTTTGCGCCGCGGCGGAATTCTTGTCAGCATCGTGAGCCCGGTGTCCGCCGAGAAAGCGGCGTCGCTCGGCGTCCGTGGCGCGTTCTTCATCGTTGAGCCCAATCGCACGCAACTCATCGAGCTGGGCCACCTGATCGACGCGGGCACTCTTCGCGTCATCGTGGGAGCCGTGCTTCCGCTCGCGAGAGCGCGAGAAGCTTTCGAACGGGGCTTGGCCGGCCACATGCGCGGAAAGATCGTCTTGCAAGTGGCTGCCGCCGAGTCCGCGAAAGCGTAGCCCGGCCGAACGCAGCACAACAATCCAGCAGGCCAAAATGGGCGCGAGGAGACGCCCGGCATAAGTGTGTATTTGAGTGCGGGGCTCGATATGATTGTGGCATCCCGTTTCGCGGGGAATTTGCGTCGAGGGAGCCGCCCATGAAATTCGAATCTTTCCTGCTGGATAAGTGGATCGATGAGCACGCCGAGTCCGGCATCGAATTCAACATGGCTGCCAGCACGGGCCCGCGTTGGAAATTGCGCGAGCTTCTCGATCTTGCGGGCCCCGATTCACTCGAGCGCCTGCTCGGCATGGGCGTCGCATACTCGCGGTCGGCGGGCGACACGGCTTTGCGCGAGGCGATTGCCGGAATGGAAGGCGTGCCCGCGGAAGAAGTTGTGGTGTTTGCCGGCGGAGCGGAAGCGCTTTTTCATATTTTCTATCTCGCCTCCGGGACGGGCGCAAACGTAATCCTGCCGTTTCCTTGCTTTCCCGCATTTGAAGCGGTGCCGCAATCGCTTGGCATCGAGGTGCGTTCCTACCATCTGCGGCCGGAAAATTCCTATCGGATCGATTTCGACGAAGTGAAGCGGCTGGCCGACGCGAACACGAAGCTGCTGGTCGTTAATTCTCCGCATAATCCCTCCGGCGCGACTCTCAGCGATGTGGAGATGAGTTCGCTGCACGATTTCGCGGCCGCGCGCGGAATCCAGTTCGTGTCCGACCAGGTGTACCACCCCATCTATCACGGCCGGGAATCCAGCTCGGCTGCGGCGCTGCCGCACGCGACGGTGGTGGGTGATTTTTCGAAGGCCTTCTCAATGGGCGGGCTGCGGCTTGGCTGGGTGGTCGAACGCGATGCGCGCCGGCGCGAGGAGTACTTGAATGCCCGGGAATACGTGAGCGTCTCGAATTCACCGATGACGGAATATCTCGGCCTGCTGGCCATCCAGCATCGCGAAAAAGTTCTCGGCCGCACCCTCGACGTGACTCGCGCCAATCTCGGACATCTCGACAGGCTGATGGCGGAATTTTCCGATGTCCTCGAATGGGTGCGCCCGCAGGGAGGAACCGTCGGCTTCCCGCGGATTCTTTCCGGCGCCGATGGATGCTCCTTCGCCAAAGCTGCTGTGCCCCACGGATTGCTATTCGCGCCGGGCGATTGTTTCGGCGTTCGGGATCACTTCCGGGTCGGCTTCGGCGTCGGAATAGAGTGGTATCCGCGCGCGATGGAGCGATTCGCCGATTTCTTGCACGCCTGGGCGCACGCCCCGCGCGCCAGCGTGAGCGCTTGACGCCGTAGCGAGCAGGCTGCGGAAGCTAAGCGGACCCAGGCTTCGCCGGCAGCCAGATCTCCATTTCCAGGCCCCCGACCTCTCGATTCTTTGCGCGAATATTGCCTCCGTGCACAATGGCAATTCGTTGCGCGATCGACAGGCCCAAACCGGTTCCTCCGGTCTGATGCTCGCGCGCTTCCGTGACACGGTAGAAAGGCTCAAAAATGCGACTGAGGGCATCGGGCGGCACTCCCTCGCCGCAGTCCGTCACCAAAATTCGCGCCAAATGCGAGCTGTTGCCCGAGGCCACGAGCGAAAGCGCCACTTCCGTGTGCGGCCTGGTGTAATGAACGGCGTTGCGCACCACGTTCTCGATGCAGCTCCGAAGCAGCGCAGGGTCGCCCTTCAGCCAGCAATCGTCCGCGCGCGAAATCACCACCGACTTTCCGTCTACCTCCACCTCGAACCGCGCATCTTCCGCCACGCTTTCTAAGATCGGGCGGAGATTTACCGCCGTTTCGATTTTGCGGTCGCCGCGCGTCTGGAGCCGCGTCAACGTCAGCACTTGCCCGATCAGCGCGTTCAGCCGGTCGAGATCCGCCTGCATCCGCTCGATCGCATCCACCTTCCCGCGGCGGACGAGTTCGAGCGAAACGTTCAAGCGCGTGAGCGGCGAACGCAATTCGTGTGAAATATCCCCCAGGAGTTCCTGTTGTTTCCTCAGCAGCGACTGAATGCGGTCTGCCATGCTGTCGAAATCGCGCGCGAGATCGGCCAGTTCATCCCGTCGCGGCCCGACGGCAGGCGAAGCGCGCACAGAAAGATCTCCATCGGCAATTTTGCGCGCCGCTTCCTGCAATGTGCGGATGGGCCGCGCCAGGTGGCGTGCCAGCAGCAAGCAAAGCAATGCGCCGGCCAGCGCGGGCATCAGCCATTGAAGAACCGTCGTTTGGAGCGCTCCGGCCAAAAGAAATCCGTAAGGAACGATCACCTTCGCCACCAGGATGTATTTTCCGTCCGGCCGGTCATCCACCGATGCGCCCGTCCAGAGCAAGCCGATGTGAAATTGCGTGTGCCCGGTGGCGCGTGCCTTTGCGAGGACTTTCTCGGTCCCCGGCGGAATGCCGCGGCCCACGATGTCGCGGTTTTGGGGATCGAACAGGGTGGACTGAAGGAAAGAAGCATCTTCGATTTCTTGCAGATATTCCGCGAGCCGCTCTTTTCCTTCATGCTCGTAAATCTTGACGGCGCTGCGCGTGTACTGGTCGAGCACACCAATCATCCAGCTTGGCCCGAGCGTCTTCGAATGCGTGACCACGGTGACCAGGAAAACTGCCAGGCTCGTGACACCCGTGGCCAAAAGGAACCAGAGAAAAATCTTGGGGTAGATGCCGCGAATCATGGGCGTTCCCCGTCGATCTCTCCGGTGTAAATGTACCCCGCGCCGCGCACATTCAGGATGCGCTCGGTTCCGCCGGCACGCGCGCCCAGCTTTTTGCGCAGATTGCTCACGTGATTATCGATGCTGCGGTCGAGCGCGCCCATGGGGCGTCCCAGAGCTGTCTCCGCGATTTCGTCGCGGGAAAGCACTCTGCCCGCCGAACGCACGAGCAGGAGCAGAATATCGAACTCGGCTCCGGTCAATCCGACTTCCCCGCCATTGCGCCTTACTTTTCGCCGGGCAGAGTCGATCTCCAGGTCTCCAATCTTGAAAACTTCCTGAGGAGCCGAACCGTGCTTGCGCCTCAGAACCGCGCGCATGCGCGCGACAAGCTCCCGCGGATTGAAGGGCTTTGGGAGGTAATCGTCCGCGCCGCGCTCGAGCCCGGCGATGCGGTCGGCTTCGTCGCCGCGGGCCGTCAGCATGATCACCGGGACTTCCGATGTGAGGCGAATGCGCCGCAGCACTTTCCGGCCGTCGCCGCCCAGCAGCATCACGTCGAGAATCACGAGCTCGTATTTTCCCTCGAGAGCTTGCCACACGCCGGAATCCCCGTCATGCACCGCATCGACATCGAAACCGTCCATCCCCAGCAGCCGCTTGAGCGAAGAACACAGCTCGACGTCGTCATCCACCAGCAATACTGGGATCGAATTTCTGCCCGCCGCGTTGTCACCATCTTTTTGCTTCGCACGCACGTTCGGGTCCTCATTGCGCTGCATTCGGCACGGGGAGAATCGCGCTCGGGGCGCAGCCCTCAATTTTCTAGCACACCGCCATCGCAAGAATTGTCCGAAAGTGTCTGAGTACTTTAGGGCTGATTCGCGACACTTCCTTACAATCTGGGGACAACCGGCCTGCCTATTATGCATCTACCTACATCAACGAAGGGGCGCGAACGAAACGGCAAAACGCGCCCGTCCGAAGGCCTGTTGAAGATGGAGGCGGCTTCATGAGGTTCCGCAACCCCTTAATTGCAAGCTTGGCTCTGGCAATGTCCGGCTGCTTCTCGTCCTCTTACTCTGCGGGACCGCTCGGCCCGCCGCCCCCGGTGGCCATCGCTCACGTGACGGACCTCGGTCCGATTCCGACAAACCCGGATATCCTCGGAAGAGACGGCGCCTACAGCGCACTGTTTTCGGGATATTCGGTCTGGCTCTATGGCGACACTTTTCTTGCCAGGCCAGACGCCGAGGATCGCACGCTCATCAGCGACTCCTGGTCATTCACGGCCGACATGAACGCAGAAGGCGGCCTTTCAGGATTTCAGGAGCGCCTCGATTCGACCGGCGCGCCAACCATGATTTTGCCGGAGACCCCCGCGGAGCAAGCTTTCAACCAGGCCCACAACGTGAACAATTGCCAGGCTCAGCCCTGCGGCGCCCGATGGGCGCTGTGGCCCAATTCGATCGTCGTCAATCCGGCAGACAACAGCGCCTTGATTTTCTACATGCTGGTGAGCGCGCAGCCGGGCGCTTTCAATTTTCAAATCGTCGGGTCGTCCGTAGCCGTGTGGCAAAACTTTCAGGAACAGCCTGTGCGGCCCACGTTGAATCCGCCGATTGTGGCGGAACATCCGGATCTGCTCTTCACGCAAAACGAGCCGGAATTCGGCACCGCTTCGTTCGTAAGCAATGGAACCCTGTACGCCTATGGGTGCGGAATCCCCTCGAACAGCTTTGATAATGGTTGCAGGCTCGGAAAGGTGAATCCATCGAGCGCGCAGGACCGCAGCGCCTGGACGTTCTACGCAGGCAACGGAAACTGGTCGTCGAATGTCGGCGATGCGGTCTCCGTGTTTAGCGGCGGGGGCAGTGTTTCCTGGAACAACTACCTCGAGCAATACATCACGGTTTATAGCCAGCCGTTCTCACAAAATGTCTTGATCCGCACTTCGCCGAACCCAGAGGGGCCCTGGTCGGGAATCCTCCTTGCTTTCGTTGCGCTCCCGCCGGTCAGCGGGAATGTCTATGACGCGCACGCCCATTCCGAATACGACGTAAACGGCGGCCAAACCATTTTTGTTTCGTATTCGCGGTCGACTCCGGCGCCGTTTTCGAGCGAAGTCCGCCTGGTATCGGTCGCGCTCGCGCGCTCCGGCTCGGCTGCACCCTGAACCTATTCCAATCAACAGGAGAGACGCGAATGAAAAGAGCAACGCTGGCGGCCCTGGCTTGGTCGGTTTTGTCGATCGCTGCGCACGCGCAGGAAACTCCCGTCGCCGAAGTTGCTACCGGCTACTCGATGATCGAGGTCGGAAAAGGCTACACCTTCATGATGAACGGCGGCAGCAGTTCGCTCGCCTGGAATCTCAATGATTGGTTCGGAATCGTCGGCGATTTCGGCGGCTATCACGCTACTCCCGGCGTGAATCTGAACGCTGAAACGTATCTATTCGGCCCGCGATTTTCCTGCCGCTGCTGGCCCCGATTTACGCCTTTCGCGCAGGTGCTGCTCGGCGGGCTCCACGATTCGGCGGTGTCCACGGGCTTCACGGATGCTCACAACGCATTTGCCTACGCTGTGGGCGGCGGATTTGATATCGCGCTCGACCGCGGGGGCCGCTTCGCCTTCCGCCCGCAAATCGAGTACCTGGGCCTCCGCTCGAACAACGGCATCACGACGAATACCGCGCGCCTCTCCGGCGGCATCGTCTTCCGCTTCGGCAACAAGAAATGAGGTCATGTGAGCCTGTTGAAATCCTATTTATTTATCTGAGCGCTGCCTACCGAGACCTTTGGGGTGCGGAAGCTTGCTTCCGCTTTGTTTTCAATGTGAGCACACCACACGCCAAGTTGCCCCCGCTGCAGATAGGTTCGGATGGTTCTACTCCTTTGCACTCAGAAACTCCGTGAGCGCCCGCTGAAATTCACCGGGTTTTTCAAGGTGCGGAATGTGGCCGCAATCCGGGACAACGACGACCGCAGCGTGGGGGATAACTTTTGCTGCGGCCCTCGCCAGCTCCGGAAAATTTCCCATCTTCGCGCGCGCTTCGGCAGTGGCGTAACTCGCGAGCGGCACCGCGTGGTCCTTCTCGCCGACGATCAATAGCACCGGGGGCTGGAGTAGCCGGTATTCGTATCGCACCGGCTGTTGATAAATCATCTGGTACGCAAGCGCCGAGGCCCTGCCCCAGCGCGCGAATTCGCCGCTGCGCGTGACGCGAATCTGCACTTCCGCAAGCGGGTCTGATACTTCCGGGTGAGGCGTCGCGAAATAGTGCGCATAAAACGCGCGAATCTTCGCCGCGTCCGTGTTGGCGAGTTCCGCGCGATAGAGCGTCTCGTCTGTCTGCGGCGGAATATTCACCCGATAATCTTCTAGGCCGATGGGGTCTTCGAGCACAAGCTGCGTCACGCGCTCCGGATACATCAGCGCAAACCGCACCGCGAGCATTCCTCCGGTGGAATGTCCCACCACCGCGACTTTCTGCACTCCCAGCGTATCGAGCAGATGCGCAGTGTTCGCCGCGAGAAGCTGAAAGCTGTAGCGGATATCCGGCTTCGAGGATTTGCCCCAGCCGATCTGGTCCGGCACAATCACGCGAAAGCCCGCCGCAGCGAGCGATTCCGCCACATTGCGCCAGTAGTACCCGCCGAAATTCTTGCCGTGCAGCAGCACCACCGCGCGCCCATTCGCCGCCGCCGTTGGCGCGATGTCCATGTAAGCCATCCGCAACTCCTGCCCCTCGATTACGAGGGGCAGAAAATGAACGGGATAAGGATACGGATATTCTTCGAGCGCGATCCCCAGCGGTGTGAGTTCGGCAGGCGTAGCCGTCTGTTGGCCCAGTGCAATTCCTGGCAAGAGCAGCACAATCCAGAGAGCTGCAAAGCCCGCCTTGCTGACTATTTGCCTTGATCGCATCCTCGGGCGCGCTCGCACTTTCCTGTAGGGGCACGGCATGCCGTGCCCGGCCTAATTAACGGGGGAACTTCAATTCAATCGGTAAATTGGTGCCCAAGAGAGGACTCGAACCTCCACGACCTTGCGGCCACTAGCTCCTGAAGCTAGCGCGTCTGCCAGTTCCGCCACTTGGGCTAAGCAGTGAGAGGTTATTCTAGCACGCTGCGCCATGTCTGCGTGGTGTGCGCCGCCGAAGGACTCGCTTGAAGATTCGTGCTAGAGGGCCGGGCTGAAGCGGTCCCTTCGAATCAACGCCGCCCGGGCTGAGGCAACGTCGCCGAGGGACGTGACCCATTGATCGGAGGACCCGGACATGCCGCTCCCGCTGGACACGCGATCCCCGATGACCGGCGCGAGGCACAGGACACCTGACTCAGTGCAATCAACAGCACAAATGTAATTGTCTGTTTCATGCTTCACCTGCCCGTCAACTCACGATGATTATAATCGGGAAGCGGCAGATTGCAATCAAAGCCGGGGTACGCATCGCCATTCTATGTGCTGGACTGCGGGGTAAACATGGGCCAGCTCGCCCTGCCGGTTTTCAACCCTCCAAACCGGTGCGGCGTTGCGACCGGCAATCGGGCGGTGTAAAGTTCATCGCCGCCCGGAGGCAACCAATGAAAATCCCTTGTTCCATCTATTTTGCCATTATCCTGACTCTCGCACTTTTCACGCTCTGCATTCCCGCGAGCGCGCAAAGGGCTCGGCGCCCCATGGTGACCGCCATGCAAGCAAGCATCGATAAAGACGGCCCGCACCCCGACAAGAAAGAGATCAGGGAGCCCGCCCCGATCACCTGCCTCGGAGGCGTCTCCGACGACCCAGGCAGCCCGGTTGTGGCCTGCAAAATCACTGGCCCCGGCTTCAACGGCATACTGAAGAAAGGCGAGAAAGCGGATTTGACCGACGCTGGCACGGTCACCCTTGCTTGCACCGGCCGCGGCTGGGTCCGCTGCAACGCCCGAATTAACTGACCTCTTCTGTCCCAATCTCCCGAGCCCCAATAGTTGCTAACTTCAGAGGATCCGATTGGTCAAACCTCCGATAGCGGCACGGCGTCCGCACAACGCGGGAGGAGAATGAACCCATGAAAGCAGGTGCGAAACTGGCATTGGCAATGCTGGCGGGCGCGTCGATCGGCGTTCTCGGCAGCCGGTCCATTCATGCGCAACAACCAAAAACTCCGCCTGGCTATTTCATCGCGGAAGTGGAGGTTACCGACCCTGCCACCATGCAACAATATGGGCAAAAGGTCCCCGAAACACTGGCGCCTTTTAATCATCGCTACCTGGTTCTCGGCGGCAATCCCGCGGCGCTAGAGGGCGCGCCGGCAAAGAGCATCGTGGTTATAGCCTTTGACAGCGTCGAGCAGGCGCGCGCCTGGTACGACTCGCCCGCCTATCAAGCAATCAAGTCCATACGGCAAAGCGCAGCGAAGGCCCGCATTCTGGTTGTCGAGGGCATCGCGCCGTAGTGGATTTGGCACGCCACGCGGCAACTATTGAACCTACAGCGAGTTAGCGCCTACTCTCTCAAATCTTCGCAGCAGTAAGTTCGACGCTAAACCTCAACCGGGCGTCTGCCGATGATTACCAGATAGGGCACTTTCCTCTGGGAAGCCTTGACCCTGAGGCGGGCAGCGCTTACATTTGAAAGAGTGGGCCCACGGGGAAAGAGGAGGAGCGGCAACATGGCGTCCGTAAAGGCGATGCTCGAGCGTCGCCGCTCAAGCAGGGTTCTGATTCGCATCCCGGTGAAAGTGTTCAGCAATGGCGCCTACGGCCAGCCCGTGGATACGCCCGCGGAAGCCATCGCCGTTAGCCGTTATGGCGCTCTGCTGCGCGCGCCGCTTTCGCCCGCGCTCGGTTCCCGCATCGAAGTCCTCAACGGACTGTCGCAAGAGACCCAGGAATTCCGCGTCATCCGCGTGAGCGACCCGAAAGACGACGGCAATTACGAACTCGGCCTTGAAATCCTCTACCCCACGCGCAACTTCTGGGGCATCCAGTTCCCCGACGAGCGCGTCACCGCGTGAGTCTGTAGGAAACCGCTTTCAAACTCAGAACCACCAAGCCTACATGGGGAGTTCTCTCGCCGGCTGATTCGGCCAGGCCGCGGCAGCGGGCCTCAAATCGAAGAAGCGTTTCATCCTCAGAAAAGGCTTCTCCAACAACGTCCAGGAAGCCGCCGCCAGCAAATAGCTGCATGCAATCACCGATAGAAACGACAGCAACGGATACCGGTCGAGATGGATGATTTTCGATGCGTCGAAGGGAAGCCGGTGGAGGAGGTAAAGGCCGTAGCTGATCAGCCCGGTGTAGCCCAGGAACCGGTTCCGGAAGATTGCCTGGACCCATTTCGACGGGCTGAAGAGCGACAGATAAACGAGCGCGAGGGACGCCAGGGAAGCCATCGAAAAGCAAATCCACCGTGTGTCCTGGTTTTCAGTCAGGACTGCGAGGCACGCCGCAATCAAGAAGCAGACTCCAGCCAATTTGACGCGCTTGGACGGGACGAACCCTTCCGAGCGCACCATTACAGCCAGCAGCGCGCCAGCCATCAAGCCGTCCAAGCGGCAGAAAAAATTCGAATAAATATTGACGTGGTGCATCGCCAGGTAAAAACGCAGCGGCGGAGAGAAAAGAATCACCCCGGCGGCAATCCGCATGATCTGCGAGGATGAGAAAAAGCGGACAAACCAAGGCCATATCAAATAGAACTGTTCCTCAATCGCCAGCGACCAGGTAACCCCGAGCGGGCCCGCCGCCTCCGCGGGGACGGGAACCAGGAGGTTTTGCACGAAGAAGGGATAAGCCCACCAGGGCGAGGATCTCTCGAAAATCATGTGGGCTTCCGATGGCCGCACATGAGGAAGAATCACGAGCATAAGAATCAGCAGGGAATAGTAGAGCGGCCAAATCCTCAGGCACCGGCGAGCATAGAAATTCTTGAAGTAGCCGCCGGATTGCTTGGCGTCGAGCAGGATTCCTGTGATCAGAAAGCCCGAGAGCACGAAGAATAGATCCACGCCCATCCATCCGTAACGCGAGATCCAGTCCAAATGCAGGAAAGTGGACGCATCGGTATTGTGGATCATCACCAGCAAGATCGCGATGCCGCGGACGCCGTCGAGTTGGGGAATCTTCTGCGTCATCGAGTAGAGTGCCCTGCTTGTTAACGGTATCACGCCGGAACTGCAAGCGAAGGGCAATCCGCCGCTCGTCGGCCAATTCTTCAATGGGTTCTGGCATAGGAGATGAAAGTTCAGCGAAATGCCCGCGTGTTTCGGGATGCCGCGCCGGCGGGAAGCAGTTCACCTAGAACCGCTCGATGTGTTTCGGTCGGGCCAGCTCACCAACCTGCGATTGCGCACCGCCAAATAGACGTGCCGAAAAGCCCGGGCGGGCCGCGGGGTTCAGGCTTGACTTCTTTCGCGCGCAGGCAGTGGTATAATACGGTTAGAAAATCCTATCGAAGGCCCGCTGGGGGGCTGCTTCGTACGGCGGGGTGGTCCTTGTGGCTTCCAGGCGGGGGAGGCACCCATGGATACAGTCCACGATGTGCTGTATGCCCTGCTGATCGGGTGGGCGGCGGTCACGGCCGCTTTGATTTGCCTGCTCATCTACCGCGGCACACTCGCGTCACACGAAGACGATCAAATCTTCCTGGACACGGCGTCGAATGCGCTGGCGAGCGAACAGCGCGCCCTGGTCGCGCGGATTGATAAGCTGAGCCGGCCGATCACGGCGCTCATTGTCCTTTCGAGCGTGTTGCTCGTGGCCAGCGCCGGATTGTGGCTGTGGCAGGGGTTTAAAAACTTCTGAACCCCCCTGCGCCTAAGGTTTCGGGGGTGCCGTTGAGGGTGGAGCTTGCCCTGGCGGCTGCGCTTGCAGTCCGGGCTGCTGGAGCGGCTGCCATGGAGTCGCCTGGCAGATTTGCGAGGTGTGGTTGTGCACGATCAGCCAGTTGTCTCCCACCTTCATGAGCACAAGCGTTGTATGGCCTCGCGCATTGAACGGCTTCCCTTCTACGACGGACAGAAATTCCCATTGATACGCGGCCCAGGCCATGTCGCCGTGGTTGAAAATCGTGGTGTTCCTGCGAATCAACTGCATTCCCTGAAAATTCGCGCGCTGCTGCTGGTACACCGCCAGGTAATTCGGCCAGCCGACCAATAACGGCTCGTAGGTGCCCCGCACCCACGTGGCGTTTTCCGCGTAATGCTTGTGCATCACTTCGATATTCCCCACCTGAAACGCGCCCAGCATCTCGCCGATGTCGTTATCGATTTGATCGGCCACCGGCAGCGGAATAGCGGGCATGGGCGTATTGTCATCGGGCGGCTTGTTCTTTTGTTTTTTCTGCGCCCAGGTCCCGGATGAAATCAGCAGCAGAGCAATAAGAGCAGCGAGAAATCGCGCGATTTGCGTCCTCGCGGATCTTTCCATGATTCGCCTCCCCCCTGAGACGCCACGAAGAATAGCACGAGGCCCCGAGCGCAACGGCGAGGCTTTCCGCATTCCTGTTGGCACATTGCAAACGTCGCTTGGCGGCCTTCAATTTAGGGCTGATAAACCACAGAGGGCACAGCGGAAAGCCGGAGGGCACAGAGGAAGCAGACGCTGAGCCCATTCAGCGGGCGAGATCGCGGGCTACGCGAAATCCATAATCCGCATACTGAAATTCAGGAGGAATGCTCGAGCGCGCCGCGCACCGCGAGACTTTCGTGGCGTGCCGCCACGAACCTCCGCGCGACGCCCGCCGCACCCCTTCGGCCGGGCCCGGCGGATTCCGCTCGGGTGAGACGCGATAGTAATCCGCGTCGAACCAATCCGAGCACCACTCGTGCACGTTTGCGCCGATATCGAAGAGGCCGTACGCATTCCGCTCCGCGCGGCCGACCAGTTCCGGAGCCGTCTTCCACCGCGCGGAATAATTCGCCAGCGATTCGAGCGGAGCATCGCCCCAGGGATAAAGCTTCTGCTCGAGCCCGCCGCGCGCAGCCCGCTCCCATTCCGCTTCCGTAGGCAGACGATACCGCCGGCCCGTGGCGCGGCTGAGCCACTCGCAGTAGGCGGTCGCATCAAACCAAGACGGCGCAACAACCGGCTGCTTGGGTTGCGCGAAGTCAGGATCGTTCCAGTGAAGCGGCGCGCGATGCCCGGTAGCCGCGAGGAAACGCGCGTAGTCCGCGTTGGTTACCTGGCATTCAGCCAGTTCGAAGGCATCAATCCATACGCGATGCACCGGCCGCTCGTTTTCCTGCCCGGCGTCGCTTCCCATCAGAAACCAGCCTTCGGGGATGAGCGTCATCTTCGGCTCGAGGATTCGAGCCGGGGCTGGAGCGCCGAGATCGAGTGATTCAGTCATTGCTTGCGTTGCACCCTGCAAATGCAGGCAGCGCCGTGTAGCCCGGCGGCCTGGGCACGGCATGCCGTCCCCCTACGAAGAAGAACCTGGGTGCGGAGCCATTAAAACTCATCTCATGAAACTGCTTTGTGGGTCGCGGTTTCAACCGCGACATTAACATGCTCACTTCGTCGAGGCTTTAGCCCCTGAAGTTCCCGTTGGCGCCGGAACTCGGCATTTATGAGATGACTCGGCTCTGTTGAGATCCTGCCGGGTGCGGCTCGGCCCACATATTGGCGCGAGCCATATGGAATTGAAAACAAAGCGGGAGCAAGCTCCCGCACTCCAAAGGTCTCGGAGGCAGCGCTCATATACATAGGATGTCAACAGAGCCAGATGATTCCTATTCATGCAGATGCACGCGCTGCGTTTGGCTCAGCAAGTTCACGAACAGCCGATACGCGCCCGGCACGCCCGCCGGCAGCTCGCGGAAAAACGAAAGGCCCGTGTAAATGTACGTCCCCTTTCCATATTTCCCATAGACGAGCCCGCCGATCGCCTCGGGTTCACCCGGATCCTTCAGTCCCAGCACGGCTGTGTAGTGCGGATCAAATGAAATCAGAAAATAGAGCCCGCGCTCCTGCACCCAGCCTTCAAAATCGGCGAGCGTGATTTTGTTCGGGGAATTGAGCAGCGGATTTTCCGGCGCGAGAAAACGCACGGGAGAATTGGCGTCGGTCACGCGCGAAGTCTGGTCCGGCATCCTGGCGGGATAAGGCGCCGCGACGGTCCATTCGGAATCGCGCTGGTACTGCACGATCATCGAGCCTCCGCGCTCCACGTAATCCAGCAGCCGCTGATTTGTGCGCGAAAGATCCGGGCGCAGCTCGTAAGCGCGGATTCCGACAACGATCGCGTCGTAGCGGTCGAGATCCCCGAATGCGAGCGCGACTTCGTCGAGCAGATCCACGCGGATGCCGATTTGCCGCAGTGTTTCCGGGATCAGGTCGTTTTCGGCTGCGATGTAACCCACGCGCAGACCCTGCGGGATTGCCAGGTCCATTACGTGAACCGTCGCGTCGGCGGGCTCGCTCCAGTCGCGCGTGGGGAGCGTGGGGATCGGTTCGAGCGAACTGCGGAATGTTTCGCCGCCCAGCTTGGCGTAAGGATGCAGCGAATATGCGCCGGCAGGCGGCTGTGCGGGCGGCGTGACTTCGAATCGGATCAAGCGATCGCCTGCGGCCTTGAATTCAATCGGCGCAATCGCATTCGCTTTCCATCCCGGCGGCGCATCCACTCCCACGGAAACCTGCGCCGGCTTTGTGCCGTGATACCGCACCCGCGCGAGCAGTTCCACCGGCGCTTTCGCATTTTGCGCGGGCACCATCACGTTCTGCGGCTCGACCGTCAGCGTGACCGCCGGCACGAGCTCAAGCGGGTAAGTGTGGATCCCGGTCGTTGTGGTCTCCACCGATTCCACCGGCTGCGCAATCTTGAAAGCATAACCTTCCACTTCGGCGCGCAACTTGAGCTGCACGAGCGGCGGTGGAAAAGGAAGAATCACGTCCCCAGCAGTAGCCGGAGGCTTTGCGCCAGCCGGAATATTCACCGTAAAGCGAAACGCGTCGCTTCCCTCTTTCTTTTCTTGCGACGTCGTCCAACCTGCCGGCAGCTCGAGGCTCGAGTTGTCTACGATCCACTTCAGCGGGACAGCCGGCTTGGCGGAAATATTCACTTCCACGGAAAAATCTTCGCCGGCAACGAGCTCGTGGCGGCTGGCCTGCGTTTCGACGGGTATAGCAACGTCGCGGGCGAGCGCTCGATCGATCTTTTCTTGCACCCGCTCGAGTTCCCAAAGCGCCGCCGCGGAGCGCTCGTCACCCTGGTTTTTCACCGCCGCGCGCGCCGCCGCGATTTCCTTTCCGGCGCTTGCCAGCGCTTTCGCCGCGGCAACGCGGTCCTCCGCAAGCGCGGCTTTCCGGGCTGCCGCCAGTTGCGCGTCGGCCGAATTCAGCGCCGCCTCCAGCAAAGATTTTGCAGCGGGAAATCGGGCGGAGATGTAAACGAGCGGCTCCGCCAGTTGCTTCACGTCGAACCATCCCGTCGCTTCGCCGTTTTCATTTTCCGTCACGAGAAACACCGGCCGCCGGAAAAACGGATTGCCGAAAAACGCCGGCGTTCCCTGCGAACGATGCTGCGCGTGCCCCTCCATCCCCATCTCGACGTAGCTCTCGCCCCAGAGCGGAGACACGTCGTTCACCGGTAATTGCACGGCGTTGGCGCCCGAGTCGCGCGAAAGCCGCAGGTCAAGCAATACCTGCCATGGCGCAAGCCCCTCAGTGATTTGCTCCGGATACATTTTCGGATCGGCTGCCGCCGCCACCGCTTTCGGCGTGAGAATTCCGCTCGCTTGGTGATGTCCATGCCCGCCGTGAACGCCGCCCCAGCCGTTGATCACCACCTGCGGGCGAAAGGTTCGGATCACGCGCACCATATCTTCCATTGCCAGGCCGCCCCAAATTTTCATCGCCTGCTCGGGCGTTTTGACGTACCCGGTGTCGAGAGCTCGCGTGAAAAATTGGCGCACGCCGTAATGCTTTCCCGCGGCGAGCAATTCCTCGGTGCGGATCACGCCGAGCTCGCCGTTTTGTTCCGGGCCGATGGCGTTTTGTCCGCCCTGGCCGCGCGTGATCGAGAGAAGCGCGACATCGGCATCCAGCCCGCGCGAGAGATACGTGAGCAGGCTCGACCATTCATCGTCAGGATGCGCCGTGATGAAAAGGATGCGGGTCGAAACGCGCGCCTTGTCGATGGCTTCCACCGTGTCGGCAAGCGATTGCGCGGGAGCGCGCTCTGCCACGGCAAGGAAAGCCCCTGCCGCGCACATGGTCGACATCAAAAGAGTCCGCCAATTCTTCATGCCGCGATCCTCTCGAAGGGCCACTGCCGAAGCCAGCGCGCGCGTCCCAGGTAAACAAGGATACCCGCTGCCATGGCCACAAGCGAGACCACCATGGGTTTTCGCCCCGTCGAAATGAAAATGGCGAGCCATCCTGCAATCGCAAGCACCGCCGGAAGCGGATACAGCCGCATGTGAAAAGGCCAGCCCTGGGTTTTTCCGCGCGCGTGTAGCAACAGCAGCCCGACCGCCTGGCCTGCGAATTGGATGAGGCACCGCATCGCCAGGATGGAGCGAATTACGGAATAGAGTGGAAGCGTCAGGCAAATCACAACGGAGACCGCGCCGATGGCCAGCAGCGAAATATGCGGAAAATGCTTGGTGGGATGGATGCGCCCAAACACCGCGAAAAAATTCCCGTCCTTTGCCGCCGCATACGGCACTCGCGAATAACCGAGTGTCGCGGAAAAAACCGAGCCGAACGCGGTGACCAGGATGAGCGCCGTCGAAAACGTCGCGGCATTTTCGCCAAAACGCCGCAGGAAGAAGAGCGAAGCCACGAAGGGCGAATTGGCCGCCTCCTGCCAGGGGACTACCGCGAGAATACTCGTCTGCATGGCGAAGTACAGAATCGCGATTCCGAAGATCGAAAGAAAAATCGCGCGCGGGATGTTTTTTTCAGGATATTTCATTTCCCCGCCGAGATTGCACACGTTGTAGTAGCCCAAATAGCTGTACACAGCCTGCACGGACGCATGCCCGAGTCCCGCAAAGAAGATCCAGGAAAAATTCCACGCCCCGGCCGGAAAAGTGAAAACGCGCGCGGCATTGAATTGCGTGGCGCCTCCGTAGATGAGCCAGAGAATCGTTCCCAGCAGAATGGCGCAGAGCGCCACGGAGATCTTCCCGATGGTCGTGATTCGCCGGTAGAGCAAAATCACAGCAATCAGCACCAGCATGGCCGCCACGATGCGGTCGTAATTTCTCAAGATTTCGTACACATCCCGCGGATGCGCCTGCATGAATTGGGCGACGCCGCGAATCTTGCCGGCCAGGTAGGCCGAATAATCCGCGAACCCCAGCGCACCCGATGAAATGCTCATGGGCGCCTGGAAAAGCGTCTGCCAGATGAATAGGAACGACATCAGCCGCCCCCACCGCTCCGCGCCGTAAGCCTCGCGAAGAAAGATGTAGCTTCCGCCCGCCTGCGGCATCGCCGCGCCCAGCTCGGCCCACACGCAGCCGTCGAGCACCGCCAGAATCGCGCCGACCACCCACGCAATCAGGCACTGCGGCCCGTCCATCGCCCGGATCATGAACGGCACCACGATGAACGGCCCGATGCCGACCATGAACGTCATGTTGAGCGCGGTCGCTTCGATCAGCCCCAGCCCCCGCTCGAGTTTTTCCGGCTCACTCATCGCTTCCTGCGACTCCGCAGAAACGCAAAGGATAGCAAGAAAGGTCATCGAGTGCGGGGCGTTTCAAGCAGTCGAAAGCCAGGGGCGGGTTCAGCTCGAGGGCGTCTGGCGCGTTCGACCCTACAAGTTCTTTCTGATCAAACATTTAAAAAAGGATTGAGAGACATCCAACACCTCGTGCCAAGGCGTCCAATTAGTAGGGGGAAATTTCCCCGATCGGCTGGCCATAATGGCGACGACAGCAACGCCGATGCCGGTCTGAAACCCTCGGCTTCCGAGAGGAGGGAGCAGACAAATGCGAAACCCAAATAGTTTGAAATGGTTACGTAGGAGTTGCGCAATCCGCTGGGCGGCAGTGCTTGGCCTGGCTCTCGGCGCGATCTCTGACACGGCTGCGGCCGCACCGCGCAATGCAAGCCAGGCAGGCGAGGTGCCCGTCCACATGGTCGTGACCGTAAAGCCGCACCATGGCGGCAATGCCCCGGCCATGTCCGCGGACGACGTCAAGGTTTATCTGGCTGGCAAGCCGAATCAGGTAACCGGCTTTGTCCCGCTCCAAGGAGCCCGCGCCGGCTTGCAACTTTTCATCTTGATTGATGAGACTTCGCGAGACACCATCGGCCTGCACTTCCAGAGCATTGCCAATTTCATCGAAGAGCAGCCTGCGACTACCGCGATTGCCGTCGGTTATATGCGCAACGGCATGGTCGTTACAGTGCAAGATTTGACCAAGGACCATGCATTGGCTGCGAAATCCCTGCGGCTGCCGCTGGGGGCTGCGGTCGGATACACGAGCCCTTACTTGGCACTGACGGATTTGATGAAGAAATGGCCCGTGACGGAAGACCGCCGCGAAATTCTGATGATCACCAGCGGGATCGATCCGCTCGGCGGCGGTTTCGAGAGCAATCCCTACGAGAACCCGTATCTCCAAGAGGCCTTCGACCGCGCGCAGCGCGGAGGGTTCATCGTCTATGCCATCTACGTGCCCGGATCCGGCTTTGCCGCTCGAGGCTTCTTCCGCACAACTCTTGCCCAGACGGGGCTGGATATGATCGCTCAGAAGACCGGCGGAGAGACCTACAACCTGTATCTCGGCGATCCGGTTGATATCGATCCATATCTGCGGGGTGTGAGTTACAACCTCAACCATCAATATCAGCTCACATTCCTTGCTCCGGGTGCAAATAAGCCGAGACTCGAGCCGGTGAAGGTCAAGACAGAGATGTCGAACGCGGTGTTAATCACCGCGGAAGCCGGCTACGTCGGAACCGGGATGTAAGACGGAAGCGCGCGTGCCCACCTGGCGGCCGGTGCATTGCGCCCTGCCGCCAGAAATGCCTTCGCATTAGGAATGTGCCCACCTGCGTTACCATGTTCGCGCGATGCTTGGATTCGGCCTCGGCGTGACTACGGCAACCGTGGCGATTCTCGTGATCGGTTACTCCCGCGCGCGCCGCAGGCGTCCCTTCCCGCCGCATGGCTGGTTCGGGCTCATCGCGCTAGTCGCGGCGGAATCGCTGTTGTTCGCCGGCGTCGAACCCGTCGCCACGTATTTCACGCCGATCGCCTGGAGCGCTTATATCCTCATCGCTGACGCCGCCGTTCTCGCGATCACGAATCGCTCGCGCGTCCACGACGCGCCCATCACGCTCGCGCGCATGGCTGCGCTTTCGGTTCCCCTGTGGCTGATCTTCGAGGCCTATAATCTTCGCCTCCAAAATTGGACCTATGTAAACGTGCCCCCTGGCTGGGCTGCCGCTTTTTTCGGCTACGGTTGGTCGTTTGCCACCATCACACCTGCTATGTTCGAAACCTCGGATCTCGTCCAGGCGCTCTTGCCTTTGGTCCCGGCACACCCGTGGAAAATCTCGCGCGGGGCCGAAAATGCGTGGATCGTTTCCGGAGTGGCGTGCTTGATCCTGCCGCTCGTGCTTCCGCGCGCCATCGCCGCATATTTATTCGCGCTCGTGTGGATTGGGTTTCTTTTGCTGCTCGATCCCCTCAACCGCCGGTTCGGGCTTCCTTCGTTTCTCGGCGACCTATCGGAGGGATTTCGCCGCCGCTTTTACGGCTTCCTCGCGGCCGGCTGGATTTGCGGGTGGCTGTGGGAATTCTGGAATTACTGGGCCCTGGCAAAATGGCACTACACGTTTCCGATGTTTCAGCGGATGAAAATTTTCGAGATGCCCGCGCCCGGCTACATCGGCTTCCTGCCGTTTGCGCTCGAATGTTTTGCGATGTACGTTACCGCATCCTGGCTCGCCGGCTGGCTTAAAAGGGTCAAATGAGTCGCGGGAAGCTTTGGCGATCCTCAGCGATTCCAGGGAATGCACGTTTGTACTGAGGATGTGAGTAAGAGGGCCGATGATTCAGAAGCTGGGGCGCCTGTGGAACTCCAGGCTTGAGGAGCCGCGGTTTTGGTGGGAGCCCCCTGCTTCAGCAGGGGGAGCTGCCCGCCATCTTTCTGGCGGGCAGCGAAAAGATCGCTCGACTTCGAATGGGCTTCAGCCCCGGGACTTCCAAATGTCCAGCGCTAAAGCGCTCCTCCCCCCGCATGAATGCGGGGGCTCCCACCTCCGAGTGCTTTCCCGATGTGTGATTTTCGCGCTGGGCGCTCTCGTCGCGCTCTTTGCACCCTCAGCGCGCGCCGGCGGGCTCCAAATCCCCGACGAAGCGAAGCAAGCGCTCAACACGCTCTATAGCGGCGATGCGGAGGGAGCCATCTCCATCGCGCGCAAACTCGAATTCTTGGAGCCGGATCATCCGCTCGGCTATCTGCTTGAAGGCGAAGCCCGCTGGTGGCAGCGCTATTGCGCCGCGACCGAAATCAAGTACGGCATGGTCGAGGCCTGGAAACGCTCGCACGAGCCCGAAGACGAGGATTATTTTCGCCTTACGGACAAAGCCATCCAGGTGGCCGACGCGCAGCTCTCAAAAAAAGAAACCGCCGACCTGCACTTTTATCGGGGCATGGGCTGGGCGCTCAAGGTGCGCGTCTATGGCCTGCGAAGCGACAACCGCCTGGCGGCGCTCGCGGCCGTCAATGGCCGCGCGGAAATGCTGCGCGCGCTCGAGCTCGATCCCGATCTCGCCGACGCCACCGCTGCGCTCGGAATCTACAACTACTATGTCTCCACGCTTTCGCCCATCGTGAAAGTCCTCCGCTTCTTCATGGGCATTCCCGGCGGCGACAAGGAATTGGGCGTGAAACAAATGGAGACGGGAATGACCCGCGGCTTGGTGCTCGATGTGGACGTGCGCTTCATTCTCGCCCGGGCGCTGCGCCAGTACGACGAAAAATATGAGCGCGCGCTTCAGATTGCCGAGCCGCTCGCAGCCCGCTATCCGAAGAATGCGAATTTTCTTCTGCTGCTCGGAAACTTGAACGCCGAGCTCGGGCGCAACTCGAAAGCGTCCGGCTATTTTCGCTCCGTCGCGAATCCTGCAGCAGCGGACCCGCCCTGTTCGGGCTGCTCGGGATGTCCCACCTGCGCGGCTGGACGAGGCTGTCTGGCCCACGCGCGCGAAATCGCGAATTCATTTCTCGCGTCATTGCACTGACGCCTGCGCAGGTTCCTTCCTCGACCCGATGCGGCTCAACAGCAGCGCCGCCAGGCTTCCGCACGCAAAAGCCGTCCCCCAGAGCGCTTGCGGTCCCCGGCGCTCGAGCAGCGTCGCGCCCAGAAATCCCGCGACCGAAAAAGAAATGCTGAACGACATCGTGTAGAGCCCCATGTACTCGCCGCGCCGGCCTGGCGGCGCAATTTCCGCGGCGTATGCCGAGCTGCCGGGAAGCAAAATCATTTCGCCGAATGTCCACACAACCACTCCCAGCAGCACGGCCGGCGCCGATTTCGCCAGCGCGTAGGAACCGAACCCCAGCGCGTAAAGAAACGCGCCGAGCGCCAGCGCCCGGCGGTGCGGCCAGTGCGCCATCGCCGTATTGAGCGGCACCTCGATCGCCACGATCATCAGCGTGTTCAGCGTGAAAACGCTTCCGTACAGAGATTCGGGGAGCCGCAGATTGCGCACCAAAAAAAGCGGCAAAGTGGAGTTGAGCTGAAAGAACACGAGCTGCGCCGGGATCATCGCCGCGAGCAAATACAGCATCCTCCAATTGCGGAAGGCGCGCAGGTCCGCCGCCGGATGAGCAACGGCGAGCAGCTCCACTCCCTCGGCTTCGATTTCGCGGCCCAGGTCTTCGGCGTCTTCCCATTGCGGCTCGCGCATCCTCGGGTGCCGGTCGCTTGTCCGCCACAACGCGAGCGTCAGCACCACTCCCGCCAAAATGGATGTCGTGCCATCTACGAAAAATAGCCAGCGGAACGAAAATAGCGCGAGGATTCCTCCGATGGCGGGCCCCACGCTCATCCCCAAATTCACAGCCAGCCGGCTGAGCGCAAATGCTGCTTTGTGCTGCGCGGGCGGCACAAGATCCGACACCACAGCCAGGCTCGGCGGCCGCACGGATTCATTCAGAATCGCAAACACGAACGACATCGCAAGAATCGCCGGAAAGCTGTGCGCCAATGGAAAAAGCAGGAGCAAAACGCCTGAAAGGAACAGCGACCCCTTGATCACCGCCAGCGGCCCGACGCGGTCCGTGAGCCCTCCGGCGATGGGCATCGTGATGATTGCGGCGATGCCGTACACGGTGAGCGAAAGCGCTGCGCGCGCCGGCGAAATCCCGAATGTTCGCGTCAGGTAGAGGACCAGGAACGGCAGCACCATCGTCCCGGCGCGGTTCACCAGCGTCGCCGCACACAATATCCAAATTTCCCTGGGAAGATTCTTCAGCCCGCGCCACGGATTCATCGCGTAGCGCCGGCATCCTGCCGGCGATTTTTTCCGAAACAACCGTTGAGAGGAGAACTCACTGGCTGGAACGCGTCAGCTCGGCCGGGGTACACGAATCACGAGTCACAAGTCACTGCTCACCAGTCACCACTCACTACTCACTGCCTCTCGCCGACTCTTCCTGCTCGAAGGCGTGATAGGAAGAGCGCACGAGCGGGCCAGCCTCCACGTGCTTGAAGCCCATCTGCTTGCCGGCGCGCTTGAATTCCGCAAATTCGTCCGGATGGACATAGCGCTCGATGGGCAAATGCTCGGGCGTCGGCTGGAGATACTGCCCGAGCGTGAGGATATGCGTGCCCTGCGCGGCGATTTCCTGCATGGCATCGAGCACTTCTTCGCGCATTTCGCCAAGCCCGAGCATCATTCCCGTTTTCGTCGGCACGGCGGGCGCCATCTCGCGTGCGCGGCGCAGCAATTCAAGCGACCGCTCGTACACCGCGCCCTTGCGCACGCGCCGGTAAAGCCTGGGAACAGTTTCCATATTGTGGTTCAGCACGTTAGGCCGAGCGGCCATCACCGTTTCAAGCGCCGCCCAATCTCCGCGAAAATCCGGAATGAGCACTTCCACTTTGCAGCTCGGAACGCGCCGTCGGATTTCGGCGATGGTGCGCGCAAAAATTGCCGCGCCGCCATCGGACTGGTCGTCGCGGTTCACGCTCGTCACCACCGCATAGCGCAATCCCATGCGCTCCGCAGCTTCCGCCACGCGTTCCGGCTCGTCTTCTTCCGGAGGCCCCAGCGGCTTGCCGCTCGGCACGGCGCAGAATCCGCAAGCGCGCGTGCAAATGTTGCCAAGGATCATGAACGTCGCGGTGCGGTGCTCCCAACATTCGCCCATATTGGGGCAGCGCGCGCTCTCGCACACGGTGTGCAGGTCGAGCGTGCGCATGATGCGCTTCAGGTCCTGATAATTCGGCCCGCCGAAAAATTTCACGCGGAGCCACGGCGGCCGCGTCGGCGTGCTCGACAAAATGGTGAATGGCGAAGCCATGCGCAGGATCTCGATAGCACGATTTTACGCGGCCCGTGCCGCCCGCACAACCTGCCTTTGAACTCTGTTTCAAACCGATTCAAAGGCTAATGCCCGGGCGCTGTCGGCCCGAATTGGCCCCGTGGTGTTCATGCGCGTCCTTAGCTCCGGCCACCAGCGGCAACACGGGCGCGGCGCAGCCCGCTCAGAGCGCGGCCCAATCTCAGGAGCTTCAACTGAGCCTCAGCGCGCTCGAATTCCAGGGCACGCAGCCCGCGCAAACTCCCGAGAACACGTACGCGCAGGGCCAGACGATCAACGTCAACGCATAGCTTCCTCCGCAGCGATGGAGTTCGGACTGCCAATCTCGCTCTCGCTGTATCAGTTTGACTGCCCCGCGCCCGCACAACCTTCCCTCCGAGTTGCCATTTCCCTTTAGGCCAAAATTTCCCGGCATCCGCTCAAGTTTTTTCCTCCCCTGCCGATGGAGCAAACGGGCGAGCAACGGTTCTCGTGGCCTCGGGTGCTGCGACTCGGAATCTATCTCCTGTTCCACTCGGCCCAATGAGCAAACACGTACCCGGATTCCCGGCAAGGGGGAAAAATGGCAAATACAGTGCAGCCGATTCCAGCACTTCTTGATACGCTGTTCCAAGCTGCTACACCCAATACCCTGCTCACTCCGCTGGCGACGGCCGCGGCTGCGCAAAATGCCGCGCCTGAAGACACCGTCACAATCGAGAATGGCGATCCTGCCGGCGCCCAAGCAACTCAGGTTGTCGAACAAGCTCAAGTCCAGCTCCAGGAGGTCGCCTTGGTCCCTAACGAGCCTGCGGTTCCCTTGTTGAACGCCGGCGCGGCTGATAACGCTGCTCCTGCATTGACGGCTAATGCCGCGGCAGATCCGGCCGCAGCCAATGCCGGAAATAATCTCCTGGCGCCGGCAGCCAACAACGGCGCAAATGGAGCCAACAGTGCCGCGGAGACAACTCAGCAGCTCCAGCTGACCCAGCTCGATCAAGTTTTAGAGCAGCTTGGCATCCCGCCCTCGAGCATCCCCGCGGTCGAACAACTGGCCCTGCTTGCCTATCGATTTGATCCTCAAGCGCTGCTCCAAATCGTCAACTCGCTTGGCGGCCTCCCACAGCAAGCCCCCGCTCAAGCGCCAGCGAATAACGGCAATAACGCAGCCGCCCCGGCGCCGCAAAACAACGCAGCGGCGAACGCGCCGGCTGCGCAGAATGGCGGTTTCGCCGCCCAGTTCCAGGGACTCCAGCTCGCATTCACAGCCGTGGGCGTCGAGCCTGCCGCTGCCAAAGCTCAAGCCGCCGCAGCCGGGGCGGCGGGAGGCGGTGCCGCACCCGGTGCCGCCCTGAACGTCAACGCATAGCTCGGCTCTGTCGGAATCCAATTTATCTGCGCGCTGCCCATGGAGACCTATGGAGTGCGGAAGCTTGCCTGTCCTGAGCGAAGTCGAAGGGCTTCCGCTTTGTTTTCGAGTCCAGCACAACGCACGCCAACATCTGGCTGAGCCATCTCCGGGAGGATCCCAACAGGGCCGTTTAGCTTCAATTGGGCGGCCACAAGTCCGCAAGTGTCCAATCTGAACCACAGTAAAATCCGCTCCCGTGTTGTATAATTACAACATCCCAGCCATTCTTCCCCGCCGTGTTCCTATAAGTAAATGAATCTAAAAGGCTAATTAGCTTCCAACCCGGCAGCAGACATGCATATAATCGGCCTGGCGTTTCCTGGATGCCATACCAGCTCACCATTCTGCGGCCGGTGGAAATCGAAGGTGTGGGACTTCACACCGCGGTGCATTGCCGCGTGCGATTCGTCCCGGCGCCGGCGGACACGGGAGTCGTCTTCCGCCGCGTGGACCTCGACAATTTCGAAATCGAAGCCCACGTGCGCAACGTCGCGCGCGTCAGCTACGCCACCAGCCTGATGAAGCAAGGCGTGCTGCTCTCCACCACCGAACACGTTCTCGCCGCGCTCTATTCCTGCGGCGTCGATAATGTTTACGTCGAGCTCGACGCGCTCGAGCTGCCCATCCTCGACGGCTCGGCCAAACCCTTCATCGACATCCTCGCCCGCGCCGGCACGCGCCGCTTGCGCCGCCTGCGCCGGTATCTGCGTGTCGTCCGGCCGCTGGAATTTTCCGATGGCGACCGCCTCATCGGGATTTATCCCGCCGATGAATTTCGCGTCCACTGCTATGTGGACTTCCGGCATCCCGCCGTCCCGCCGCAAGGAATCGAGCTCAGCATCAACCGCGAAACCTTCAGCCGCGAAATCGCTCCAGCGCGCACGTTCGGTTTCACCAAAGATTTCCAGGGACTTCGCGCCATGGGCCTGATCCGCGGCGGCTCGCTCGAAAATGCCATCGTGATTGACGACCGCGCCGTGATGAACGGCCCGCTGCGCTTCCCCGACGAATTCGGCCGCCACAAGGCGCTCGACCTGATCGGCGATCTCGCTCTGGTCGGCCGCCCGCTCAAGGCCCGCATCGAAGCCCACAAAGCCGGCCACGCCCTGCACACGCAGCTCGTCACGCGCCTGCTCGCCGATCCCTCCCTCTGGACCATCACCACCAACGGCCACGAATCGGTCCGCGAGCTCGCGCATCTCCCGCTTTCCGCCCCTGCCACCACCTGATTCAAAGCTCGCACAGGCAAGTGCTCGACGCAAAAAAACACCCCCTAATTTGTGACGATCAGAAATGATCCCGACCGTTTGTTTTCATGGAGTTACAGCGATTTCTACTCGAATTGAGTGACGATTAGAAACGGTGCTTTCTGGGGGCCCAATCAGGCTTCTGGAACGCTCCGATTGGATTTTGCGGAGGCTCAGTCTGAGTTTTCCTTTCGTCGGTTTTCGCGTGGCACGCATCGGCGTTCGAACGGCTGTCCGCAATCACCTTGGCACTGGGCTCTGCTGAATGCAACAGATAATCCCTGTGGACTCCTATTCGAGAGCCAACCTTCAGCGGCGGTTTTCCACCCCAACAATCGGGTTGACACTTTTTCCCGGGCTGTGTTATTTGGAAGCCATTCGTGGACGCCGGCCTTTGGCCGGGTCGCGGGCTGTCAGACGCGGAAGCACCCACAGTACAGCCCCGCGACAACCCCACCCACCCTGGGAGGTGACTGCCGCCTGGCTTTCACCTCCTTTTTTTCTGTTTCCACTCGCCCTTCCCTTTCGCCCTAAAGCGCTTCTGCCTCACCCCCTCACCCCCTACACGCTACGCCCCACACCCTCGCCTGTTCGAACCTTGCCTCCCGACCCACATAGCGAGTTATAATGCGCCCACTCGATCGCGCCCCTGGCGTTCCTGGCGCTACTTAGCCGCCGCACGGGCAGCAAAGGAGGCGAACATGGGCCTGCAAATCACCTCGCGCAAATCGGGCAATATCACGGTGCTCGATCTCGCAGGCCGCGTGATCATCGGCGTGAGCAACGACGCGCTCTCGGGTGAACTCCGCAAGATGGCCGAAACCGGCCCTTGCGACGTGCTCGTCAACCTCGCGAACGTCACCCAGATGGACAGCTCCGGAATCAGCACGCTGGTGCGCTCGTTCGTGACGCTTGAGCGCCTGGGCGGCAGCCTGAAAATCCTGAGCCCGACCGGGCACGTGCGCGAAGTGCTCGAACTCACGCGCCTGATTCAGTCCATCCCCTGCTTCACCGACGAAGCCAAAGCCGTCGCCAGCTTCAAGGGCGGCGTCGCTCACGCGTAGCGATTCCGCGCGGCGGCAAGAATTATGAGCGCGAATTTCTTCTGCGCACCGCTTCTCCCGCGCGCGCTGTTTTTCAAATCAATGTGCGTCTTCATATTCGCGTTCGCCGCGATTCCATCTGCAAGCGCCCAGCAGCCGGATGTGACGCTCACGATTGATGCTCTGGCGGCGCCAGTTGCAGCCTCGCTGAACGAATCAAATGCCAAGAGCGTGATCGTGTTGGATTTCGTTGGCCCGAGCACATACGTCACGCCGCTAGGCCGCAAGCTCGCGGACGATTTCAGCGCAGCGCTTGCGAAAAGTTCGGGCCAGTTTGCCGTGATCGATCGGGCCCGGCTCTTTCAGGTCGAAAAGGCAAACCGTTTTGCGCCCGAAATCGTTGCGGCTCCGGAGATGGCGGTATGGATTGCAAAAAACGTTGACGCACGGGCTGCAGTCTTGGGAAAACTCGAAATAGAGTCAGGCACGTTTCGGATTACGATCCATTGTTTTCGTGTGAAGGATGCGAAGGAGCTTCAACAGCTTCGCGCAACCCATCCAGCGAACGATGACTGGAAGCAGTTGTCGGTCAAGAACATTGATCCAGATTCTGAAGTAATCACCACAGAAAAATCCCGGACGCCTTCTGACCCTCTGATGCCCACCTGTGTGTCCTGCCCGCGCCCGCAGTATCCAGTAGATGGCCTGAATAAGAGGATGAGCGAGAAAGTCATCATGTACGTGGTCGTCGGTGTGGACGGCGCGGCCCGTGATTTTTCTATCGTTGAAGGGCCTCCGAATGGGTTCACGGTTGCTTCCGTTCAAGCGGTCCAAACTTGGAGATTCATCCCCGGACACGACGAGAACGGACAGCCGGTGGCAGTCCGCGTCCCGATCGAGATCTCTTATCGCATCGGCCCCTGAACCTGGTTATCTAGGCGAGTCTCTTCAGGCGTTCTTTTTGAGTTCGGCGAGGACCAGCTTGGCGACTTCCTTCAGCGTATCGAACACGCCCTGGCCGGTGATGGCGACGGCTTCGAGCGTGGGCTCGCCCTTGATCTGCAAGTGCTTCTGCAATTCCGGCACGGGCAGAATATTCGGCAGGTCGCGTTTATTGGCCTGCAAGACGTAAGGAATCGTCGCGAAATCGAGATTGTGATCCTTCAGATGCTCGCGCAGGTTTTCGAGCGTCTCAAGATTCGCGTCGAGCCGCTCTTCTTGCGAATCGGCGACGAACACCACTCCATCCGCGCCCTTCAAAATCAGCCGGCGGCTCGCTTCGTAAAACACCTGGCCGGGGACGGTGTAAAGATGAAAGCGCGTCTTGAATCCGCGCACCGTTCCGAGATCGAGCGGAAGAAAATCGAAGAAAAGGGTGCGGTCGGTCTCCGTGGCGAGCGAAACCATCTTTCCCTTTTGATTCGTCCCCGTGTGGTCGTAGATCCACTGTAGATTGGCGGTCTTCCCCCCAAGGCCGGGGCCATAGTAGACAAGCTTGCAATTGATTTCCCGCGCGGGGAAATTTATGAACGGCACACAATTCCCTCAGAGATGGGCAGCCGCCTACTTATAACATACGCCGCCACATGCGACCAACGCGCCCGCTCGCGCCTGCTTCGCAATTGACAACTTCTTTTCCGCGGGAAAGTAACTGGGCAGGGCCCTCCGGGTCCGCCCCATTTTCCTATGCTGGGGGCCTCCCGCTGCGGCAACGCGCGGCCCAAAATGGGCCTCTGCCTTTCCCGAACTTAATACTTTGTTTCGAAGGGGTTATGACGATTCCGATCCACTAGGAGCGGAAGAAGCGAGGCTTCTTAGGGGGTCGGAGCTTCAGCTCCGACATAAGCCCCGCTTTTTTCACCAGGGGTTTTAACCCCTGAGGCGAAGACATCCATTTTTTCCGCGAGCTGTTCAGCCGTTGAGGGATTGGCGCTCGTGAACTCAGATCGTCAGAGGGGTGGTGCGTGAAGGCGCGGATTATCGGAAGAGGTGCAATCCCACTGGCTCGGAGGCGGGTCCCGCGATGGTGCGTTAGAACCGTGCCCGCGTGGCGCGCAAAAATTCGCGCAGCGCCGACACATTCGGCCCGTAGCTCCCCACGCGCCCGGCATCCACCGGCAACCCGAAAGTTTCCGCTTGCTCGATGCTCAAGCCAGCATCGTCAAGTTCGGCGAGGCTATAGCCTTCGGTGGGCGTCAGGCGATTTCGTCCCGAAGGCGCCACTGGACGTGGCGGGCGGTGGTTGTGCCACCGCTTCCGAACAATATCGAAGAAGTCGTCCCAGTCCCGGCGATTCCACATAACTTCCTCCCGCGCGCCCCGGACGCCAAATATAGGATGCAACTCCGGCGCTTTGGGTTCCTTAGCTTTTCGCGCCGGGCCGTTCCCTCACCGGGGCCGATTGGGGCTCCCTCCGGCCCAACCTCCCGGGCAAAGAGCGTGGCCGATTCTAACCCCGCTCGTAGTGGAACGTATCCCCCGATCCTCGCGTGTTTCCAGTCGGTTATCGCCGCTTTCGCACGCCCGCCGCGCCCGCTCTGAGTGGAACAGGCTTCAGCCTCTTCTCCGTCGTTCGAGAGCGCGCCACCACTACAATCCGCCGCCGGATCCTGTGCGAGGGCACCGCTGCGCTTATACTCGCCCCACATTAAAACTACGTATGCAGCCGAACAAAATAACGTGAGCGGCCGCAACTCAATTTCGACCCTGCCACTAATTTACCAATTCGGGTGCTGCGAGTTCGCGGCCGCGTGCTCCAGAATCTTTCAAGGAACAACGCGGAAGAATTCGCGCCACACAGGGGCGTCTCCGAAGAAGACATCTGCGCGGTAGATACCGGGAGGAAAAGCGGCGACAGAGAATGGCCAATATGTCGTGTTCAGAGAATTCGGATTCAAGTTGACGTTCGCGGGTTTTAACTCTCCCACTTGCCGGTTGTTTAGGTCGTAAAATCTGGCGATTGCAACTCCCTTCAGCTTTGGCTTCGGCTGCCAGCTTATGAACAGAACGATCTGTCCGTCACTGTGAGAAAAAAGATCCCGAGTTTGCCGCGGCCAAGCGATTCCTTTTTGCTTGTCGAGCCCAAGCGCCAGGGCCCCGAAGCCCACCCGATCCGGCCCCTCGAGCGGTGGAATGAACTGGCCCATTGAGGCAAGGTCCGCGAGCGTCGACGAAGCAACATTCGAATCAGGCAGCTTGACGAGGTCAATAGGCACCGCGAAGGCCGCAGGCACGGTTCCGGCCGACCCCGCCATGGGAGGGGAAGCGCCCGCCGAGGTGGGCGTGGCGATGGCGGCTCCCGGCAGCAGGCTCCCACCCAGCAGTGCGATCACCTCGCCAAACTCTGTGAGAACAGGGCCGCCGACCGCGAGAGAGTCAAAGGACACGGAAAGGCTTAGGCGGCGCCCGGCCGGAGCCTGATCAGAATCGCCGGTGATCGACGCCTCCAGAATGGTGCGAATACCGGCGGGCGATATGCCCAGCGAGTAACAATGCTCCCCTACATTTGCAGATTTATCCGGCGCTGGTTTCAACGCGGAAACTTCGGTGGAGTCCACACTAAGTACAGCCCAGTCCTGCCAACGATTCCAACTTGTGATTTGATTGGTCGTCAGGCTTTTTCCGCCGGCCAAGATGATCCGAAGTCCGCTCGCGCCGTCAATACTTCCGAAAGTGGTTATCACACGGTTCGGGGCCAAGAAAAACCCGGAAGCACGGCCCAACGGCTTGCCGCTCGCATCCAGTTTCTCGACGTACACCGTCGCCGCTTCCGCCTGACGATAGATCTCTCTTTCGCTTGGGGGAATTCGCACGTGGGCAACGGGTGTCGTGGACGGATTCGATGTAACTTCGAAGGAATAATTGCCGGCGGCCTCCCCGTCAATCCGTGCTTCCAGCGTCCAGAAGCCAATCGCGGGATCGTCGTCCAGAAGCATCGACCAATATCCTGAGAAGGGAGACTTATGCGGCTCGAATTGGAAGTCGGAGACGACCACGACCTTGCCGCTGGGATTCTTCCATAGGGCTTCAAACTTGTGCGGTCCTAGGGCGCCTTCCCATTCGAAATAAACTATGACCTTGTGATCCTGTCCTGCGTGGAACTGAGTTCGCGGGTCCTCGATTACAAAGCGCCCATCGCGCTCCACTCCTTTGCTTCCCGATGTGGCCCGAACCATACGAAATGTCGGCCCCGAAGGCACCGCCCCGCCTGCGGAGGCTTGATTCGTGGGAGCTTGAGATTGCGCCATCACCGGCACAGCCCAGACAAAGACCGTCAACATGAGCTTTTCAGCTAATCCGTGGACCTTCGGAATGAACGTGCGACACATGGCAGGGTATATTACCAAAAAGGTTAGTCAGAAATTCACGTGTTGGGCGGAGGTTTCAGGCTCGCGACGCGTCACTCTGGTTGGCCCCGCCGCAACTCGTTCAAGAGAAAGGATCGAGTCACCTCCTAATCGCAACGAAAATGCGTATCCCCACGTCACCACCCTCCCATTTGCGCCGGAACCAGGGCCCATGCCTTGCCAAGGACGAGTTTCGATTTTCGAATTTCGAGCTTCGAACCAGGCGCCACCGATCACGAGTCACAAGTCACGGGTCACGGCCTTTCTCCTCGCCTGGCGCGGCTGCTATACTTTGGCGAAGCTTTGAATTCAATCGCGCTGCAAGCAAAAATGGCCAACCCGGTTATCGTCGTGCATTACCACGAGCTGTGGCTCAAAGGCGGGAACCGCCGCTTTTTCCTGAGCAAACTCTACTTCGCGCTGCGGCAGGGGCTCGAGGGAATTCCGGTCGAGCGGATCGAGCAGCCGGGCGACCGGTTTCTGGTGCGGCTCGGCGCGGGAGCATCGCTCGACGAAGCCCGCGCGCGGCTCGAGCGCGTCTTCGGAATTGCGTACTACGCCGTGGCGCGGCCGGTCGAGCGCAGCCTCGAAGCGCTCTGCCGCGCCGCGTGGGAAGAAATCGCGCCGCTCGAATTCGCGAGCTTCGCCGTCCGCGCCAAGCGCAGCGACAAAACTTTTCCGCACTCTTCGATGCAGATCGAGTCCGCGGTGGGAAAATATCTGAACGATCAGCTCCGCGCCGCCGGCCGCACGGCGCGCGTGCAACTGAAAGATCCCGGCGTCACCTGCCACGTGGAAATCACGCCGGGCCCGGCGCTGGTGTACGCGCGAAAAATTCCCGGCACCGGCGGAATGCCTGCGAACACAGCCGGACGCATCCTTTGCCTGCTCTCGGGCGGGTACGATTCCGCCGTCGCCGCGTATCAGATGATGAAGCGCGGCGCGCACGTGAGCTTCGCGCATTTTTATGGGACGGGCGCGCGCCCGGGCGAATCTTCGCTGCATGTGGCCGGCGAGCTGGCGCGCCGCCTCACGCCCTATCAATTTCACGCGAAGCTCTATCGCGTTCCGTTTGAGGAAATCCAGCGCGAAATTGTGCGCTATGCGCCGGAAGATGTTCGCATCCTTCTTTACCGGCGGATGATGCTGCGAATCGCGGAGGCGCTGGCGCGGCGCGCTCGCTCGCTCGCGCTCGTCACGGGCGATAGCCTTGGGCAAGTGGCTTCGCAGACGCTGCGCAACCTCGCCGCGGTGGATGCGGCTGCCAGCATGCCTGTGTTCCGCCCGCTCATCGGCACGGACAAAATGGAAATTCTTGCGCTCGCGCGCAAAATCGGCACGTACGAAATTTCTTCCGAGCCGTTCCACGATTGCTGCCCCGTGTTTTTGCCGAAGAATCCCGCCCTGTTCGCGCGGCCGGAGGAGCTTGCGGAAGCGGAAGAGAAGCTGAACGTGCCAGAGCTTATAGCGCAGGGAATTCGCGGCGTGACGCTCGAAAAATTCCGCTATGCCGGCGGGCTCGTAGTCAGTGGCGAGCCGGCCGCGCCTGCCCTTGCCACCAGGCAACGAACAGCGATCGCTTAATATGAAAACAAAGCGGAAGCAAACTTCCGCACTCCATAGATCTTGGTGGGCGGCGCTCAGATAATTAGGATTTGAACAGAGTCAGGGAAATTCAGCGGTCGCGCCCGCCGCCGTAACCGCCGCGTCCACCACCGCCGCCATGGCCGCCGCGTCCGCCTCCCCCGCGTCCACCACCGCCGCCGTGGCCGCCGCGTCCGCCGCCGCCCCCTCCGCCGCCTTCCCGCTGCGGGCGGGCTTCGTTGACAACGAGCGCGCGTCCCATGAAATCTTTGCCGTTCAGCGCGGCAATCACTTTTTCGGCTTCCGCGTCGTCGCGAATTTCGGCGAATCCGAACCCGCGCGGCTGCCCGGTGAAGCGATCGCGCAGCAGGGTGAGCGAATCCGGCTGCACGCCGATTTCCGCGAACAGCGCGGCTACTTGCTCTTCCGAGGCCTTGAACGACAAATTTCCAACGTAGAGTTTCTTCACGGCCGTTCTCCTTTGCCCCGTTCCAGGTGGCGGGGCATACCACGCGAGGCTGAGAGGCAGGATCACGGCCGCGGGCAGGCACCGATGAACCGGCAGGCCCCGGCTCAGGCGAGCGCTCCAGCAACTCAGGAGCATCTTGCGGCAACTGCCCGCCGCAGTCAATACAAGCGGGCGGCGGCGTGTCCTGGGAAGCTAAGTGCGGTAGCTCGCGTTGATGTCCACGTATTCGCCGGTGAAATCGCAGGTCCACATGCGGGCCCGGCCGCGGCCGGAATGGAGGTCAACGGCGATGGGAACGTGTTTTGCCAGCATGCGCTTGTGCGCAACACGCTCGGAGAATGGATGCTCGCGGCCGCGCCGGCATACAGTGATTCCCGTCAGGCGGATCGACACGCGCTGGAAGTCGAACGCAACGCCCGCGCGTCCGGCAGCGGCCAGAATGCGGCCCCAGTTGGGGTCAGCGCCTGCAAGCGCGGTCTTCACGAGCGGAGAATTCGCGATCGTGCGCGCGATTTCGCCGGCGGCGCGGTCCGAGGGCGCGCCGCAAACCTCGATTTCAATCACGCGCTGAGCTCCTTCGCCGTCCGCGACGATGGCGAGCGCGAGCTTGCGGCAGACGGATTCGAGCGCGGCGGAGAATTTTTTGTAATCCGCGCCCTCGCGGGTGATTTTGCGCGCGCCCGATTCGCCGTTCGCCAGAATCGCGACGGTGTCGTTCGTCGAAGTGTCGCCGTCCACGGTGATGCAATTGAAAGTGGCCGCGACGGCGCGGCGCAACGCGCGCTGGAGCATCGCCGGAGGAATCGCTGCGTCGGTGGCGAGAAAAGCGAGCATCGTGGCCATGTTCGGCTGGATCATTCCCGCGCCTTTGCAGCAGCCGAGCAGGCGCACCCATTTTCCGCCGAGGCGGAATTGCGCGGCCGCCCGTTTGGGGCGCGTGTCGGTGGTCATGATCGCGCGGGTAAATTGCGCGAATGCGCTGCTGCTTGCGCGGCGGGCGCGAACCAAGTCGGGGACGGCGCGCAGGATTTTTTCAACGCGCAGCGGCGCGCCGATCACGCCGGTGGAGCACACCAGAATTTGCGAGGGATGCAGGCGACCGAGTTCCCGCGCCACTTTCAACGTGGTGGCGGCCGAAGCGGCATAGCCCTCGGGGCCGGTGCAGCAATTCGCGTTGCCGGAATTGACGATGATCCCGCGGATTTTGTTGCGCGACTTTCGCAAATGGGCCTGCGAAGCAAGAACGGGCGCAGCTTGTACGCGATTTTTCGTGAACACGGCAGCGGCGGCGGCAGGTGTTTCGCTCACCAATAACGCAAGGTCGAGGCCGGATTTTTTCAGGCCGCACGCTGTGGCGGCGAAAGAAAAGCCGCGAGGAAGCTCCGAGTTCGAAGCGCTCGCGCTCATGCGGCGGAAATGACGGCAGAATCGCCCAGTACACGCAGCGTGGCGCGCTCGGGAATCACGGTGGCGACCATGGCTGTCAGCCGGCACGAGCGCCGCTTGGGGCAAGCGCGGCAGTCGCGCTCAATTTTTTCCGTGAGCGATTGGCGCTCGACGGCTTCGAATCCTTGCCGGAGAAAAAATTGAGGCGCCTGAGTAACGGCAAACACGCGGGCAATTTCGCGGCGGCGCGCTTCTTCGAGCGCGAAGCCGATCATCCGTTCGCCGATGCCGCGCCCGCGAAGCTGCGGCGCGACGGCGAGCGAGCGAATCTCTGCAAGGTCCATGCCGTAATTTTCCAGCGCTACGCAGCCCGCCACTCGGCCATTTTCCTCATAGACGAGAAAGTGGCTGATGTTCCTTCGAATTTCTTCTTGCGCGCGCGGGAGCAACAACCCCTGCGCCGAATAGTGCGCGATCAGCGCGTGAATCGCGGCAGCATCGCGCGATTTTGCCCGGCGCGGCCTCATGGATTTTCCTCGAGCTTGGCGAGCCATTCTTTGTACTCGCCGATCGCGGCGCGGACGGCGCCGGGCGCCGTCCCGCCGGAAACGGCGCGTCGCGCCAGCGCGGATTCGACCGTGAGCACGGTCGAAAGATCGCGGCCGAAGAGGGGCGAAAATTCTTTCAATTTTTCAAGCGGCATCTCTCGGAGCGAGATTCCTTCTTTTTCCGCCGCGCGCAGGACTTTCCCGAGGATTTCATGAGCTTCGCGAAAGGGCACGCCCATCGCAACCAGGTAGTCCGCGGCTTCCGTAGCCACGAGCGCCGGATCTTGCGCGGCCTGGCGCAAGCGGTCCTCGCGGAATTCGGTAGCGGTCAGAGTTTTCGCGGCGATTTGCGCCATGGCGAGCGATTGATCGTGCGCGCCGAAGACCACTTCCTTGTCTTCCTGCAAATCGCGCTGGTAACTCGAGGGAAGGCCTTTCCCAGTTGTGAGCAACCCGATCAGCGCGCCGTAAATTCGGCCCGTCTTTCCGCGGAGGAGCTCCCACGCATCGGGATTTTTTTTCTGCGGCATCAAGCTGCTGCCGGTGGAGAAATCGTCCGGCAATTCGAGGAATCCGAATTCAGGCGAGGCGAAGAGAATCATGTCTTCGGCGAGACGCGAGAGATGGAGCGCAAGCATCGCCAGCGCGAAGAGATATTCGAGCGCGAAATCGCGGTCGCTCACGGCATCGAGGCTATTGGGGGTGATGTGCGTGAACCCGAGATCGCGCGCCAGCGCCCGGCGGTCGAGCGGAAACGCGCAGCCGGCCAGCGCTCCCGAGCCCATCGGACAAAAATCGGCGCGCGCGGCAACCGAGGAAATGCGCTCGGCATCGCGGTGAAACGCTTCCCCATGCGCGAGCAGCCAATGAGAAAGCAGAAGCGGCTGTGCGTGCTGCATGTGCGTCGTGCCGGGCATGGGAACGCCGGGATATTTTTCGGCGCGCTCCAGAATTGCGCGGGCGAGCGACGCGACGGCGCGGCGCATTTCGCGGGCAGCTTCTTTTACGTACATCCGGAATTCCGCGGCAACCATTTCGTTGCGGCTGCGTCCGGTGTGGAGTTTCGCGCCGAGCGCGCCTAATTTTTCGATCAGCGCCGCTTCGACGAAATGGTGGACATCTTCGGCTTTCGATTCATCGAGCCACCGCGAATCACGCTCGGCGCGCAGCTCCAACTCGTCCAGCGCAGCCACGATTTTCTGGCCTTCCTCGTGAGTCAGGATTCCCGCTTTGGCGATGGCGCGCGCCCAGGCGCGGTCGAGAGCGAATTCCTGCGGCAAAAGCCGGCGGTCGAAATTCCAGGAACGCTCGAATTCATAGAACGATTCATTGGGACCGAGCTCGAAGCGCCCGCCCCACATCTTCTGGCCTTCGGCACCGCTCATCCGGACTCCGCTTTCTTCTGCGCTTCCGGCGGCACGGTGATAGGAAGCGCGAAGAGATTGATGAAGCCTTCGGCGTCCTTCGGATTGTAGCCGGTCATGGTGAAGCTGGCGAGGCTGGTGCGATAGAGCGAAAAAGGCGAGCGGCGCGAAGCCACGGTGACATTGCCTTTGAACAGCGCGAGCGCCACCGAGCCGGTGACGCGCCGCTGCGAGTTGGTGAAAAACGCATCGAGCGATTCGCGCAGCGGCGTGAACCACATGCCGTAATAAACCATCTCCGCGTAGCGCAGCGCGAGCAACTGCTGGTAATGCAGCGTCTCGCGGTCGAGGCAAAGAGATTCGAGCTCGCGATGCGCCATGACCAGCAGCGTGCCGCCGGGAGTTTCATACGCGCCGCGCGATTTGATCCCCACGAGCCGGTTTTCGATCATCTCCATGCGGCCGACGGCGTTGGCGGCGGCGAGATCGTTCAATTGTTCGACCAGAGCGAGCGCGCCGAGTTTTTTGCCGTTGACGGCGACGGGCGTGCCGGCTTCGAATCCGATTTCGACGAGCGCGGGCTTGTCGGGCGCGTTCGCGGGCGAGACAACCCACTGCCACATCGATTCTTCAGGCGTGTTGGCGGGATCTTCGAGGATGCCGCCTTCGTGGCTCAGGTGCCAGATATTGCGGTCGCGGCTGTAGATATTGGCGGTGGTCTGATCCACGGGGATGTTGCGCGCTTTGGCGTAGGCGATCGCTTCCTCGCGCGACGCGATTTTCCATTCGCGCCACGGCGCAATGATTTGCAAATCGGGAGCGAGGGCTTTCGCAGCGAGTTCGAAGCGCACCTGGTCGTTGCCTTTGCCCGTGCAGCCATGCGCGAGCGCATCCGCGCCGACTTTTCTCGCGAGCTGCACCTGGCGCTGGGCAAGCAGCGGCCGCGCGAAGGAAGTGCCGAGCAGGTATTTGTGTTCGTACACGGCGCCCGCGCGCAGAGTGAGCCAGATGTAGCCGGTGATGAATTCTTCGCGCAGGTCCTCGACGTAGGCAGCGCTCGCGCCTGTGGCCAGAGCTTTCTTGCGCGCGGCTTCCAGATTCTCCTGCTGGCCGAGATCGCCGATCATGGCGATCACTTCGCAGCCGTAAGTTTCCTTGAGCCACGGAATGATGATGGAGGTGTCGAGTCCTCCGGAATAAGCCAGCACAACTTTCCTGGGCAATGCGTTCTCCTAACTCAGCAGGGTGAGCAGAATCGCCTTTTGGAGGTGCAGGCGATTCTCGGCCTGGTCGAAGACGATCGAGCGTTCGGAGTCGATTACGGCGGCAGCGACCTCCGAGCCGCGGTGCGCGGGGAGGCAATGCAGAAAAACCGCGTCCGGCGCTGCGTGCGACATCAGCGCTTCATTCACCTGATAGCCTGCGAAAGCGGCTTCACGTACCCCGGCCTCTTTTTCCTGGCCCATGCTGGTCCAGACATCGGTGTAAACGGCCTGCGCGCCCGCGACGGCCGCTTCGGGCGAGTGATTGAGCTCGATTTTTCCGCGGGTCTCGCGGGCCACGCGCTTGGCTTCGGCGACGACTCCCGCATCGGGTTCGTATCCAGCGGGCGTAGCGACACGAATCTGCGCGCCCACGCGCGCGCCGATCGAAAGCAGCGAGTGGCACACGTTGTTTCCATCGCCCACGTAGGCAAACTTGAGTCCGCGCAGGCTGCCGAAGCGCTCTTCGAGCGTGAAGAAGTCCGCGAGCGCCTGGCAAGGATGGAAACGGTCGGAAAGAGCATTGATGACGGGAATTCGGCCGTGCGCGGCGAGCTCTTCGAGCGACTGCTGCGAAAAAACGCGCGCCACGATCCCGTGAACCCACCGCTCGAGACTTTTCGCCACATCCGAGACCGATTCGCGCTCGCCGAGGTGCATCGCCGTGTGATCGAGAAAAATCGAGGAACCGCCGAGGCCGGCGATTCCGACTTCGAACGTGACGCGCGTGCGCAGCGAGGGCTTCTCGAAAATCAGCGCGAGCACGCGCCCGGCAAGGGCTCCGCGGTAGCGGTCGGGCCGGGCCTTGACGTCCGCGGCCAGGTGGAAAAGCTCGCGAACTTGCGACGGACTCCATTCCATGCCGGTGAGGAGACCATTTGTTGCAATCAGCGGGACAGGTGCGATGGCAGCAGTCATGTTTACCTCGTGGCAGCCAGAACCGCCGGCTGCGGGTGCGTTTCATTGTTCGGTGCCGGGGCCGGAGCGAGAGCAGCCGGCCGGGGAGTGCGAGCGAGCACGGTTTCGAGCTTGCCGAGAAATTCCTTGATATCGGAGCTGCGGACGATGAAAGGCGGCAGAAGGCGAAGGATATGGTCGTGGGTGCAATTGATCACGACGCCCCGGCGCAAGGCTTCGCGAACATAGGGCGCGCCTTCGATGGAAAGATCGACGCCGATCATGAGACCTTCGCCGCGAATTTCACGGATGAAATCGAAGCGCGCCGCAAGCCGCTCGAGTCCCGCGCGCAATTCGGCGCCGCGCTCGCGCACGTTTTCCAAAATATTTTCTTCTTCGATGATGGTGAGAAATTCCAGCGCGGCCGCGCAAACGAGCGGGCCGCCTCCGAAAGTGGTTCCGTGCATTCCCGGAGTGAATGCGGAGGCGAATTTTTCGCCGGCGATGAATGCGCCGAGCGGCAAGCCGCCGGCGAGCGGCTTCGCGACGGTCAGGATATCGGGGAGCACGCCGAATTTCTGGTAAGCGAACGGACGTCCGGTGCGGCCCAGCCCGCACTGAATTTCATCGGCGATGAGCGCGGCGTCGTATCGAGTGGCGAGACCGCGAGCGCATCGCAAAAAAGATTCGCTGAGGGGAAAAATTCCGCCTTCGCCCTGAATCGTTTCAATCACCAGCGCGCAGACCGAGGCATCGAACTTCGCTTCCAGATCTTCCACATCGTTGAACCGGACGAATTCGACGCCCGGAACGAGCGGCTCGAATGGCGCGCGATATTTCTCGGGATACGTGATGGAAACGGCACCGAAGGTGCGCCCGTGAAAAGATTGCTCGAGAGCGAGGAAGCGCGTCTTCGCGGCGCCGCCATTCGAGGATTTCTTGCGGGCGTAGGCGCGAGCGAGCTTGAGCGCGCCGTCCATCGCCTCGGTGCCGCTGTTGGTGAAAAAAACGCGATCGAGGCCGGACCATTTCGCGAGCTTCGCCGCGAGCGGTCCCTGGTAGGCACTATGAAAGAGATTCGAGGTGTGAATTGCGTGGCCTGCTTCGCGCCGGATGACGCGCACCAGCCGCGGATGCGCATGGCCCAGAGCATTGACAGCGATGCCGCCGAGAAAATCCAGGTACTCGCGGCCCTTCGAGTCATACAAGCGGCAGCCGCGGCCGCGCGTGAACACGACCGGCGGGCGCGCATACGTATTCATCAGGTGGCGCGCTTCCTCCGCGCGGATGCGCGCTGCGGACACGCCGCGACTTGGCGACGCCTTTTTCATGCTCATGTTCAACAGGCCGCTTTCTGCGCCGCCCGCGCGGGGCTGTGCATCAACGGCAGAACGCGCGTGCCCGGGCAGCGGGCGCCATTCGCCGCAGCGAGCAGCGCCCGCGGCGCGGCGCCGCCGACGATCCGGACTTCCGAAACGCCGCCGGCGAGCGCGCGCTTGGCGGCTTCGAGCTTCAAAATCATTCCGCCCGAAACTTTGTTCCGGCGGATCATGTTTTCGATTTCGCCGCCACGCACGGCGCGGAGCACTTTTGCGCCATCCAGAACGCCGGCGACGTCGGTGAGAAATATCAGGCGGTCGGCGTGAATGAACTCAGCAGCGGCAGCGGCCATGTGGTCCGCGTTGATATTGTAGATTTCTCCGTCGGCGCCCAGGCCGAGGCACGAAGCGACCGGCACGGTTCCCGCGCGCCAGAGCGATTGCAGGAAATCGAGATTCACTTCGGTGAGATAGCCGACAAAGCCGAGGCTGCCCTCTTGATCATCCACCTGCATGGGTTCGGCGAGAAAGCAAGCGGCGTCGGAAGCGCTGATGCCGATCGCGGGTTGGCCGGCCAGCGAAATCGCTCCCGCGAGCTTCTTGTTGAGGAGCCCGCCGAAAACCATCACCGCCGCATCGCGTGTTTCCCGATCGGTCACGCGCAAGCCGTTCACGAACCGGCTCGCGATTCCCATGCGCTCGAGAGTCAAGGTGAAGATCCTTCCTCCGCCGTGCACAACCAGCAGTTCGTGCCCGGCCCGCGCGAGTTCCGCAATTTGCCGCGCGATTCCTTGAACGGTTTCCTCGCGCTCGAGAAGCGCGCCTGCAACTTTCACCAGAATTCTCATGTCTCCCTCAGATCAGGCCGGCCGTTTCCGGAAAGCCCGACATGGCGTTGAGATTTTGTACTGCCTGCCCGGCCGCGCCTTTGCCGAGATTATCGAGGCACGATACGGCGACGAGGCGCTCGCCCGGCTCGTCGAGCGCGAAACCGATATCGCAGAAATTCGTGTGCGCCACATGCTGCAATTCCGGCAGGCGTCCGGCGGGAAGCACGCGCACCATCGGCCGCCCCGCGTAGAAGCGGCGATAAAGCGCCTCGATTTCATCGGCCTGGCGCGGCGGCGTGAGCCAGGCGTATAGCGTCGAGAGAATTCCGCGCTCGACCGGAAGCAAATGCGTAGTGAAAACGAAATCCCCGGCAGCCAGGCCGAGATGTTCCGTGATTTCGGGAGTGTGGCGGTGCGTGAAGACGCCATACGCGCGGAAATTCTCGTTGACTTCGACGAAGTGGGTTTCGCGCTTCGGCTCTTTGCCCGCGCCGCTCACGCCGGATTTGCAGTCGCAGACAATTCCCCGCGCCGCGTTGATCCAGCCGGATTCCACCAGCGGGCGCAGCCCGAGAATCACGGAAGTGGGGTAGCAGCCCGGATTGGCCACGAGCCGAGCTTTCACGAGAGCGTCGGCGTAAAGTTCGGGGAGCCCGTAGACGGCCTCAGCCAGCGTTGCGCTCGCGGGCGCCGGTAGTTTGTACCAGCGCGAAAAAGTCTCCGGCTTCTGGAAGCGAAAGGCGCCGCTCAGATCCACGATGCGCAGTTTTGGATTCGCGGCGAGGAGTTCGGGCACAAGCTCGAGCGAGGCTTCGTGTGGCGTCGAGAGAAACGCCACCTGCGCGCCGCTTTCCGCCACGGCTTTCACCGAAAGCGGACGGCAAGGCGCTTCACCCCAGCCGCGAAGCCGAGGATAGAGTTCCGTGAGGCAGCGGACATTCGCGTGTCCGTCGCGGAGATAGAAGGTTGGTTTTTTAACTTGCGGGTGCCGGAGAAGGAGCCGGGCCAGCTCGAATCCCGCGTAGCCCGTTGCTCCGACGACGGCGACCCGGACCGGGCCATGATTCATCGGAGCATTTCCTCGACTCGTTTCTGGATGGCGGCGCGGGCGGTGCGCGAAGGAGTGATGATGAGAACCGTGTCGTCACCTGCGAGCGTGCCGGCCACTTCCTTCCAGCGTTCGGAATCGACAGCAGCAGCGAGCGGCTGAGCGCCGCCCGGGGGCGTTTTCAGCACGAGCATGTTTTGAGCGGGGCGAATATCGAGGAGGAATTCGCGCAGAGCCCGTGCCAGCGCGGGAATGGGCGAAGCTTCCTCGGCCACCGCGGCGGTGAGCGGGCGGTAGCCTTCGGTGGTTTTTACCAGGCGCAATTCGCGGAGGTCGCGCGAAAGCGTGGCCTGCGTGACGCGCACGCCGAGATGGATCAACTGGCGGCGCAGCTCATCCTGGCTGGCCACCGGCTGGCCGGAGAGCAGCTTGAGAATCTGTCCTTGCCGATATCGCTTCTGCAGGCCCATGCAAGTTTATGCGTGAATATGCACACGCATGCATAATCATACACGGAGATGGATGCGTGTCAAGCAAAAGTCGCAGGGAGGCCCGCCCCGGCGGGCGGAGCAGTTTCAACTTCGAGAATGGCGGATTGGCGATACAATCTCGCGCGCCCGCGGACAGCGAAATCGGCTGGGATTGTGAGGCGGGCCGGGAGGGAATCGATGAAGCGGTTTGGAATTTTGCTGGCGTTGCTTTTCGTGGCGCCAAACTGGTGCGCGAGCCAGGAGAAAAAAAGCGCGCCGGCTGCGGTGGTCGCGGTGAAAGCGGGCAGGATCCTCGACGTTCGCAGCGGAAGCTATCTGGCGGATCAGACGATCTGGATCGAAGGCGACCGGATAAAAGCCGTCGGCAAGACCGCAGAAATCGCCAAGCAATTGCCGCCGGGGACGAAGATGATCGATCTTTCCGGCGCCACGGTTTTGCCCGGCTTGATCGATTGCCACACGCACCTGACTTACTCGCCGTATTTGCTCGGGCCGGTAGGATTTCACGTTTCCTATCCGCGTGAAGCGCTGTACGGCGCGCGCCATGCGCGGCTGACGCTGGAAGCGGGTTTTACGACGGTGCGAAACGTGGGCGCGGGCGGCTATTCGGACATCGCCTTGCGCGATGCCATTCGCGCCGGCGACGTGCCCGGCCCGCGCGTGCTCGCCTCCGGGCCCGCGCTCAGCATCACCGGCGGCCACGGGGACGAGAACTTTCTCGCGCCGCAATACAACTACTCCGGCGAAGGAGTGGCGGATGGTGTGGATGCCGTGATTGCCAAAACGCGGCAGAACATCAAGTTCGGCGCGGATCTCATCAAGTTCATGGCGACCGGCGGAGTGCTTTCGGAGGGAGATGTTCCGGCACAAGCGCAATACAGCCTCGAAGAAATGAAGGCCATCGTGGAAACCGCGCACGGCCTGGGCCGCAAAGTCGCGGCGCACGCGCACGGCGCCGGAGGAATCAAGCTCGCGGTGCTGGCCGGCGTCGATTCGATCGAGCACGGCAGCTACATCAATGACGAGGACATTCAATTGATGAAAGAGCACGGCACGTATCTGGTGCCCACCGTCTATCTGGGCGACTGGCTGATGGAGAATTACCCGTCCCTCGGGATGACGCCGAACATGATCGAGAAAGCCAAGATGGTGCTGCCGATCGCGCGGGAAAATATCGCGCGGGCTTTCAAAGGCGGAGTGAAGGTCGCGTTCGGGACGGACGCGGCGGTGTATCCGCACGGTTTGAACGCGCGGGAATTCGCGGTGATGGTGAAACTTGGGCTGGCGCCGCTCGAATCGATCCGCGCGGCGACGGTGAACGCAGCGGATTTGCTCGGGTGGGCCGACCGCGTGGGAACGCTCGAGCCGGGAAAGTTCGCGGACCTGATCGCGGTGGACGGCGACCCGCTCGCGGATGTGCGCACGCTCGAGACAGTGCGCTTCGTAATGAAGGGCGGCGAGGTGGTGAAGAACCAGTAGAATTCATCTGGTTCTGTTTACATCCTGCCACCGGTGGCTCCGACCGGGTGTTAGCGTACGTTATCTCACCATCGAAAACAAAGCGGAAGCAAGCTTCCGCACTCCAAAGGTCTCGGAGGCGGCGCGGAGGAGATGGGCGGCACCGCGAAAATTGGCAACGCGGGCACGGCATGCCGTGCCCCTACGACAAAGACCCGAGCCATCCTCGGCTCTGCGAGAGAGCAGGGATTTGAGCAGGATGTCAGCAGAGCCAAATCGTCCCATAAATGCCACGCCGGGGCAGCGAAGGCGCCGCGGTGACAACCGCGGCTTTGGCGAGCCTGTGGCGGTTCTATACTCCTGTCAGGAACACTCCATTCGAGACGGTTGCTGCCAGACGCAACTGCTTGAGGTCGCGATATTCTTCCGAGTCGTACCATCGCCGCGCCTGCTCCATGCTCGGAAATTCGAGCATCACCGGCCTCACCGGCTGATAAGTGCCTTCGACAACTTCGAAGGGCCCGCCGCGCACGATATAGCGGCCGCCAAATTTCTCCACGACAGGAGCAACACGGGCTCTGTATTGCTCCATTTTTGCAGCGTCTTTGACTTCGCGAATATCCACCAGGAAATATGCGGGCATCGGATTCACCTCGGGCCTGAAATGCTAGCACCGCGAACTCGCGGCCGCCAGCCTCCCAGCAAGACCGAGGTTTCACCGATTCGTGCCACGTGCGCTGAAACGAAAAACGAAAACACAGGCATGAAATGAATTCATCTCATAAATGCCAAATTCCGGCGCCGCCGGGAACTTCAGGGGCTAAATCCCCGCAAATTCGGCCATTCTAGTGTCGCGGTTGCCCTTCGGCATTGCTCAGGGTAAAAAACCGCGACCTACAAACCGGGTTTATGAGATAGGTGGATCACAGGCAGGAAGATGGAGCGCAGCCGGATCAGGTGGGCTTATATGGGGACTTTCGTGGCCCAGCTACGAGCCTCGCTGAGGATCCGTTCAGCCACCTCGGCGGCCGACCGGGCAACCGCTAGCGACATCTCCACGCCGGGGCCAAAGTTGCCGCCTTCAATTCCATAAATAATTAAATGCGGGGGGAGCCGATTCAGCGCTCGCGCGAGCTCAATTGCTTCGCCGACGCCGAGGCTGTGAGTGGAACCGGGGAAAGAGATCGAATGCACGCGTTCCGCGGGTGCATCGAACCGGTGAATCGTGCCGGGAGCGGCGCCGGAGCGCACCGCATCCACCAAGATCACGAAGGCGGCGCCCTCCCACGCTTCCAACAATGCGCCGGCTTCGCCAGTGGCTTCGAGAACGGAAACGGTGTCCTGGAGTTGATCCCGAAGCCTGCGCGCCACCCAGATGCCCGCACCATCGTCGCTGCGGAAGGAGTTTCCGATTCCAATGACGATCGCGGCGGATGAGTTCAGCGTCACTCGTGCTCGAGCCGGAGCTTAAGAAAATGCGTGGCGCAGGAGATGCAGGGATCGTAGTTGCGCACCGCCTGCTCGCACTGCTTTTGCAGCTCATCGAGAGGCAAAGCGATCCGCGCCGGAACAAAGTCCCACAGATCGTCTTCGATGGTTTTCAGATTTTGCGATGTGGGAGGCACAATCTTGGCATCCAGGATGACACCCTGCCCATTGAGCCGGTAACGATGGTACAGAATCCCGCGAGGCGCTTCGGTGCAGCCATACCCGGTGCCGACGCGGGGCGCGACTTCGATCGCAGGTTTCTCCGGCCTTTCGAATTGCTCGAGGATCCGGAGGGCTTCCTCGCAGGCATACAAGATTTCTACGCTGCGCACGATGATGCTTTGGAACGGATTCCGGCAGACCGGTCCAAGACCCGCTTCCTCGGCCGCTTGCCTGGCGAGAGGAGAGAGCCGATCGAAATTCAAATTGTAGCGGGCGAGAGGACCGACGAAATAGGCGCCGCGTTCGTTGAGGACGGAATGAAGCGCGTTGGAGTATGGCAGGTGTTGCTCGGAGAAGTGTTGATCGTATTCGCGGACGGCGATGTCCAGGCCTTTGTTGGAAACCAGGCGGCCTTCGTTGAAGGGATATTCATTCGGGTGGCGGAGCGCGACGAATTCGTAGTCACGCTCGAATTCGGGGATCGGCAATTTGGCGACCCAGCGCACGGTTTCGATTGCGGCCTCGCGCGCCCATTTCAGTTTCTCCACGAGGGCGGCGATCTCCTGTTGCGCAGGAATCTTGTAGAAGCCGCCCACGCGCACATTGATCGGATGGATTTCGCGCCCGCCTAACAGGCTCATGATTTCGTTGCCGGTCTTCTTCAGGCGCAAACCACGCTGAACGATTTCTCCATGCTCGCGGGCCATCTGAATGGCGTCTTCATATCCGAGAAAGTCGGGCGCGTGGAGCATATAGACATGCAGAGCATGGCTTTCGATCCATTCGCCGCAATACAGGAGACGCCGCAGTTCCCGCAGCGGACCCTCGACCCGGGCGCCCAGCGCATCTTCCATCGCATGGCACGCGCTCATCTGATAGGCCACCGGGCAAATGCCGCAAATTCGAGCGGTAATGTCGGGCGCTTCCGAGAACATGCGCCCGCGCAGGAAAGCCTCGAAAAAACGCGGCGGCTCGAAGATGCGCAGCTTGACTTCGGTCACCTGCTGGCCGCGGGTCTTGATTTGCAGGGCGCCTTCGCCCTCGACGCGCGCCAGATAATTTACCTTGATCCTCTTACCGCTCATGCGCATCACTTTCCTTGCGGAAAGCTTCCGCGAATGCGTTGAACCCGCGGAAGGTCCGCACGAGGTCTTCCTCGGTGACGCCCAGGCTGCTCCACGAGGCAGAGAGCGATTTGGTGTTGGGGGTTTCTTTCGGGCCGAAGCAACCATAGCATCCCCTGTCATAGGCCGGGCAAATGGCTCCGCAGCCCGCCTGGGTCACGGGACCCAGGCAAGGCGTGCCGTGAGCCACCATCACGCAGACGGTGCCGCGCAACTTGCACTCGACGCACACGCTGTGCGGCGGTGTATTGGGTTTGCGGCCGTTCAAGAACGCGCTGACGACCTCGAGCAACTGGCGCTTGTTGATGGGGCAGCCGCGCAGCTCGAAATCCACGCGAACGTGGTCGGCGATCGGAGTGGACTTGTTCAATGTCTCGATGTACTCCGGCCGGGCATAGACGATCGAGGTGAATTCACGGACATCCTTGAAATTCCGCAGCGCCTGAATGCCGCCGGCGGTGGCGCAGGCGCCGATGGTGACAAGGAACTTCGAAGCGCGGCGAATCGCGTGGATTCTTTCGGCGTCGTGCGGCGTGGTGATTGACCCTTCGACCAGAGAGAGATCGTAAGGCCCTTTGATCACGCTGCTGGACGCTTCCAAAAAATTGGCGATTTGCAGGGCGCTTGCGACCGCCAAGAGTTCATCCTCGCAGTCGAGGAGGCTGAGCTGGCAACCGTCGCAGGATGCGAATTTCCAGACCGCGAGCGTGGGTTTGTCTTTTTTGGGCATGCTAAATTTCCGGCTTCCCGAATATAGCCGCGATGCGATCCAATCGAAATACGGGGCCGTCTTTGCATACGAACGTGGGCCCGAATTGGCAATGGCCGCAAAAGCCTACCGCGCATTTCATGTTGCGCTCCATCGACAAGTAAACCCGCTCGGGCGGAATGCCGCTCGATTGCAGTTCCATCCAGGTGAACCGCATCATCACCTCAGGCCCGCACACCAGCGCGATGGTATTCGCCGGGTCAATAGGCGCTCGGGCGATGAGCGTAGTCACCACTCCGACGTTTCCGCGCCACAAAGGGCCGCCGTAGTCGATTGTCAGTTGGATATCCAGATCGAACTTCCCGCGCCAGTGCTCCAGCTCACGGGCATAGAGAATATCCTCGTGCGTGCGGCTTCCGTAAAGAATCACGACGCGCCGATATTTCTCCCGCTCGGCCAAAATGCGGTAAATCACGGGGCGCAACGGAGCCAGACCGATGGCTCCGCCTACGATCAAGCAGTCCTTTCCGGCAGCTTCGGCCAGCGGCCACGGACTGCCAAACGGCCCTCGCATGCCGATCGTGTCGCCTTTTTTTAATCGTGTCAGCGCCGACGTCACGGTGCCGACGGCCCGGATCGTATGCTGAATGGTTGAAGTCTCGGCGGGATCGCCGCTGATGGAGATGGGGACTTCGCCCGCGCCGAAGAGATAGAGCATATTGAACTGGCCCGGAACGAATGAAAATCCGGCGGGGGGCACAAGATCCAAAGTAAATGTATCGTGTGTGTCCTTGCGTACCCGTTCGATAGGGACCGCCACAGGAACCACGGGCGCGGGAGGGGCCGCTCCTGCCCGAGAGTCAAGCCCCGACGCCATATAGATCCAGGAGTTGCAACCGCGTGGCTTCCAAGCGCTCGGCGATTACCCGGCTAAACCGCTTGTAAAGCTCGTAACCCAAATCGTGGTCGTCTTCGCACTTTGCGCGCAGGCATTTTGCGTCGAACGCCAATGCCCGCGTTGGCTGGGTCGTTCGGGCGCCGAACCGCCACCGGTACGGCGGAAGCAGCCAGGACCAACCCAGCACATCGCCCGCTCCGACCGTTTGCAGCGTTGTAAATCCGCGATGCGGGACCAGCAGTTCAATCGCAACCAAGCCTTCCCGCACGAAATAGAACAGATCCGCAGGGTCACCCTCGTGAAAAACCACCGCGCCCTCGGCGAAGACCACATTCTTGGCGCACCCCGCGATGAACTGGATGTGGCGCTTCTCGAGTCCCTGAAAGAACACATGCTTTTCGATGATAGGTTCGAGTGGGTCGATCATACCTGCTCCGCCTTTGAGGCTCGTGGACCGGCTGCCTCTGTGTCCCGGATTGCGCGAACTTCTTCGGTGATGTCAATGGCCACCGGGCACCAGGTGATGCACCGGCCGCATCCGACGCATCCCGAGCTGCCAAATTGATCAATCCAAGTCGCCAGTTTGTGCGTCATCCACTGGCGATAACGCGATTTCGTAGTGGCGCGAATGCTGCCCCCATGGATGTAGGAAAAATCCTTGGTGAAGCAGGAGTCCCATTTCAGCCAGCGTTCGGCATGCTCGCCGCTCAAGTCCGTGACATCCTCGACGGTGGCGCAAAAACAGGTCGGGCATACCATGGTGCAATTCGCGCACGTCAAGCACCTCGCCGCCACGTCTTGCCAGCGCGGATGCTCGTAGTTCCTATACAAGAGCTCCTTGATTCCGGACGTATCCATCTGGCGGCCCATATGCTGGGCAGTCCTTGCAACGATTTCATCCGCCTCGCGCGTTTCACCATCCGTCGCCCCTCGGTGGCGGACTTCGCGGAGAACCTCAGCACCGAGCGGCGTCCCCGCGTGCATCACGAAATGATGCCGTCCGCCGGAGACCACTTCGGTCAGCGCCAGATCGTAGCCGAAGGTGGCTTGCGGTCCTGTGTTCATGGACACGCAAAAGCAAGTGCCGCCGGCTACGCTGCAGTTCACCGCTACTACAAACAGGTTCTCCCGATGCGTTTTGTAACCAGGCTCGATGTAGGCGCCGCCCAGAAAGACCTTGTCCTGAACGGCGATGGCGTGGAGTTCACAAGAGCGAACACCCAGGAAAGCGCGTTTTGCCGGGGCCGGTGAATCCGCGAATATTCGAAACGAATTTCCTTCGCGTTTCGCTTCCCACAATCGGCGCACTGGAGGAAAAAGGAACTTCTTCCAAGAATGCGGGCCAACGGCATAGCCGAACAGCGCCGCATCTTCGCGCCGCTTCAAGCGGTACTGGCCTCCATTTTGTTCGTCGGTCCAGCCGGATGGCAGGTCGCTTGCGGAGGCCACGCGGTCGTATACGATCGCGCCATCGCGCGCAACCGGGCCAAATATTTCGTACCCGCGGGACGTCAACGCCCGGAAGAGTTGGTCGAAATCAGCAACCTCGAGGAGATCGCGTTGGTTCGGCTGAGGGGAAGTGTTGTCCATTGTTCCTCAGTGAGGCTTCCGAAGAGGCCGTGGAGTTCGCGTGGCGGAGGCTCTCGCACTTCCGAATCGTCCGTCTGGTCAAACGAAGAGGCATCGACGACTGATTGACCGGGCACGCTGATTTATACTGCTTTCGCGTGAGCCGCGCAAGTTCATCCGGGCGCGGAAAAATCGTGCGCCAATGTGATGCGGCTAACAGATTCGTGGCAGAAGTTCCCCGGAGAGCATGTCGAGAGCGCGATTCCCTCCGACTCGGCTGCGCAGTGTGACGATGCGGGGCTGGCCCTGGACCACGCTTCCGATTCGAATCGCTCCCGCTGAAACGGGATGCTCCCGGAGAACCGCCACGGCTCGTTCGGCTTCAGCTTCTGGCGAGAACCGCCCCGCAATCCGGACAGAAAAAGGATAATTCGCCCGAGGGTCTTTTCGTCGAGCCGCAGGATTCACAGCGCGTCGCGAGCGGCACATCCTCAATTTCCAGCGTCGCGTGCTCGGCGAGGGTTCCCCGGCGCGCGACTTCGAAGGAGAACCCGAGCGCCTCGCGGACCACCGATGTGAACGCCCCCAGGCGCAGCTTGATCGCCCGGATCGAAGCGGCGCGATGTTCCAGCGCCTTCGCTTCAGAAATCTCGATAATGTTCATTGCGATCGATAGCTCACGCATTGAGTTTCACTGCCCGGAAATTCCAAACGGGTTTACTTCGCGGCGAGACTACCATACACCGAGCATCGCCCGCACAATGGAGACGGCTCTCGGCGGCGGCAATTTGAACTTGAATCGTGAGAGGCGGGCAGAAATCCCGAAACTTTTGTGCGAGGGAATCCTCGATTCACTGAATTTCGTTTTTTGATTTTCCAGGCGTCGCGGGTCGGAAGTCCGCCTCCGCTGAAGCTCCGGCGCGACAGCCTTCGCCCTCTTCCCTGGCCTGGCGAGCCGAAGTCCGCCGCGGCGGACCAAGGCTGGTAGGCCCGTGCGGGCTCGAACCGCAGACCTCCACCGTGTCAAGGTGGCGCTCTAGCCAACTGAGCTACGGGCCTAGTGGCTGGCCACAATCTTAGCACAGCGGCCGGGGACAGCCGAGCGAGCGGCGCTTAGAAGCTCAGTTTGAACCCGTACTGAAACTGAAACGGATTCAGCGTCTGCCGCGGTTTGTCGAAGGCAAACAGCGTGAACAACGGGTTTGCCGCGATCGTGCCCGGAATCGCAGCCTTGGTGAAATCCGCGGCGGGCAGATCGCATTCACAGACCGTATTCAAATCGGAGACGTTGATCCGGTTCGTCACGTTGAAGAGGTCGAACGTAAACTCGCCCCGAAGCCGCTCGCTGAAATGAACGTCGCGCGCTACCCGCATGTCCCAACTGAAAATCTGCGGCCCTTTAAGCGTATCCCGGCCGAGTGTTCCCGGGCGCTGGTTGAGAGTGTTTGTGGAGCCGTTGGCGTCGATGCCCGCGAAGATGTTGTAGAACTCGCCGCTCTGTGCATTCACCAGGCTGCTGAATTTGAAGTTGCGAAGCAGCGCGTTGGTGACGCTGCTCGGGACGGCGCTGACAAAAGTGAGCGTGAACCTTTGCGGCACCGTCTGCCGGGAGACGGCGCGCTCGAGCGAGCGATCCTGTTCCTGCGGAAAATCGGCCAGGTTGGCGGTGGATTCATAATTCGAAATATCCCGCTCGAACGTATAGCTGCCGTGCAGGCTGAACCCATGAGAGAACCGCTTTTCGATTTCGGCGGTTCCGCCGTGGTACACCGCGACGCCGCCGCTATCGATGATATAAAACAGCGTGCCGAGATTCGGGAAGATTGCGTTGGTGGGCTCCTCGCAAACTCCGGCGACGATCGCGACGCCATAACACGCCTTTCCTCCCGGGTTGTTTCCAGGCGTGTTATCGACGATGCCGATTTGCGTCGCATTCAAATTGCCACTCACGGCGTTCTGGTGGACGGCGTGAACGTAGAGGTAGCTCCCGGAAATGGCGACACCGCCCCGGAATTCGTGCGAAATTTTCAGGCTAGCTTGCTCGGTGTACGGGATCTTCATCTTGCTCTCGGGGCCGATGGCAAACGCGGGAAACGCCACCGGAGGCGTCCCTGCGGGGCATCCGTCAAAGTTGGGAGGACCCGGAGGAGAAAGAAATACACCCAAGGGCAACAGGCACGGCGCCTGGCCGGTCGCAAGGAAGTTGACGAGCGTAGTTTGCGGAGTGGTCAGGCCGAGGATCGGAGGCTGGATGGCGATGGGGAACCGGCCTGTGAGCGGCGCTAGTCCGGCATATCCGAAGTCCTGAGCCAACGCAGTCGCATTGGGAAATGTTCCTTCGCCGTCCCACTGGCCAGTGACGAGCCCCTGGCCGATGCTCGAAAAGAGCGGGCCATCAAACAAGCCAAAGCCGGCTCGAATCACGGTGTGATCCGTAAACGCGTATGCAAACCCCACTCGCGGCTGCACACCGTTGTACGGCTCATTGGCCACATAGGCCGAGGGATAATTCTCGAAATCGTACCGCAAGCCGTACGAAAGCGTCAGTTTCGAGGTTGCTCGCCACTGGTCCTGGGCAAAAAAGCCGTAGGCTCCGTGATTGATTCCGCTGAAGGTGTCTTGCAGCCACGGAGGAGGAACATTGGTCGCGATGATATTCCGCCCGCCGACGTGATTCACCGTGACGCCCGCGTATCCGGGAGCGCCATTCAAGATCGGCGTCCAAAACTGAATCGGGACTGGAAGGCCGTTGTTGAACGGCGCAATCGTATCCGGAGCGCCGGAGGAAGCGGCGCACGCCGGCTCCTCCGCCAGGAAGCAGGGGAAGCTCGAAAATAGCACGCGGGCCGGGAAAAAGAGATTCCATTCGTAGCTGTCGAGAAAATAGTTCGCCTCAGCGCCGAACTTGAACTGGTGGCTTCCATGCACATACGAGATGGTGTCCGACGCCTGCACCATGCTCTCGCGGTAATAATCGACGTCGGAGGTGCTCTTTCCGGTCAGCAGGAGATCAGGAACTTCCAGATCCGGATCGTTGAACTGGGAGGGAAAATTGAATGTGCGGCGCGCCCAGGCGACGTGCGCTTCATTCACAAGGCGGGGACTAATCACAGCCGTGTCACTTGCCGAGACGGTCTGGTCCGTCACCGTATTGTTTCTTGCCGTGGAAGGGGCCGGAGAACCTCGGCCATTGCCCCCAAGGAAACCGTCGGCGGTGGAGTGAAGAATATTGTAACGGATCGAGATCGTATTGCTGTTCGTGAACCGATGGTCGAGTTTCCCGAGGAATCCGTCGTAGTCGTTGGTATGCAGCAAGCCGAGGTTCTCCGGCGTGAGCCCTAAACTGGCCTTCGCCGCGTTGATGGCGTTAATGTTCGTCAGCACGACAGTCGAGTACTGATTCGTCTGCGCGCGCCGCTGGCCTTCGTAATTGGCGAAGAAGAAAGTTCTGTCCTTTACGATCGGACCTCCCACCGTGGCGCCGTACTGATTCTGCTGCAAGCGCGGATCGGGAGGATTCAATTGGTAGGGCTCGTTCAGCGCCTGATTCATCCCGAAATAGTAGCCGGACCCGTGAATATCATTCGTACCGGATTTCGTAGCGATATTCACGAAGCCGCCCGATGCGCGCCCGTATTCGGAGGAATAGGCGCTGTTCAGAATACGGAATTCCTGGGCTGCCTCTTGCGAGGGGGTCACGTGCGGAAGTCCTGTGAACGTCTGCACATTTTCAGCGCCATCGACCAGGATCATGGTGTCCAATTCGGGCTGGCCTCCAAATGAGAGCCGTGGCGCAGCCGCCTGCCCAACTCCCGTATCGGGTTCCTTGAACGCACCGCCGCCTTCGTTCTCGCGCCCGGGCGCGACGCCGGTCGAGAGCAGGGTGAAATCGACGAAGTTCCGGCCCAGGATGGGAAGGGCCTCGATGGTCTGCTGCTCCACTACACGGCTCAGGTTCGGGCTGGAGGTCTCGATCAGCGGTTCGGCGGCATGGACCGTCACCGTTTCGCTTGCCGCTCCAACTTGCAGCGTGATGTCCACATCCAAATAACCGCCAACCTTGAGAACAATTCCCTTCTGCACGCCGGCCTTGAATCCAGGATGCTCCACGCGCAATTCGTAGGTGCCGGGCTCTGAGTTGGTCAGGTCGTAGCGGCCCTGTGAATCGGTCTGGACGGTGCGTGAGAGGCCCGTCTCCGAGTTCGTCGCCACGACCCTCGCGTTGGGGACGATTCCGCCGGAGCTATCGCGCACCGTCCCCGAAAGTGTTCCGGTTGTGGTCTGAGCACCGACTCTGCCCGCCGGGGCGCCGAGAAATATCGCGAGGCACAGCACAAACATGGTTGTGTACGCCCTGCATTCACGTGCCATTTGGCTCGCCTCCACGTAGCGTGAAAAGTCAGCGCAAATCGGCATGAATTCTTTGATTGAGAGGGTTATTCGCTGCGGGAATTAGATTCAAGCAAGCTCTGCTTGTCCAATGCTTTCTTGGGATGACTGCCATACCGGGCAGGTATAGTAGCGATTGCCTGCGGAAGCAGGCAAGTGGCTGACCATTCCTGAGATAGGGGCGCGTGCGCAAGATGGGTTTGTGGGAGCAGGCTCGATGCTAGCTTCATCGGTAGGCGAAATGAGATGGCCCATAGGGACCGGCGCTCCGCTCACGCAAGTCGATTCATCCGGCATCTTTCGTCGTGCTAGTCCATGACGACAGATGACTTAGCGGTCATCCGATCCGAAGAACTTGCGGCTTGACGCTGGCGCGATGGCTGGTGGTAGAGTGGTCAACCCTCAGGACCACGTCGGCCTGAGACCCGGGATGCGGAGAAAAAAATGCCAATAGCTTCGATCAATCCAGCCACTGGTGAATTATTGAAGAAATTCGAGCCACTTTCGCCCTCTCAGCTCGAGGAGAAACTTGCGCTGAGCGCCAAAACCTTCCGCACCTACCGCCAGACTTCATTCGCGGAGCGCGCCCGGTGGATGGCAAAGGCGGCCGAAATCCTCGAGAGCGAAAAAGAGGCACTGGGCCGGTTGATGACCCTGGAGATGGGCAAACCGTTCCAAGCCGGCTGCGATGAGGCAGCGAAATGCGCCTGGGCCTGCCGCTACTACGCCGAGAACGCCGGGCGTTTTCTTGCTGACGAGGTGGTCGCCACGACGGCGAGTTCCAGCTACATTCGCTACCAGCCGCTCGGCCCGATCCTTGCCGTGATGCCCTGGAATTTTCCGTTCTGGCAGGTGTTCCGCTTTATTGCTCCCGGACTGATGGCCGGCAATGTAGGGCTGCTCAAGCACGCGTCAAATGTCCCGCAATGTGCTTTGAAAATTGAAGAAATCCTCCTGGGCGCGGGCTTTCCCAAGGGAGTGTTCCAGACCTTGCTGGTCAGCTCGCAGCAGGTGGACTCGATTCTCGATGATCCCCGGGTGGTCGCGGCCACGCTTACGGGCAGCGAGCAAGCCGGAATCGAAGTAGGAATCTCCGCCGCGAAGCGAATCAAGAAAGTGGTGCTGGAACTCGGCGGCAGCGATCCGTTTGTAGTGATGCCGAGCGCAGACCTCGACGAAGCCGTCTCCACAGCCGTGAAAGCCCGCATTCAAAACAACGGACAATCTTGCATTGCCGCGAAGCGCTTCATCGTGGCCGCCCCGGCCGCCGAGGCATTCGAACGCGCGTTTGTGCGCAGGAGGGAATCGCTGCAAATCGGCGACCCGCTCGACCCGAAGACGGAACTCGGACCTCTTGCGACCCCCAGCGGTGTGGACGATCTGGACGATGCTGTGCGAAAGACCGTCGCGGCCGGCGCGCGGATTCTGACGGGCGGAAAACGCCTCAACCGCCCGGGAAACTTCTACGCCCCCACCGTGCTCGTGGATGTTCCCGAGAATTCGCCGGGATATCGAGAGGAGCTGTTTGGTCCGGTGGCTTGTATCTTTCGCGCGAAAGATCTGGATGATGCCATCCGCATCGCCAACGACAGCCGGTTCGGGCTGGGCGCGAGCGCCTGGACCAACGACAAAGCGGAGCGCGATCGGCTGATCAACGAGCTCGAAACCGGCATGGTCTTCATCAACAAAATGGTGGCTTCCGATCCGCGGCTTCCGTTCGGCGGCGTGAAGCAATCGGGGCACGGCCGAGAACTTGGCGTGCACGGAATCCACGAGTTCGTCGACATCAAGACGGTGTGGATCCAGGAAAGCGCGACCGCCAAAGCCGCAACAAAATAGCGCATCCGGCCGCGCGACCTTGCAGCAACGGCTGGTTTAGACTCGAGCTTATCCTCCAAGCCCGGCCATGGATGCTTGCTCCTGTGCCGGAACCTTTATCCTTTCAAACACTTAGCCGATTACCTCCGTTTCATCGACAAACGACTCCCCGTGCATTGATGTTTCTGAGCCCTCGCGCGAAAGTGCCATCAGCCCGTGACACTCGGTCGAGGAAACCAGGCCACTGGCCGGCGGCAAACTGAAAATGGCGGCCGCCAAATAAGCAAACGAGCGAGGAGGATTCCATGAAAAAGCATCTCTTGGCAGTCGCGGCGGCAACCATTATTTCGTTCGCGTCCGCGGGCGTGTGTCACGCCCAGCAGGCAGTTTTGGCTGTCAACATTCCCTTTGAATTCCAGGCTGGAAATCAGACCCTGCCTCCGGGCGACTATCGCATCGAAACCGTGCGCACCGGCGCCGGCGCCATGCAACGGCTGAGGCTGGTGGACAGCAGCGCTTCGAAAGTGGTTATGACGCTCCCGGTCGAGTCGAAGCACGGAATACCGGAACCAAAGCTGATTTTCCACCGCTATGGCCAGACTTACTTCCTCTCCCAGATCTGGACGGGAGAAAGCATGGGGCGGCAGCTGTTCGAGTCGAATCGCGAAAAGGAAATTTCGCGCTGGGATGCGAACGGCGAACTGGCGTTAGTCCTGCCTGCGACAGCTGTGATGCCGTGATGCTCGTTGCGCGTGGGGCGAGCGCGGCAGGCGGCTCTTGACATTCACGGAGGTCAGGTCAGCAGTCGACCAGTGGGAACCGAAAAAAATGGGAAGCCGAAGCCTCGCGGCGCGGCTTCCCGTTTTTATTGAAAATCCATTTCCTTCCGATGCAGGAAATTCTCGCCGCTCGGCTCCTCCCTCGTTAGTCCGTCACAAATTCGGCTGTCCGCACTGGCGTGACAGCGCCTCCGGCTTCGCCCGCCTGCATTTCGAGCCGGTAGTTTCCGGGAGGACAGTTATCGAGCGGCACGATCAGCGCAACGGGAATCATGGGGTTGCCCTTCTCGGCAAAGCTGGAAGCATCGATCAAGCCCGTCGAGAGCACGGACTTTCCGGTTTTGGTGTCAACGATCTGATAGCTGACACGAAGGGCCGGCGGATTCGCGTCCGACATGCGCGGGTCGTACATCTGCGCGTAGAGCGCCACTTTATCGGTCTTCTTGAAGTGATTGCTCGCGGAAGGAATGAATTGCACCGAGTGAACCACCAGCGGCATGCGATCCGCCAGGAGTTCCGCGTCGAGCGCCCCGCCCATGTCCGCCACTTTCCAGGCTTTGTTGCTCAGCACGACTCCGCTCAGCGTGAACGCATGGCCGTCGTAGGCATCAATTTCGAGCGGTGTTTCATATTTGCCGAAGTGCTGCGCATTCGATTCCAGAACCACGTCGAGCCGGTATTTCCCGGGAGCGATGGCGAACTGGTTTTCGTACCGCATGGGCATTTCCGTGAATTTTTTCCAGGCGTCCTTCTCCATGTCCATCGTGATCTGGTCGCTGAATCGCGCAGCCACCGTGCCATCGGGGCGCGTGGCGATCCCCAGCACATCGATATCGGCGTGGTATTTCCCCTTGACCTTGGCGAAATCGACCGAAGTCGAAGCGATTTCCATGGTCACGTTCACCCGCGCTTCATTCGGTGATGTATAGAGGTAGGGAGCTACGATCGTGCCGCTCATATTGCCGGGTTCCGGCGCGGAAGCTCTCAACTCGAGATCTTTTTCGACAGGCTTGCCCACAAGCAGATCGGTAGGTTTCACGTTGCAGTATCCGCTGCGCGAGCGCACGCTGGTTCCGTTCCGGTCGACTTTCACTTTCAGCGTGTGGCAGCTCCCCTCCGGCGAATCCGCCGGAGCATAGCCCAGCAAATAGTATTCGTTTTGTTCGTGCGCGATTTTTTGGAGTCCCGGCAGGAGATCGTTGGTGTTGAAAATCGTGAATCCGCCGGTCCCTTCAGCGAGCGCGTACAACACCTGTTGATTCGTGATGGAGCCCTCGGGGAACGAAGGAACGATCGCCCGTGGGTTCGTGTAGTTCGGATTTCCGAAAGAGTTGGGCTGCATGGCCCCTCCTCCTCCCGGGCTGGCGGGTCCTCCCTTGCCTCCGCCGCCCGTTCCACCGGTGCCACCGCCGGTCCCGCTGTGACCACCGCTGCCGCCCCCGCCACCTCCCACTCCACCGCCCCCGCCACCTCCACCGTGGCCTCCACCGCCCCCTCCGCCTTTCTGTGGATCCGCCACGGCGGTGATTTCAGCCGCGGGATGATAAGAGGCGAGCTGAAACCCCGCGTGCAGACCAGATCCATCTCGCCGTTGCGCCTGATCCGCCCCGCTCGACCATGAGTCGGCCCAGTTCTGGGTGTGGATTCCGCCGCTGCCGGGAATCGCGGTCATCGGCACGTCCAGGCCGCGAACATCCAGAGGATAAATCGCCACGTTTGCCTTGTTGCAGGCGTCGATTGTGGCCGTCAACTCAGAGTCCCGCTCGGGAGTAAGCGCAAAACCCGAGGTAAAGAGAATGAGGCTTTTCCTTCCCGGAATCGCGGCCAGATTCTTGGCTAGGCTCCGAATCGCGAGCAGCACACTAATGGCCCCGAAGTCGGCTTCGGCGTTGCTCAAGCTCGGTCCCACAGTCGGAAGATTCAGCCCCATTTCCGAAGCATCGTCGGAATTCACCGCAGGCGCATTCGGCGACACGGCGGAGGTTTTCACTCCAGTAGCGGCCTGCTTTAGACGCTCCGCGTTCATCGTGAAATTTTGCGTGATGCGCAAAGCGCCGCCGAATTCCGCTACCGCCATCACGCGGTCGGGCCCGGCGTTGGCGTCGATGAATTTTGCAGCCGCAGCCCGCGCACGCGGCTGGTCGCCGACGTCCATTGTGGAATTGTCGAAGAACAGCACCAGGTAGTGCCTTCCCTGACCTTCCGGAGAGGCCGGGTCCGAGCTGATTGAAAAATTCTCCACGTGCTGTTGCTTGTCGTCCTCAAACACCTTGAAGTCGCTCAGTGTGAGGTCATGGATGTAGTTGCCCTTTTTGTCGGTCACCACCACGTCCACGCGCACGAGCTTTGATTCGGCGCGAATCGCGGGAACGCCGGCTGCGGGGGCCTGCGCGGTTTGCGGCGCAGCGGTTTCCTGGTCTTGCTGCGCGTGGAGAAACGCTGAGAGCCCGAGGAGGAACGTCACAGCGAAGATCACGAGGATGCGCGCGAGCTTCATGGTTCACCTTCTCTAGTACGGAATATCCACTACCCCATTCTGCGTGGAAAGAAGCGCGGCGTTGGCTTCCCGCACCACCAGCCGCACGAAATATCCGCCTGCCTTTACGTCGAAGCTCGATTTCACCGTCAGTCCGGTATGCTCGAGCCTTTCCAGCGTCGCGTCCCGCAGACGCATCTCCAGCACTTTCTGGGTTCCCGTCACGTAATTGCCGTTGCGGTCGAAAAGTGCCGCAACCACGGTGAGCTGATTGCGATTGCGTCCGTCGGCTTTCTGAAATCGCATCCGGCCGATGTCCACGTGCGCCAGCACCGCCAGCTTCGCCTCGGTCGGATTCACTTTGTAGAACTGCGTGTGCAGCTCGATCGGCATCCCGCGCTGGACTTCCTGCGAAAGCACGGCCTCCTCGATTTCCTGTTTGGCGAGGTCGGCGGGATCCTCGCTGCGCTTCGGAGCGTAAAATCCTCCCCGTGCCTGCACCACGTATTTCTCCTTTGTGAGTAGGTTGACCTTGATCGAGTGGAATTTGCCGTCGTATTTCGTCGTCTCCGGCGCGAATCCCAGAAGGTAGGAAACTTCCGGCTGCCCTCCCACGGCGCGAAAGCCTGCGTCGAGGTCGTTGCTGTTGTGAAAATAATATCCCGCCGTGCCATACGCGAGCTCGATCATCACGTCGGACTGACGTGTGGAGGATTCCAGGTCATTTGAGGCGTGGATCGCCGCCACGGTGGGATCGCCCATGTAGTCTTGGCTGATATCCGGCCCGAGGTTCGTCGTGTAGAGCCCGCGCGCATCGAGCGTACTGACGACCACATTCGCCCGCACCGCCCGATCCACGATGTCCGAAACGTCGTTTTCGTGCCGCAGAATCAGGAATCCGGGCGAGACCAGAATCAGCGTCCGCTGCCCGGCCAGCGCCGTGAGACGCCTCACGATCTCCCGCAGCCGGCGCACCGCGTACTCCGCCTGCGTGTCGCCCGCCGCAACGATTTGCATCGCGGTGCTCCTCGCCATCGCCTGGGCGGCAGTGAGCATCTGCACATTCCCGCTAAAGGCACAAGCGAGCGCATCGCTGGTGGCTACCTGCATTGCCTGCGGATCTTGCTGATTATGGATTTTGTCCGCCTCCAGATAACTCATCATCGGGCATCTGTCCTCGTTCGAGGACGCGCCCGCACTCACGCTGCGGGGCTGCACCAGTTCGAGCGTTTCGCGAAGCCGCGCGCGGTCGTCGGTAAAATCGATTTGCGTTTGACCCGAAAGTGTCAGCACCGCGGCGCGATCGGCGGGCTGGAGCGAAGCGTCAATGAATCGCTCGGCCGCTTTCCGCGCTTGCACCAGGTCGCCGAATTTCAAGTTGATGTCGTCAAACACCAGCGCCACAAATCGTGCCGCCGGGCGAAACGGGGGCGCCGCAGGGGCAGGCTCCGTTTCTTGCGGGGCCGTCGTCGCCAGCTCTGCATTGGCGTTGGATGGCGTCACGACAGTGAATTTTGTGATCGCCTGCGGCTTGCCGTCCTCCAGGAGACGAAAATCCTCTTTCCGCAGATTCGGCACCGGATGGCCCATCGAATCGCGCACGATTACCCGCACCGGAACCAGGTTGACGCGCACCTGAAACGGAATCGGAGAATCATGCGTGGCCATCTCAACCGTGGCATCGGGATGCGACGCTGGATCCCCCCCAGTGGGCGGGGGAGAGGATTGCTGGGCCGCGCTTGCGTCTGCGGATTGCGCGCGAATTTGGGAGGGATCCCACGCGGGAGCAGCCAGACCGGACACAGCAAACGAGGCGGCCAGGTGGAACCAGAATCGCCTTCCCAAACGAGCCGTCATTCGGGACTCCGACTCGAACATGTGCACGAACGCGCTTGTCCCGGGTGGGTGAAAATCTCAGGACGCTAAACGCGAGTCTACTTCCGGTTTACCTCGGCGTCAACACCCCGTCTGAAGCGGACAGTGGATTTCAGGGGGTCGGAGCTTTAGCTCCGACATGCCCCCTAGGTGAATGAGTGGGCTTCAGCCCCTGTGGAAGACTTCTTCGGCATTTCTTTGCTGCGTCATCCCGGCGCTACTGCTTTTGCTGGAGAGCCGCGTGTCCATTCCCCGGCACAGCATGTCCGGAAACCCCCGCGGGCACGAGCACCAGTGCATCCTCCGCTCCCCGCCGTTCTACGCTGCGTCCATTGTCGGCAGCTTTTCGGGCTTCTGCGCCCGCAGGTCCCAGCGACAGCTTCGTAAGGAACGTCTTCCGCGTGTCCTCTTCCAGCAGCCGCAGAATTCTCGATTTCAAGTGGCCGCACACGGCCCTGGATTCCGCGGATGCATCCACGGTCTCGAATTTGTATTCTTCGCTCAGCCGGTCGAACTCGGCCAGCAGCGCCGCCTGGTAGCTGCAAAAGCTGTCGTACATGTCGTGGCCCGGGAACAGGTCCATGCCCGATTCCCAGTAGTCGAACCCGCGCGAAAAAACCACTCGCGGCACCAGACGCTCGATTCCCAATCGCAGATAGAATACCGCATCCGGCTGGAGCGCCACTTGGAAGAGGCTCCGAACCCAGTGCGGGTCCATCCCGCGAACCATAGCGCGCGCCATCAGCGAGTAGATGTAGCGGTCGGTGAGCACGATGAATCCCGCCCGCAGCGCCGGGATGATCTCGTTCTCGAGCCGGTCCACGAAATCGGTGGCGTAAAACAGCGTCTGCGTCACGCGCCCGAGATTGTTCCCTTCTTTCGCGCGCCGGATTCCTTCTCCCGCCAGCAGCGACCGCGTCATGCCCGTATCGACCACGGCGTGTCCCATCTCTTCGAGCCACGGCTTCAGCAGGTTGATCTGCGTCGTGCGCCCCACGCCGTCGGTTCCTTCGATCACGATCAGCTTCCCCGCTAAGTCCTCAACCCGCAGCCCGGGAAGCAGTTTTCCGTACGTTTCTCTCACGGTTGCACCCTCAATTCTGTCGCGCAAGCGAGTTGCGTCTTCACGATCGAGCGCATCTGCGCCTGTTGCAGCTCGATTGGCAGAGTCGCGTCGATCACTGTCAGGTTGAACTCCGGAATCATCTTTTCGTATTCGTCGAGAATCCTTCCCTGAAAGATTCGGAAGCTTCCTTCCGGATCGTCGCTCAAGCCCAGGTCCATGCCCGCCTCGTAGAATTTGAAGCCGTCCCGCGCGTCCACCAAGCGCCGGATGGCCGTCTCGAGCGGCACGCGGAAATAAAACGCCACCGTCGGCTGCACCGCAAACCCGTACAGCTCGCGCACCCATTCTCGGTCCATCCCGCGGGCCACGTCGCGCGCAAACGCCGTGTAAATGTACCGATCGCAAAGCACCACCGCTCCCGCCTTCAGCAGCGGCAGGATGCTGCGCTCGGTCCGGTCGGCGAAATCGGTCGAATGGATCAGAGAAAAAGTCGCCGGCGTCAGCAGCTTCTTCTTCTTGCCCAGCTTGGTGGTGTCTTTCACAAGCGGCGAAGAGTTCCACTCGCTGAACACCACGCCGTAGCCTTTCGATTCAAGCCACTTATGCAGCAGGCTCAACTGCGTGGATTTTCCGGACCCGTCGATCCCCTCGACCACGAACAGCCGGCCTGGAAACTGGTGCTCGCCGTATTGCCGCACGCTCGAAACCGCCGGCTGCAGCGGCGCAAACACCTCGAACGGCCCGATCCTCACCCCCGAACTGAATCCCATCAATTTCCCCCGTTATTCATTCTTCATGTGCGTCGCGCCAGGATCCGGTTTTGTCGTAGGGGCACGGCATGCCGTACCCGCGCCGCCAATCTCCGAGTCGCCACCTAATTCCGCAGCGAGCCTCCTCCCCATCGCTGCCTATTTCCCTGAGGCCGCCTCCGAGAACTTTGGGGTGCGGAAGCTTGCTTCCGCTTTGTTTTCGATGTGGGCGCAGCTGTGCCTCTGCATCGAAGCGTCCAAATTCCTCTCTTGATTCTCCGCGCCGCGGCCTCTGAGTTCCGCCGCACGACCCCATACAATCTTTCACTCAGGCAAGATTTTCAGCAGGTTTTCTGGAAGGGTGTATCGAACTGGAGACTCCCCCGGCAAATTCAGCGCGCCGAGTTCTCGGTCCACCACTGGCGCCACGCCTGCGGGTCGCTGGCCAAATTCGCGCCGGTGATTTCGCGGAGCGCCTGATACACCCACGCTTTTGTCCGAGGCTCCAAGGAGGGATCTTCCGCATACTTCACGAGCGTCGGGACCGCCTTGCGCCGCTGCTCCTTCGTCAACATTCCCGCTTGCACGAGTCCGCGCGCGGCGCTCTGGCGCACTTGAATCGAAGAATCCTGCCGCAGAATTTCCAGCAGCGCGGGCACGGACGCGTCCGTGCCTAATAGCGAGATGCCCGTCGAAGCCCAGTAGCGCGTTTTCTCGTCCGGGTCGTGCGTGTAAAGAATCAACGTTTGGAACGCGCGGTCCGTTTCCACGCCGCGCCCGCCGATCGCGCCAATCATCCACAGCGCCCAGGGACGCGCTTTCGGCTCATTTGCCGCGCGCCGGAAGAGCGTCTCCGCGCTCGCCGGCGTGTCGGGCAGATTGTAAACAGTCAGTTCCAGCTCCACTCCGGTGCCGCGCACGCGCAGGTCATCGGAATTGAGCGCCGTATCAAGCAGGCCCGTCATGCGGTCGTCGAGCTTCAACCTTCCGCGCCAGCCGTCCCGCCGGCTCGCGATTTGCTCGACCGCGCCTTCTTGGTGCCGGATCGCTTGCTCGAGCAGCGCTTCCGCCTCGAACTGCTGCGGCGAAACGTTTGCCCCGCGCGTGGCTTTTCCCGCAGCTTTCGAAGTGAGCGCGCGCAACGGATTGCCGTCGAAATGCATCGCCCGCGATATTTTGTCCATCGCCGCGTGCGCCGACTCGGGCTTGAACTTGATGAAAATGGCGAGCGGGAGCGCCAGCAGCAGCGCCAGCATCGCCACCACTGCTCCGCGATTCGAAGTTTCCTGCTGCTCTTCGAATGGCCGGTTATCTTGGAACCGCTCGTCCACCGCCCCAACTCCCGTTTGAAATTTCGAATCTCAAATTTGAAATCGCTTTGCTGAGGCAATGCGCATTGCTCGTGTCGGGGCCTCCGCCAGAAGTCTGGCGGACCGTGCCCGGCCCGCGCACAACTCTTTCGTCAGGGCACGGCTTTAGCCGTGCCGGAAGGTATAAAAGGCCATTCCGGCTTCAGCCGCTGAGGTGGGTTTGCTTATCGCCAAAGACACCTCATCGCTCAAGCTTATCGGGACACGCCGAGAGCAGCAATGGTACCGGACAGAATTTGAATGATTTTGCCGCGTAGAAGTTACTTCGTCTTCGCCGGCTGCTTGAAGAGCGCGTTCAGGAAATCGATGCTGCGCTTCCACGCATCCGCGGCCGCCTCGGGGCGATATCCGGCGCCGTTGACGGGGTTCTCGAATCCATGCCCCGCGCCCGGATAAATCTTCACATTGATAAAGCGCCCGCGCTTTTGCATCGACGCCTCGAATGCCTTCACGTCGTCCGGAGTGATTCCGTGGTCGTCCGCACCGAAATTCCCGACCACCGGGGCGTAAATTTGCGCGATGTCGTTCGGATCGGTCGGCAGCGAGCCGTAATTCACGATGCAGGCCGCGAGTTTCGGCTGATGGATCGCCAGTTGCAACGCGAGCCCTCCGCCCATGCACCAGCCCACGTCGCCGATTTTGTTCGCATTCACGTCCGGCCGCCCCGCGAGATACGCGAACCCGGCCTGCAAATCGCGCACGGCGCGGTCCTGCGGCATTCCGCGCATCAGTTCGTGCGCGGTCGAAAAATCCGTCGCGGTCTTCCCGCGATACAGATCCACCGCCAGCGCCACGTACCCTTGCTCGGCAAATTTCTGCGCCTGTTCCTTCACCCAATCGCTCAGCCCCCACCACTCGTGGATCACCACGAGCCCCGGATATTTCCCCGGCGCAGCCGGCTCGGCCAGAAACGCGCTAATCGTGTCGTCGCCGCTCTTGAACTCGACCGTCTCCGTCTTGACGCCCGCCGCCCGCGCCGTCACACCCGCCGCGATCACAAGCGCGAGCAGCGCCGCCGCCCCCATGAACTGGAACATCCGCCTCATCGATTCGCCTCCCAAGTTTGTGCCCCATTCATTCTAATCTGTCCGCGTCCCTCCACCAAACGCGCCGTTTTGCGTGGCACAGCCTTCAGGCTGTGCTCCCACGATCGCAAGCTCTCCGTCGGAGCTAACCACGATCGGAGCGACACCCAGTATCCCCGCGCCGGGCGTATAACTTTGCCTCCCCGCCCGCAAAACTGAATGCGCAAATGGTAATCTCAGAACGGCAAAACAATTCACGGCGCCAAACGTCATGGCATATTTTTTCTGGATTGTCCTTCTCGCGATCGCGGCGGCGGCTGCCACTTGGGCTTGGATCGACTTTGCCCGCTGGAAAAGCGCAACGCTTGCCCGCCTCCGCGACGGCGCGCAAATCATCGCGACGCCAAAAGGTCCCATCGAATGTGCAGTGTCCGGCGAAGGGCCTGTGATCCTCATTTCGCATGGCGCTCTCGGAGGTTACGACCAAGGTCTCGCCGCCATTTCGTCGGGATTTTTCGGCGAGCGGCCCTGTCGCTTCATCGCCGTTTCCCGCCCGGGATACTTGCGCACTCCGCCCGAAATCGGAAAAACTCCGGAAGAGCAAGCCGATGCTTTCGCAGCCTTGCTCGATGCCCTCAAAATTCAGAAAGCAATCATTGTAGGAATTTCCGGCGGCGGTCCCCCCTCGCTTCAATTCGCGCTGCGCCATCCCGGCCGGTGCGCCGCGCTTTTCCTCGTCTCCGCCGTCACCGAGCGCATTCCGCAACCGAAACTCGGAATCCTCGGCCTTTTCTTGCGCGTGGTGACCCACACGGATTTTGTCGCCTGGATCACGCTTGGCTTGGCGCGCAGATACCCGCGACTCTTCTTTCGTTCCATCCTGAGCTCTGGCGAACTCGGGCGAATTCGCGACCCCGGGGTCGCGGCGGCCGGGTTGCGGTTAATGGACTCGACCATGCCCTTCAGCGCGAGGCGCGCTGGCCTGATGATCGACGCTAACTTCATCACCGAGCTCCGCGCCTATCCGCTCGTGTCAATTCGCGTGCCCACGCTGCTCGTCCATGGCACCAACGACAAAATCGTTCCCTTTGTGTCCAGCGAACACACCGCCGCAGCCATCCCGGGCGCGCGCCTCATCCCAATCAAACGCGGAAGCCACCTCGCTTGTCTGTTAGGAGCACGGGACCTTAGTCCCGAGGTGAGCAAATTCCTGGATACTGTGGTCAGTTGAAAGGCCAAGTAGGACAGGCCTCCCGGCCTGTCCTCGGTCGAACGCAAATCAAGCCACCGGTGCAAACCACGATCGTATCAATTCGTAAAAATCCTCGTAAGGTGGGTCTCAGCGTCAGAGCTACAGCGGTGCCACAAAGCGCCGCGCATCGGATGAATCTTCGCTTTTTCCTTGCTTCACCGCAGGCGGCGTGGAATTCAGCTTCTCGCACCTGTCATCGCCGCCTAGCGAATCCATGCAATCGAAATGGTCTTCCGCCTTCGTCCAGCCAACCACTCCCTCGGTGGTCCGCACTCGCACCCACCAATCCCTGCGCCCCTCGGCCACCACTTTCGCGGCGCATCCGCGCAGGCACCCCGCGTGGTTTTTTTCCACGATGAAGCTGCAATCGTATTCCTTCCACCACCGCCCCTTCGCCCAGATGTTCGCAAACCCTTCCCCGAGATACATGTAGCGCAGAATGGTGTCGCCCGGTTCAACCTGGAGCTCCGCGATAGGCTGCTGCACCTGAATGCGGTCCGGTTCCCAGGTGACGTGGACGCCGGTTTCTCCGCTCACGATTTGACCCTTCGAAACTTTGCCCACTGCCTTCCGGCCTTCCTCCCAGGTGGAATACAGCTCCGCGTCGCGGCTCACCACCCACTTCCGGAACGAGCAGCCTTCGAACGGACAAGCGTTTTCATCGATCACTGGCAAGGACGGCTCGGGGGCTGGTTTACCCGTCAGGGCTGGTCCTGCCGAGAGTCCCACAGCAAGGATCCCAAGCAACAACCGAGAGGTTCTCATGTTTCAACAGTAGCAAAACTGTGGAACCCTCGAACCGCCTGTGTCGTGACCGTTAATTTGACCTCAAGGCCAGGGCCCTGCAGGCATTTTGTGGCACAGCCTTCAGGCTGTGCTCAAACGAGCGCAAACGCCGCCACCAGCGCAAGCCGTTGCCGCACCTCCCACGAATCCAGTCTAGCAGGAACACAGCAACACACTCATTCCACGGCGGTGCGTACAGGTCTTGTATATGGATGAGTTATCTGTTATGAGGATTACCCAACCCAAAGGAGCTAATGATGCCAAATCCCATTCTGATCGTGCACGGGTGGAGTGACAACTACAAATCTTTCGTCCCACTGCAAGAATGGGTGCAGAGCCGATTCGGGCCAGCCATACAAGTCTTCTTTGTCAATTACGCTTCGATGGAGGATCACGTAACTTTCGACGATTTAGCCGCGGGTCTCCAAGATCGACTTGATGATCTCAGGTCCGACGGCAAGATCGCTTTGGATCCCTTCTCGATTGACGTAATCGTTCACTCAACAGGTGGCCCTGTCATTCGCCACTGGCTCTACAACTTTTTGGTGAATGCGCCCAATAGGGATATTACAAGATGCCCTATTCGCCGCTTCATCATGCTCGCACCGGCTAATTTTGGCTCTCGCCTTGCTGCTGCAGGTAAGACGGCTTTGGCCAAGCTTTTCAAAGGCGGAGTGTCTAAAGGATTCGAAACAGGCGAACTGATTTTGGATGGCCTCGAACTCGGAAGTCCTGACCTTTGGAAGATGGCAGAAGATGACTTGTTCTTTGGAAAATCAATCTTCCCTTGCGTCCAGGATAAAGGGCCATTTGCTTTCGTGTTTTCTGGGACTCGCACGTACGGGGAATTGAAAGGGCTGGTAGCTCCCGGCGCAAACGAGGATGGCTCGGACGGAACAGTCAGAGCGAGCGCCGCGTCTCTCAACAGTATCAAGATCGACTTCGATTGTTCCAACCCCGCCGCTCCCCAGGCGACCATTGCCCGCCCGGCAAACGCACGGATTGCATTCCGGCTCGTGCCCAACGTGAATCACACGGAAATTGTGCCGCGAGAAAAAGGTGATTTCCCAAGCCATCCCACATGTGCGCTTATCGAGCGCTGCATGGCGGTCAACTCATATGCAGAATACACAGCCCTTTCCCAGGCATTTGAGCAGGAAAATGCCGGAATCTACACAAGCTTGGCCCCTTCGGGACTTCATGCCTATCAACAATTCGTGTTTCATGTTTGCGATGAGTTGGGGAATGATGTGCTGGATTATCGTATTGATTTTCACGTAGTGGATTCAACCATTACCACCAACGAATGGGCCGGTAACCACCGCGCGAATTTAGAGGCACTGCAGCGATATGCGGATGAGACCAATTTTCTTCAACAGACTGTGATTGCAAACGTTGAAACTCATACTGAAAATTCGAGCTATCGCACCTTCTTCGTCAACATCAATAACCTGCGTGAACTTCAGAACAGGTTGAGCGCCATGGCTACGAAGCCATACATCGCAATGAACCTTGATGCCGCTGGCCCAACAAAGGATCTTGGATACAACACAGATAGTCTGCACTACGTGCGAGTCGACAAAGCCATTTCCGACGGCAAAGGGGGAACGGCGGATTTTTTCTTCGCCAATACGACAACACTCGTTGAAATCAAACTCTTGAATGTTCCGACCACGAATGTGATAAAGGTTTTCCCGCCTCCCGGGCCTGACCAAGTCTCCGAGGGCTAGCTTCTCCAGCGCATCTATCTCCACAGGACTTATCGCTTGCGTTCGGCAGCGCAACCTGCCATGGTATTTCTGGGGTTGTGTAGAATGGCAGGCTTAGCGAAAAACATGTGGCCAAGGTCGCTCGAAAGGCGGCGAACCACCCTCATCGGTGCATCTAAGAACCCAGCAGGATACGGGAGTGCATCCGGGGGGTGTTCTAATCGCGGATCCGCGATTAGAATTCGCTGTAAGATATTGAAAACAAAGGAGAGCGGCCTTGTCTAATCGGCTCAAAAGAGGGGGGGCCGAGACTGTGCTGCTCGTCAGCCGGCCCGCTTCTAATCCAGTCGGCAGCGCTCCCAAATAGGAATATGACCGCGCTTCGCAATATCGCCATCATCGCCCATGTGGACCATGGCAAGACCACGCTCGTGGACGCCATGCTCCACCAGAGCGGTATTTTCCGCGAAAATCAGGAAGTCCCGCGGCGTGTCATGGACTCGAACGAACTCGAGCGCGAGCGCGGCATCACCATCCTTGCCAAAAATACCGCGCTCACTTACCGCGGCACGAAAATTAATATCGTGGATACTCCCGGCCACAGCGATTTCGGCGGCGAAGTGGAGCGCGCGCTGCGCATGGTGGATGGCGTGCTGCTGCTGGTGGACGCAAGCGAAGGCCCGCTCCCTCAGACGCGCTATGTGCTGCAAAAAGCGCTCGCCGCGAAGCTGCCTCCCATCGTGGTGCTCAATAAAATCGACCGCGCCGACGCCCGCCCGGCCGCCGTGCTCGACGAAATCTACGATCTCTTCATCGATCTCGACGCCACCGAAGACCAGCTCGATTTTCCCGTTCTCTACACCAACGCAAAAGCCGGAGTCGCTCATCGCAAAATCGGCGACTCCTCCACAAATCTCGAGCCGCTCTTCGAAAGCATCGTTGCGTCGATTCCTCCGCCCGCGGGCGATCCGAAAGCCACTCTGCAAATTCAAGTCACGAATCTTGATTACTCCGATTATCTTGGCCGCATCGCCATCGCCCGTGTTTTCCAGGGAACTCTCGAGCGCGGCACCGAAGTCGGCATTGCAAAACTTTCCGGCGCCATCCAGCCCGCCAAAATCACGAAGCTCTTCACGTTCCGCGGCCTCGAGCGCGACGAAGCCGATTCCGTCTCGGCCGGCGACATTGCCGCAATTGCCGGCGTCGAAGGCATCCAGATCGGCGAAAGCCTCACGGACCTAGAGCATCCCGCGCCGCTCGAGCCGCTCCTGATTGACGAGCCCACGCTCACGATGATCTTCACCGTCAACACCTCGCCTTTCGCGGGGCGCGAGGGCCAATTCGTCACCTCACGCGATTTGCGTGCGCGCCTCGAAAAGGAACTGCTCACCAATGTCTCGCTGCGCGTGGAAGATGCCGATACGACGGACTCGTTCCGCGTGCTCGCTCGCGGCGAGCTTCAGCTTGCGATTCTGATTGAGACGATGCGCCGCGAAGGCTACGAGCTGATGGTCGGCAAGCCCGAAATCGTCGTGCGCACCGAACATGGCCGCCGCGTCGAGCCGCTCGAATCGCTTGTGGTCGATTGCCCGGAAAATTTCATCGGCATCGTGATGGAAACCCTCGGCACGCGCCGCGGCGAGCTGGTGAAAATGGTGAACCATCATTCCGGCCGCGTGCGCATGGATTTCCGCATTCCCTCGCGCGGATTGATCGGCTTGCGCGGGCAATTGCTCACCGACACGCGCGGCACCGCGCTGCTGCACTCGATTCTCGAAGGCTGGACGGAATATGCGGGAGAAATGGCTTCGCGGCCCACGGGCGCGCTCGTGGCCGATCGCGCCGGAATTTCCACCGCTTACGCCATCTGGGGAATTCAGGAGCGCGGCGAACTCTTCCTCGGGCCCGGCGCCGAAGTGTATGAAGGAATGATCGTGGGAGAAAATTCGCGCGAACAGGATATGGACGTGAATATCACGCGCGAGAAAAAGCTCACCAACATGCGCTCATCCACGGCCGATGAAGCGATCCGCCTCGTCCCACCGCGCGATATGACGCTCGAAAAAGCGATCGAGTTCATCGCAGACGACGAGTTCGTCGAAGTCACTCCGAAATCCATCCGCCTGCGCAAAAAAGTCCTCGACGCGAAGAAGCGCCCCAAGCGCTGGCAGGAAATCCGCGCCAGCGCCGAATCCCCCACGTGAGCGGTCATTCAAGCGCCTCCGCCCCTGGATTGGAGCAGAAATAGGCCCGGATTAGATGTCCGCTGGTGGGACGCGCGATTCCCACGAGCGGGCAAAAACATCGCTTCTGGAGGGCTTGTATGTGATTTAATCGGTTCACTTTCAATAGGTTACAGGGAGGCCGACACCGGAAGGCCATTTGCGCTGTATACTCCCGGAATAGAAGAGGTCATCGTCTGTGGATATTGTACGTCCAGAAGTCAAGAAGCAAAAAAAGATGCGCCGGATCGCATACATCGCGGCGGCGCTGGTCCTGATCCCTTTGGTCACTTACGGGCTCTCGCGTCTGAAGCCCGCGGCCCCAAGTGTCGACCGTGCGACGGTCTGGACCGACGCGGTGAAGCGCGGCCCGATGCTGCGGGAAGTTCGGGGATTGGGAACGCTGGTTCCCGAGACGATTCGTCTAATTCCGGCAGTCACGGACGGCCGGGTCGAGCAGCGGCACTTGCTCCCCGGCGTGCCGGTGCAGGCAAATACCGTGATCTTCGATTTGAGCAATCCGGAACTCGAGCAGGCAGCCCTCGACGCGGAGTACGCGCTCAAGGGAGCGCAGGCCGCGCTCGAGAACACGAAGGCGCAGCTTCAGAATCAGCTCATGGACCGCCGCGCGCAGGCCGCCGGGATTCGCTCGGCGTATCACACCGCCGATTTGCAGTGGCACAACAATCAGAAACTTTTCGAGCTCGGCCTGGTGGCGGATTTCGTGTTGAAGACTTCCGAGGTGCAGGCGCAAGAGCTGGAGAAGCAGAACGAAATTGCGGAAAAGCAGGTGCAGACCTTCGCGGATTCGATTGCCGCGCAGGTGGCCGTCCAGCAAGCCAATGTGGACCAGAAGCGCGCGCTCTATGAATTGAAGCGCTCGCAGCTCGAACAATTGCACGTCCGCCCCGGCATCGACGGCGTGTTGCAAGAACTCGACGTGGAAGTCGGCCAGAAAGTGACGCAGGGGACCGTGCTTGCGCGCGTGGCGCAGCCGACGCACTTGAAAGCGCAACTGAAAATCGCGGAGACGCAGGCAAAGGATCTTGTCATCGGCCAGAAGGCGTCGATCGACACGCACAATGGCTTGATCGCCGGCCACGTGGCGCGCATCGATCCCGCGGTGCAGAACGGCACGGTGACCGTGGACGTGTCGCTCGAAGGCGCGCTGCCGCAGGGCGCGCGTCCCGACCTGAGCGTGGAAGGCACGATTGAAATCGAGCGGCTCGCGGACGTGCTCTACGTCGGACGGCCGGTGCACGGCGAAGCGAACAGCACGGTCGGACTGTTCAAGCTGGTGGACGACGGCAAGGAAGCGGTGCGCACGCAAGTGCAACTGGGCCGCACGTCGGTGAACACGGTGGAAATCGTCAAGGGGCTTCAAATCGGCGACCAGGTGATTTTGTCCGACATGTCGGCGTGGGACAATTTCGACCGCGTGAAATTGAATTAGGCGAGGGAACTTTCCGGACGAAGAAAACGTATCCAGGGATTGAAGGAGCGGCGTATGAACAGCAATGCGGAATCGTTAATCAAGCTCGAAGGCGTCACCAAAGTTTTTTACACCGATGAAGTGGAGACGCACGCGCTGGGCGGCGTCCATCTGGACATCAAAAACGGCGAGTTTCTTTCGATCGCCGGGCCCTCGGGCTGCGGCAAATCCACGCTGCTTTCGATCCTCGGCCTGCTCGATTCGCCGACCGACGGCAACTACTGGATCAACAAGCAGGCAGTGGCGAATCTCTCGCTTTCCGACCGCACGCGAATCCGCAATCGCGAGATCGGTTTCATTTTTCAGGCGTTCAACCTGATCGGCGACCTCACCGTGTTCGAAAATGTCGAATTGCCGCTCACCTATCGCAGCATGGCGTCGGCGGAGCGCAAGAAGCGCGTGCAGGAAGTGCTCGAGCGCGTGGGCATGGCGCACCGCATGAAGCACTATCCTTCGCAGCTTTCGGGCGGCCAGCAGCAGCGCGTGGCCGTGGCCCGGGCGCTGGTGGGTACGCCCTCGATCCTGCTGGCGGACGAGCCGACCGGAAACCTGGACTCGAAGAACAGCGAAGCGGTGATGGATCTGCTGCGCCAGTTGCACCGCGAAGGCGCGACAATCTGCATGGTGACGCACGATCCGCGCTACGCCAGCATCGCCGACCGCACCATCCATCTTTTCGACGGACGCATCGTCGAAGAAACGATCGGCTCGCGGACCGCGAGCGTTTAACGCAGGCATCGGCTAAAGTTTCTGAAAATTTCCCTGGCGATGGGGTCGAAAATGATTTTCGACAGCGGCGGATCCGTGTGTCTGGAGGCCGAATCCATCGAAATGCGGCGCTGAAAGCGCATCGAAGGGAGGCGAACTAAGCGATGGGAACTCTGATCCAAGATATTCACTACGCTCTTCGATTGCTGTGGAAGAATCTCGGTTTCACAGTCACTGCGATCCTCACGCTCGCGCTCGGCATCGGAGCGAACACCGCGATCTTTTCCGTCGTCAACGGCGTGCTCCTCAGGCCTCTGCCCTATCCGCAGCCGGAGCAACTGGTGGTGCTCTCGGAAAAGACGACGAATTTCGAGAGCTCCTCGATATCGTATCCGAATTTTCTGGACTGGCAGCGGATGAATTCTTCGTTCTCCTCCATGGCTGCTTATCGGCCCGATGATTACAGCATTACCGGAACCGGCGAGGCGGAGCGCGTCCGGGTGGCGATGGTCTCTGCCTCGTTCTTCGGCATCCTCGGAATCCATCCGGTGCGCGGCCGGTTGTTCAGCACGGCCGATGACCGGCTGGGCACGGCAAAAGTGGCTATCATCGGCGCCGGGCTGTGGCAGCGCAAGTTCGGTTCTTCTCCCGACATCATCGGTCAGACAATCAAGATGAACGGCGATGTTTACACCATCGTTGGGATCATTCCCGCGAGCTTTCGCCTCGAATCCACGAATCTCGACGGCATCCGGGAAGTCTTCATTCCCATCGGGCAATACACCGATCCGCTGTTCCAGCAGCGCGACGTCCACGAAGGCATGCGCGCGGTCGGGCGGTTGAAACCCGGCGTCACTCTCGCCGCCGCTCAGTCGGATATGGATCGCATCGCAAACGATCTGGCCGCCGCCTTTCCGTCTGCTAACAAAGGCGCCGGAATTCACCTGGTCCCGCTCAAGAAAGACATTGTGGGCGATGTCGAGCCATTCCTTCTGGTTCTGTTGGGCGCCGTCGGATTTGTCCTTCTGATCGCGTGCGTCAACGTGGCGAACCTCCAGCTTTCCCGAGCCACCGGGCGCGCGCGCGAGTTCGCCATCCGCGCGGCGCTGGGCGCCGGCCAATCACGCATCGTCCGGCAGTTGCTCACCGAAAGCGTGCTCCTCGGGCTCGCGGGAGGAGCGTTGGGGTTGATACTGGCCGCGTGGGGCACCCAAGCAGCGGTCCGATCTCTGCCGGAAACTCTTCCGCGGGCGCAAGACGTGGGCGTGGACGGGCATGTGCTCATCTTCACGCTGCTTGCATCCGTCGCGGCAGGCATCCTATTCGGGCTGGCGCCGGCGCTGAGAACAGCGAAGCCGAATTTACAAGACACGTTGCGAGAAAGCGGCCGGGGCATGAGCGGCGCACGGCATCGGGCGCAGGGTGTTTTCGTCGTCGTCGAAATGGCCATGGCGCTCGTGCTGCTGATTGGCGCTGGGCTGATGATTCGCAGCCTGGTGGGCCTGTGGAGCGTGAAGCCGGGTTTTGATGCACGCCGGGTTTTGACCTTTATAGTGTACTTATCACCCTCGATCGGCCCGACACCTGAATCCAGCCGCGCCGCCATCCGGGAAATAGATGAACGGCTGAAGAGCATTCCGGGGGTGGAAGCCGTCGCTGCCAGCGGCGGAAGCTTGCCCATGAACGGCGATGACGAACTTCCGTTCTGGACCGACCGCGAGCCCAAGCCCGCAAACGAAAGCGACATGCATCAATCACTCTTCTACATCACGCAGCCGGGCTATTTGGACGCGATGGGCATTCCGCTGCTTCGCGGCCGCTTTTTCACTGCGCAGGATAACGAACACTCTCCCGCGGTTGTGGTGATCGACGAAAGCTTCGCGCGCCAATATTTTCCCAACCAGGACCCCATTGGCAGGGTGATTCACGTGGGGATCTTTGATCTTGACTGCGAAGTGGTGGGCATCGCCGGGCACGTAAAGCACTGGGGGCTCGATGTGGACGGCGACGCCAAACATCCCATCCGCGCGCAAGCGTACGTGCCCTTTATGCAGCTTCCCGACAAGCTGTGGGTAGGGCCGACCGGGGCGGAGGTAGTTCTCCGGACCAAAGGAGCGCCGGCGAACCTCGTGCCCGCGATCCGCGAGGCCATGCAAAAGTGGAATCCCGAGAACGTAGTGTTCGATACGAAGCCGATGGAGGAAATCATCGCCACGTCGCTCGCCGGCCGGAGATTTTCAATGGCGCTGCTCAGCATCTTCGCGGCGATTGCGCTACTGCTCTCGGCGATCGGGATTTACGGCGTGATCTCTTACGTCGTGGGGCAGCGGACGCATGAAGTGGGAATCCGCATTGCTCTGGGCGCGCAGCGCCGCGATGTATTGCGGCTCATGCTCGGAGAGGGGATGAAGATGGCGCTCCTCGGCGTGGCGATTGGCATTGCACTGGCGCTCGGGCTCACGCGATTGTTGGACAGGATGCTTTTCGGAGTCAGCGCCGTCGATCCGGCCACGTTCGTCACGGTGGCGGCGGTGCTGACAAGCGTGGCTCTCGCGGCGTGTTACGTTCCGGCGCGGCGGGCGATGCGCATTGATCCGATACTGGCGCTGCGATACGAGTAGGAGGGCCGATGGTGGAAGCGCTACTGCAGGACATTCGCTATGGCTTGCGGATGCTGGGCAAGAATCCGGGGTTCACTTTCATCGCGATCCTGACGCTCGCGCTCGGCATCGGCGCAAACACGGCGATATTTTCGCTCACCGACCAGATCCTGATCCGCTCGCTGCCGGTGCAGCGCCCGGAAGAATTGGTGGTGCTTCGCTCGACGGGATTCGAGCCCGGTCGCACGTGGAACGATAGCGATGCAGTTTCTACTTTTGCCTATCCGATGTACCGCGACCTGCGCGACCGAAATCCGGTTTTCGCCGGATTGATCGCTTGCTTTCCCACCCAGGTGAGCGTCGCGGGGCAGGGCGATCCGCAACGGTTGAAGGCGGAACTTGTTTCCGGAAATTTCTTTGATGTGCTCGGCGTGCGGCCGGCGCTGGGGCGCGTCCTTACTCCCGAAGATGAGACGGCGGCGGGTGCGAACACGGTGGCCGTGCTCAGCTATGGATATTGGGCGCGCCAGTTCGGCGGCGATCCCTCGATCCTGAATAAACAGCTCAGCGTGAACGGGACGTCGCTCACCGTGGTGGGCGTGTCCCGCGACGGCTTCTCCGGGGTCCGCATCGGCGAGCTTCCCGACCTTTTCATTCCCATCACTATGAAAGCGCAGATGACGCCGAACTGGGACGGCTTTGCCGACCGCAGGGACCACTGGGTCGCGGTTCTCGCAAGGCTTAAGCCGGGCCTTTCGCGCCAGCGGGCGGAGGCGGGGATCGCGCCCACGTATCACGCAATTCTGGAATCGGAGCTTGGCGTGCTGAAGCTATCCGCCAAGCGGCAGCAGGAATATCTGGCCAAGAAAATTCTGCTGGATCCCGGCGCGAACGGCCGCCCGGTGCTTCAGCACGACGCACAGGCGCCGCTGATTGTGCTCACGGGGCTGGTGGGACTGGTGCTTCTGATTGCATGCGCGAATCTGGCGAGCCTGCTGGTGGCCCGCGGCGAAGCGCGGCAGCGCGAACTTGCCGTGCGGCTGGCCCTCGGAGCAGGGCGCGTCCGGCTGGTGCGGCAGCTTTTGACCGAGAGCCTGATCCTCGCGCTCGCGGGAGGAATCGGCGGGCTGGCGCTGGCCTCCTGGCTGCTGAGCGCGCTGGTGGCAAGCATTCCGGACAGCATCGGCGCGATGGGAATCCAATCGCGCCTCGATCCTCGCGTGCTGCTTTTTGCCTTCGCCCTTTCGATTTTCACCGGTGTGGTCTTCGGGCTTGTTCCCGCGCTGCGCGCGACGCGTTCCAGCCTCCAGACCACGTTGAAAGATCAGGGAGTGAATGTAAGCGCGGGCCGATCGAGCGTGCGGCTGCGCAAATCGCTTTTGATTTCACAGATTGCACTCACGGCTGTATTACTCGCGGCCGCCGGCTTGTTTGCGCACAGCCTGTTGAATCTGAAACACCAGAACCTGGGACTTCGGACCGATCATGTGATCGAATTCTCCATTGCCCCGGAGGCCAGCCGCTACTCACCCGAACAAGCGAATTCCTTCTTCGATCGCATGAGAGCAGGCATCGGCGCGCTCCCCGGCGTCGCGTCGGTAAGTGCGGCGGAAATCCCCGTGCTGGACAACGACAACGCGAACAGCGACGTGACTCCCGAAGGCTACAACCCGCGGCCTGATGAAGATTTGCATATGGCGGAGAACTGGATTGGGCACGGTTATTTTTCGACGATGGGCATTCCGCTCCTTGCCGGCAGGGAATTTGCGGAGAGCGACCAGGCGGGCAGCCCCAGGGTGATGATCATCAACGAAACCGCGGCGCGGCGCTTCTTTGCGGGGCGGAACCCGGTGGGAATGCACATTAAAGTGGGATTGGTCACGCGAGTGGAATCGCAGACCGAAATCGTGGGGGTTGTGAAAGACAGCAAGCACACCGACGCGCATGAGACGATCCGCCCGTTCATGTATTTTCCCTACGCACAGGACCCGACTTTGGGGCGGATCACGTTTTACGTGCGCACGGGTCAGGATCCGGCGGCGATGGGCGCAACGTTGCGGAACTTCGTCCGCGGCCTCGACCCCGGCGTTCCTGTATTTGATCTCAAGACCTTCGGAACGCAGATTGACGAAAACGAATTCTCAGACCGGTTACTTTCCTTCTTCTCGCTGTGCCTCGGTTTGCTCGCCTCGCTTCTGGCCGCGCTGGGCCTCTATGGCGTGATGGCTTACGTGGTGGCGCGGCGCACGCGGGAAATCGGATTGCGCATGGCGCTGGGCGCAACGCAAAAAGGGATCGCGTGGATGATCCTGCGCGACGTGGTGCGCATGTCGGCGGCAGGGCTCGCAATCGGCCTAGCGGGGGGATTTGTTCTGGCACGGCTGATCGAGTCCGAGCTTTTCGGCGTAAAAGCGGGCGATCCGTGGGTGTTCGCGGCGGCGGCCTCGCTGCTGAGCGGAGTCGCACTGCTTGCCGGCTGGCTCCCGGCGCGAGCGGCCGCGCACGTGGATCCCATGGTCGCCCTGAGGTATGAATGAGTCTTGGGACCTGTCAAACCCGAGGTGTCCGAATTCGTCACGACCAGTCCCGCAACTGGGCAAAGCGGGCCCTCGCCATCCATTGATCTGCCCGTAAATCGTTGGAATTCTGTGTGGTAGAATCACAACCGGCTGGAACCCCACCTGCCCATATTTGGGAGAGCCCCAATTGAAACCGCCTAAGCGGTGAGGCACGCGGGCCCGGACCTTATGTCCACCATGGCGCTAGAAATCACGAATGAATCACAAGCTCCGGCCCGCCGCATCCTGATCGCTGACGATCAGGCCGACGTCCTCGAAGCGCTTCGGTTGCTCCTCAAGGGGCACGGGTACACGACAGAAGCGGTTACCTCGCCGGCGGCGTTGCTCGATGCCCTGGCGCAACGCGAGTTCGATCTCATTCTGATGGATTTGAATTACGCGCGCGACACCACCTCCGGCCAGGAAGGACTCGACCTGCTCACCCAACTCAAATCCATCGAACCGGCCCCGCCGATTGTGGTGATGACCGGCTGGGCGACCGTGGGGCTGGCGGTGGAAGCGATGCAGCGCGGCGTGGGAGATTTTGTCGAGAAGCCGTGGGCCAATGAGCGGCTGCTGGAGATTCTCAAGAAGCAAATCGCTCTCGGGCAAGAGCGCAACGAAGCGAAAAAACGAGCGCTCGAAGAGATGCGGGCGCAAAGCGCCATCAGCGGGCAGCTTCATCAGCAGGAAAAAGAGAGAGAAGAAGCGCGGGCGATCCAGGAAGGATTTCTTCCCAAGGAAATTCCGCAGCTGGCGGGCTACGACATTGCTGCGGCGTGGCAGCCCGCGCGCGTTGTGGGGGGAGATTATTTCGATGTGCTGCCGTTTGATAACGACGCGATCGGCGTGTGCATCGCGGATGTGGCCGGAAAGGGAATGCCCGCGGCGATGCTGATGTCGAATTTGCAGGCCGGAGTGCGCGGGCTCGCTTCTCCTTCGCTGACGCCGGAAGCCCTTTGCGACAGGCTGAATGCCCTGATTTGCCGGAACATCGCCGCCGATCGGTTCATCACTTTTTTCTACGGGCAACTGGAAGGCCGCTCGCGCCGCCTGCGTTATGTGAACGCCGGGCACAACGCACCGATCGTCCTTCGTCGCGACGGGTCGTACGCTCGCTTGACGGATGGCCCCAGCGTGCTCGGCGTCTTTCCGGCGCAAAAATCGGAGGGCGCCGCGATTGAGCTCGCGCCGGGCGATCGCGTGCTGCTCTTCACGGACGGCCTGACGGAGGCCCACAGCGCTGAGGGTGAGGAATTCGGTGAGGCGCGCCTGATGGGGTTGTTAAAGGAAAGAGCGGAGATGGACGCCCGGCGTTTGCAGCAGTCGATTCTGGCGGTGATAGGGGAATTCTGCGGCGGCAATTGGGACGACGACGCCACGCTGATCGTGATCGAAGTCGAATAGCGATTTAGGTGAATGATGGGAGAGCTGCTTCAGGACCTCCGTTACGGCTGCCGGATGCTCGCAAAGGCCCCCGGATTTGCGGCGATTGCTATTCTCACGCTCGCGCTGGGCATCGGCGGAAACGCCACCGTGTTCAGTTGGATTCGCGCGGCGCTGCTGAATCCGCTTCCGGGCGTGGCAGAACCGGACCGCGTGGTGGCGGCGGAGACGATGATGCCCGACGGCGAATACCACACGAGCTCCTACCCGGATTACAAGGACTATCGAGACCGTAACCATGTGTTTTCAGGCTTGATTGGTTGCGAATTGATCGCCGTGGAAATGAGCCAGAGGAAAGATGTGCCCGGCGAGCGCGTCTGGGGTCTCCTGGTCACCGAGAATTATTTTGATGTCCTGGGCGTCCATTCGGCATTGGGGCGCACGTTCCACGTGCAACAAAAGGAAGCGCTCAATTCCGATCCGTACATCGTGCTGAGCGACGGGCTGTGGGCGAGAAATTTCGGCTCGGATCCGGATGTGGTGGGCCGCATTGTCCACCTGAACGGCCATCCCTTCACCGTCATCGGAGTCGCGCCGCGCGAATTTCGCGGAACCATCGTGGGTGTTTCCCCCGAGTATTGGGTGCCGATGATGATGCAGCCGCAAGTGCTTCCCGGCGAGGACCTGGAAGAGCGCTGGCCCACATTCGTGCACATCCTGGGCCGGCTCAAGCCCGGCGTGACCATCTCGCAAGCGCAAGCGGAGATGAGCACGCTGGCGGCGGATTTCCAGAAGGAATACCCGCAGGCGGAAAAGGGCGTGGGAATCTACGTTACTCCGGTTTGGAAGGCACACTACGGAGTGCAGGATTTTCTGCGCAGCGTGCTGGGATTTTTAATGATCGTCGCCCTGCTCGTTCTATTGATCGCGTGCGTGAACGTAGCCAACCTTTTGCTCGCGCGGGCAACCGCTCGGGAAAAGGAGTTTGCAATTCGGGGCGCGCTCGGAGCCGGGCGCAACCGGTTGATCCGCCAGTTGCTGGTCGAATGTTTGCTGCTTGCCGCAGCGGGCGGGGCCGGAGGAATTTTGCTGGCCGCCTGGGGAGCGAAGTTGCTTAACTCTTTTCTTCCGCCTGTGCATTTGCCGGTTGGGCTGCCAGTGGGCGTTGACAATTCCGTCCTCGCTTTCACACTGGGCGTATCGCTGGCCACGGGAATATTGTTCGGCATGGCGCCGGCGTGGCGAGGCTCGCAGGCCGATCTCAATCAGGCGCTGAAGGAAAGCGGCCGCTCCTCCGGTGGGAGCGCCGGAGGGCACCGTCTTCGCGACTTGCTCGTTGTCTCCGAAATTGTGCTGGCGACGGTGTTGCTTGTGGGAGCCGGATTGCTGGTCCGGAGCCTTCACAATGAAGAGGCAAAAGGCCCCGGATTCAACCCGGATCACGTCGCGCTTGCGGCATTCGATCTGCGCGCGAGTGGCTATTCGCGCCAGGAAGCGGCGCTCTATTTCGATCGGCTGCTCGAGCGGGTCCGCGCCGTTCCAGGCGTTGAGTCGGCGAGCCACGAGTCCTATGTCCCGCTTTGGTTCACAGGACGAAGCTATTCTTCCGTTGAGGTGGAAGGCTACACCCCGCGGCCGAACGAGGATATGGGGATCGACCTCAACGTTGTCGGGCCTGCTTACTTTCACACCATGCAAATCCCGCTGCTCGCCGGCCGCGATTTCGCCGAGCAGGACCGCGCCGACTCTCCGCCCGTGGTGATCGTCAATCAGACGATGGCACGCCGATTCTGGCCCGGCCAGGATGCCACAGGGCATCGCGTCAGAATCCGCGGCGAATGGCGCAGGGTGGCGGGCGTCGCGCGAGATATCAAGTACCATCGCATGAACGAAGACCCGCAGTCATTCATTTATCTCTCCTCGATGCAGAACGCGCTGCCGGACACGAATTTGATCGTGCGCTCCGCCCTGCCCACTGCCTCAGTCTTGAGCGCCGTGCGCGCCGCGGCGCAGTCGCTTGATTCGAAAGTGCAGCCGCTCGAGACCGACGATTTGAACGGATTGCTGCACGCATCTTTCTTCGCGGATCGGACCGCGACCACCGTCGCGTCGGTGCTGGGCATTCTCGGGATCCTGCTCGCGGGCCTCGGAATCTACGGCGTGCTTTCCTACAACGTGAGCCAGCGCGTGCGGGAAATCGGCATTCGCATGGCGCTGGGGGCCCAGCGCGGAGATGTCTTGCAGCTCGTGGTAGGGCATGGCTTGCGCCTTGCGCTGCTCGGAGCGGCCGTGGGCGCGCTTTCGGCGCTTGCAATCACGCGCGGGATGAGAAGCATGCTCTTTGGCGTGGCCGCGACGGATCCGGCCACATTTGCGTGCGTCATCGCCGTGGTGACTGCGGCGGCCGCGATTGCCGCGTATATTCCGGCGAGACGGGCCTTGCGCGTGGATCCGATGGTTGCTCTGCGATACGAATGAGGCCGTGGCAAATGGCGATCGAGCAAAAGTCGAACGGAGGAATCTTCCATCGTGATTAAGCTGACCGACGTGGAGAAGTTTTATGAATCGGGGGCGGGCAAGACGTGGGTGCTGCGCCGCATCAATGTGGACATCCGCGAGGGCGAGTTCGTCACCATCATGGGGCCCTCGGGCGCGGGGAAATCCACGTTGATGGGCATCATCGGGATGCTCGACGGCGCCTGGAAAGGCGAGTACCACCTGCTCGAGCACGCCGTGCACAAGCTCGATAATCGCCACCGCGTGGAGCTGCACAAGAAATATATCGGCTTCGTTTTTCAGCAGTACCACCTGCTCGACAATCTCACTGTCGCGGAAAACCTCGACCTGCCGCTTTCTTACCGTGACATCAAGAAGGCCGAACGCGAAGTCATGGTTGCAGACATTCTCGACCGATTCCAGATTGTGGGGAAAAAAGCGCTTTATCCCAACCAGCTTTCGGGCGGCCAGCAACAACTCGTGGCCGTCGCGCGCGCCGTAATCGGCAAGCCGAAATTGATTCTCGCCGACGAGCCCACCGGCAGCCTGCACTCGAGCCAGGGAAGAATGATTATGGACCTGCTGAAAACTCTGAACGAGAACGGAACCACGATCATCCAGGTGACTCACAACGATGCCTGGGCAGCTTACGGGAACCGCATCATCCATCTGGCCGATGGCTGGATCGTGGACGGACAAACGAAGGCGGGGGCCGCTTGATACCGGACGAGCAACGCGTTTTTCGCGGAGGCTGAAATGAGATCACTGGCGCAAGATCTTCGCTATGCCGTAAGAATGCTGGCGAAGTCGCCGGGCTTCACCCTCGTAGTGGTGATCACGCTGGGGCTCGGAGTGGGAGTCAACACGGTGATGTTCAGCATCGTGAATGGCTTCCTGCGTCCCCTGCCGGTCCCGAAGCCCCAGCAAGTCGTTGCGCTGGCCACCAGACAGCAGGGCGCCCCTATCTTCGCCACGCGTTTCTCCTATCCGGATCTGGTGGACTACCGGAAACAAGCGAATCCATTTTCGGATCTCTTCGGTTCTCTCATCGATCTGGTGGGGCTCAGCGCCGAGGGGAAATCAGACCAATTTGTGATTACCTACGTAACCGGGAATTATTTTTCGGGACTGCAAGTGAAGCCCGCGATTGGCCGGTTGATTCTTCCCGGCGAAGGCGAACCTGGGACTGACAGTCCCTACTTGGTTCTCGGATATTCCTACTGGCAGAGGCGGTTCGGGGGCGACCCTGGAATTGTGGGAAAGCAAGTGCTCATTGACGGGAAATCGGTAACGATCATCGGGGTCGCCGAGAAGGGATTTCTCGGCACGTACTCGATGGTGGCATCGGATGGGTACGCGCCGCTGCCGCTCGGCGTCAAGGTCGGCACACTAACCGGCGACCCCTTCACCGACCGCCGCAACCGATTTTTGCGCGTGCAAGGGCGCATGAAGCCGGGCGTGAGTCTCAGCCAGGCGCGAAGTTCGCTGAGCGTGGTAGCCGCGCGGCTTGCAGAACAATATCCGGCGGAGGACGCTGGCATCACGGTGCTGGCAATTCCGGAGAGGCTGGCTCGCCCTGAGGCCATCCCCAACAATGTCGTTCCCATCGTGGCCACGCTTTTCCTGGTCCTTGCAGGGCTTGTGCTTCTTCTTGCCTGTATGAACGTCGCAAATCTGCTGCTGGTGCGCGCCACGGTCCGGCATCGCGAAATGGGAATCCGTGCGGCGCTGGGCGCGGGGCGCTGGCGGCTGATCCGCCAGATGCTTGCGGAGTCTTCCCTTCTGGCGCTGCTCGGTGGCGCTGCGGGGTTCGTGCTGGGATTGTGGACGAGTCCCGGCCTGGTCGAATCGACGAATCTTGGATCAGGCATACCCGTCCGCATGGATTTCAGTTTCGATGGCAGCGTCTTTGCCTACGCCCTGGCAGCCGTGGTGTTCACCGCTCTGGTTGTGGGGTTGTGGCCGGCGGTGCGCGCGGCGCGCGCGGATGTTGCCTCCGTGTTGCATGGCAGCGGACGCGGCGAAGTGGCGGACACCAGCCACCATCGCATCCGCAATATTCTGGTGGTAGCCCAGGTGGGAGGTTCACTGGCGCTCTTAATCGTCGCCGGGCTATTCGCCCGCAGCCTTCAGGGAGCCCAGCGGGTGTACCTCGGCTTCGACGCAGACCATCTGCTGAATGCCACAGTGTATCCGCGCGAAATCGGCTACGACGAGACCCGCACGAAGCAATTCTATCGCGAGTTCGAGGATCGCATCCGTGTGCTGCCCGGAGTTCGGTCGGTTGCGCTGGCTTTGAGTGTGCCCATGACAGGCATCACAAACGCGAGTTCCGTTTACATCGAAGGACGTCCCGTTCCCGCGGGCAAGCAGCCCCCTTTGCTCTTCTACAACAACGTCGATTCGGGCTACTTTGAGACGATGCGTGTTCCGCTCCTGCGCGGGCGCGCGTTTCGAGATTCGGACGATGAGAAGGCAGTTCAAGTGGTGATCATCAATCAGACGATGGCCAGCCGGTTTTGGCCAAATGAAGATCCGATCGGCAAGCGCTTCAGCCTGAAGAGCGATTCGGGGCCGTTCCTCGAGGTGATCGGAGTCGCCGCGGACGGAAAGTACCTATTCATCGCAGAGGATACGCAACCCTACTTTTATGTGCCGCTGGCGCAGGAGTACGCTTCCATGCGCACACTCCAGATTCGCACGGCGGTTCCGCCGGAATCGTTGATCCCGCAGGTGCGTGAGGAACTTCACCAGCTTGCGCCCGAGCTGCCCATTTTCAATCTGGGAACGATGGAGCAATCCCTCGAGGGCGGCAACGGCACGTTCATCTTCCGCGCAGGGGCGGAACGCGCCGCGCAGATGGGAGTGCTCGGGTTCATTCTCGCCATTGTCGGCATCTTCGCCGTAGTTTCCTATGCAGCAGCGCAGCGCACGCACGAGATCGGGATTCGTATGGCCTTGGGCGCAGAACGCCGCGACATCCTGAAGCTGATCTTGGGGCAGGGGGTGGGGCTCGTCGTCGCGGGAATCTTTTGCGGCTTGGCCGCCGCCTGGGGAATCACACGCGCGATGACGAGGTTGCTGGTTGGGGTCGGCGCAAGCGACCCGCTGACGTACGCGACCGCCACGCTGCTGCTCGCCGGCATCGCGCTGCTCGCCTGCTACATTCCGGCGCGGCGGGCGATGGGCGTGGATCCCATGGTCGCGCTGCGGCATGAATAGCGGAGGCGCGGCGGATTTGTCTTTTGGATTTGGGATAGCAATCCGGATGGCAGAACCCAAACTCGCATTGGAAGATACCAATCGCGCCGGAGTCCCAGCGCTCGCGGAAGAAATCGACGAGCGCCTTTCGGCGATGGCTGGCGCTACGACGGAAGAGCTACGTGCCGTGCGTCGTGAATTTTCCCGGCGCCTGAAGGACGCAGCGCCGCACGTGGTGATCGAACTCGCCACGCTGCTGCTGGAAGTGCCGCGGATGGACTACCGTTTCATCGCTTACGAACTGATCCACTTTCACCCTGCCGCACTTTCGCACCTAACTGCCTGGCAGCTCGAGCAGCTGGGCCGCGGCATCGCAAGCTGGGGAGCGGTCGATTGCTTTTCCGTCTTTCTCGCGGGGCCGTCGTGGCGCGACCGCCGGGTGCCCACGAGCCTGATCCACAGTTGGGCGCGCTCGGCCGACCGCTGGTGGCGGCGCGCGGCTCTGGTCAGCACGGTGCCGCTCAATAGCAAAGCGCGCGGCGGCAGCGGAGACACCTATCGCACGCTTCAGGTGTGCCGCCTGCTCGAACGCGATTCGGACCCCATGGTCGCCAAGGCGCTTTCCTGGGCGCTGCGTGAACTTTCCAAACGCGATCCGCGCGCAGTCCGAGACTATCTTTCGAGCCGGAAGGAAATTCTTCCTGCGCTGGTTGTGCGCGAGGTGACCAACAAGCTCAAAACGGGCCTGAAGAACCCGAAGAATCATTGAGGTGGGGATGAATTCCATTCTCCAGGATGTTCGCTACGGAATCCGGATGCTCGTCAGGAGCCCCGGCTTCACTTTGGTCGCCGTTCTTACGCTAGCGCTGGGCATCGGCGCAAACACGGCGGTGTTTTCCGTATTGAACGCAGGCCAGCGGATCCGGGAGATCGGAGTGCGGCTGGCGCTGGGAGCGCAGCGGCGGGATGTGTTGCGGCTCATTCTCGGCGAAGGCTTGCGACTCGCTGCGGGGGGTCTCGCGCTCGGTTTTCTCGGAGCGATGGGTCTTACGCGCTTCCTCTCGAGCCAGCTTTTCGGCGTGAGCGCCACGGATCCCGCGACTTTCGCCGGTGTGGCGGCGCTGCTTTGTGCAGTCGTGTTGCTAGCGAGCTATCTGCCGGCGCGCCGGGCGATGCGCGTAGACCCGATCGTGGCATTGCGCTATGAATAGCAACTGGAAGGTGGATGAAGGATAATCAGGAAGTAAGATATACGATTGCTTCACCACCTCTCAGGGGCTGAACACATGGAAATCATCTGGAACGATTTGCGCTATGGGCTGCGGATGCTCCGGCGAAGCCCGGGCTTCACGACGGTCGCCGTGCTCACGCTGGCGATCGGCATCGGCGCGAATGCGGCAATTTTCAGCGTTATTTACGCCATTTTGCTGCGGCCGCTCCCGTTTCCGGATTCTGAACGCATTGTGCTCATCTGGCAGACGGACCCGAACCGAAATATCACTCGCGGCATCGCCTCGCCCGCAGAATTTCTCGACTGGCGCGAGATGAGCCGATCGTTCGAAGAGCTTTCGGCCTGGCGGACCTGGTTCTACAACCTGACCGGCGCAAGCCAGCCGGAGCAGGTCTGGGGCGTGCACGCGTCCGGAAATTTCTTTCGTCTGCTTGGCGTCGCTCCCGTTCTCGGCCGCGATTTTGCCGCCGAAGAAGAACGCCCGGGCCACGAACAGGTGGTCATCATCAGCTACGGCTTGTGGCAGCAGCAGTACGGCGGAGACCCCGGCATCGTGGGCCGTAGCATCCTCGTCGACGACAAACCCTACTCCGTGATCGGCGTGCTTCCTCGCGGGTTCACACTGTTCGGCACAAGCCGCCAATTCGATCTCTGGATGCCCTTCGCTTTTGACCGCGCGCAGCTCGACCGCAAGGACCACTCCGTGATCGTTTTCGGGCGTTTGCGCAAAGGAATCACGCCGGCCGCGGCTCAGGCGGAGATGCAAACGGTTTTCACGCAATTGAAAAAAGAATATCCCGGCATCGACCCGCAGAACGGCATCCGCATCGTGAAGTTCCACGACGACTTGGCGCGCGGCCTTCGGCCTGCCTTGCTCGTTCTCCTCGCGGCGGTCGGGTTCGTTCTTCTGATCGCATGCGCGAATGTAGCCAACCTGATGCTGGCGCGCGCCACTTCCCGCGAACGCGAGATCGCCGTCCGCGCCACGCTCGGTGCAGGCCGCCGGCGCATTCTCCGGCAGTTGCTCACCGAAAGCGTGCTGCTCTCCTGCATTGGCGGAGCGCTCGGAGTGCTGGCCGCGTACGTCGCTCTTCCGCTGTTGCGAGCCGCGCTGCCGCCGCAGGGCGGATACGGTGAGGTCGCCCATGTGGAATGGATTGGAATCAACGGGCCTGTGCTCGGCTTCAGTCTGGTCGTGTCACTCATCACCGGGATTATTTTCGGCTTTGCTCCGGCCATCCAAATGTCGCGCAGCGACTTGTCCGAGTCGCTGAAAGAGGGCAGCCGCGGCTCGACCGGCGGACGCCGCAGCCAGATGATCCGTTCCGCGCTGGTGATTTCGGAAGTGGCGCTTTCGCTGACGCTGCTGGTCGGGGCCGGCCTGCTGATTCGAAGTTTCTTTTTGCTGATGTCCGAAGACCTCGGCTTCAACCCTTCTCATCTTCTTACCATGCAGCTCTGGCTGCCTGAATCGCATTACGCCGCGGGAACGCCGGTCCTGAATTTTTACCAGCAGGGGATCGAACGGGTTGCGTCGTTGCCCGGCGTGAAATCCGCGAGCGCTTCCAATTTTCTTCCCCTCACTGCCTGGGCCGACTTCTGGAATTTCGATATTGCCGGGCGTCCCGTGGCGCCGCCGGATAAGCCCAACACCGCGGAATACCGCGTCGTCGATTGGCGGTTCTTCCGCACCATGGGCATTCCCTTGAGATCGGGTCGCGAGTTCACTCCCGCTGACAACGCAGATGCGCCGGGCGTCGTTCTGATCAGCGAGGCGCTTGCCCGGCGTTACTGGGAGGGCGAAGATCCCGTCGGCAAGCAGATCCGGCTTCAGGCGCGCCCGGCGGTGGCGCCCTGGCAGGCAGTCGGCAAAGAAAGTTGGCTCACCATCGTGGGCGTGGTCGGAGATATTCGCGAATGGGAACTCGGAGATGAAAAGACCGCGGAGATGTACCTGCCGTACCTCCAGAATCCTTCGCGCATCATGCGGCTCGTCGTACGCAGCGAACGCGACGCGGCGGCGCTCACCTCGGCCGTGCGCCAGGCGGTCGAAAGCGTCGATCCGAATCAGCCGGTCACGGAAATTCGCACGATGGACGAATTTCTCGCCGCGGCCGTTTCCCAGCGGCGGCTGGGCATGCTTCTGCTCGGAGTGTTTGCCGCTATCGCCACGGTGCTCGCCGCCGTCGGAATTTACGGCGTGATGGCTTACGCCGTCACGCACCGCTCGCATGAAATCGGAATCCGCATGGCGCTCGGCGCCGAGCGCCGCGACGTTTTGCGCATGGTGGTTGCGGATGGCATGCGGCTCGCCGGAATCGGCCTGATTCTGGGCATTGCAGCTTCGATTTTTGTCACGCGTTATCTCGAAAGCCAGTTGTATGGCGTGAAGCCAACCGATCCGCTCACGTTTGCCGGAGTTGCCGGCGGGCTCACCCTGGTCACGATTGCCGCCTGCTATTTTCCGGCGCGCCGCGCCACTCGAGTCGATCCGTTGATTGCACTTCGATATGAATGAGAGAAAAAGACCATGACCAATACATCGGAAGTCACCACCGGAGAGAACAGCGGTAAAATTCAGGGAGATGCCCCGCGCCACATGACGCATACCCACTCCAATCGAACGCGCATTCTCGTGGCGGACGATCAGCCGGATGTCCGGGAAGCGCTCCGCCTGCTGCTGAAAGGCGAAGGTTTCGAGACGGAGACCGTCGCGTCGCCCGCGGCCGTGCTCTCTTCGCTGGAAGCGCGCGAATTCGACGCGCTACTGATGGACCTGAACTACGCGCGCGACACGACCTCCGGCCAGGAAGGCCTCGACCTGCTTTCGAACATCCGCGCGAAGGACGGCACGCTCCCCATCATCGTGATGACCGCGTGGGGAAGCCTCGAGCTTGCCGTCGAGGCCATGCGCCGCGGCGCGAAAGATTTCATTCAGAAGCCCTGGGAGAACGCACGCCTGCTCGCCATTTTGAAGACGCAGATCGAACTCTCGCAAGCGCTGCGCAAGAGCCAGCGCCTCGAAGCCGAAAACCGGCTTCTGCGCACCGATGGACGCCCCACGTTGATTGCCGAGTCAGCGGCCATGCGCCCGGTGAAAGACTTGATCGCGCGCGTGGGTCCCTCGGACGCAAACGTGCTCGTCACCGGGGAGCATGGCACCGGGAAAGAAGTGATCGCGCGGACGCTCTACGCTCTCTCTCCGCGCGCCGGGCGCCCGTACGTCACCGTCAACGCGGGCGGCCTGCCGGAAGGAGTTTTCGAAAGCGAACTCTTCGGGCATGTGAAAGGCGCGTTCACGGATGCGAAGTCCGACCGCGTCGGAAGATTCGAGCTGGCCGATGGCGGCACGCTCTTCCTCGATGAAATCGCCAACGTGCCTATGAATCTTCAGGCCAAGCTTCTTCGCGCGCTAGAAACGGGCGAACTCGAACGCGTCGGATCCTCCACCACCCGGCGAGTGGACGTGCGCATCCTTTCGGCCACCAACGCGGACGTCCAAGCCGAAGTCGCCGCCGGACGCTTCCGCGAAGACTTGCTTTTCCGCCTGAACACGATCGAAATTCACCTGCCGCCGCTGCGCGAGCGCAAGGAGGATATCCCGCTTCTGGCGCATCATTTCCTGCGCCAATCGGCCCAGCGCTATCGCAAGCAGCTCGAGGGGTTCGAGCCGGTGGCGCTGCAACTTCTGCTCGACCATCCCTGGCCGGGCAACGTGCGCGAGCTCGACCATTCGATCGAGCGCGCCGTGCTGATGGCGGAAGGCCCGCAGGTTCGCGCGAGCGACCTGGGGCTGCGTCCGGCGCGCGAGACTTCCATGCGCCTGGATGAAATGAGCATCGAAGACGTGGAGCGCGTGCTGATCCAAAAAGCGCTGGCGCGTTTCGGCGGCAACGTGAGCCACGCGAGCAAAGCGTTGGGCTTGAGCCGCAGCGCGCTCTATCGCCGCCTGCAAAAATACAGCCTTTGAAACCCCTCCTGTACGAGCGCCGCATCTTGCTGCTGGCCCTCGCTGCGGGGCTCGCGAGCACGATTGTCGCGCTGATTCTCCTTTGGACCGGACAATACTCCTCGAAGCTCGAGTGGACGCTCACGATCCTGATGGTCGTAGCGTGGCTCAGTTTCGCTTTCACGGCGCAAAGCCGGGTGATTTTCCCGATGCGCACGCTCTCGAACCTGCTGGCGGCGTTGCGCGAGGGCGATTTTTCGATCCGCGCGCGCGGCGCCAGCCAGCCCGACGTCCTCGGCGAAGTGTTGCGCGAAGTGAATGCGCTAGGGGAAACCCTGCGGCAGCAACGGCTCGGGGCTCTCGAAGCCACGGCGCTGCTCCGCAAGGTGATGGAGGAAATCGACGTCGCCGTTTTCGCCTTCGACGGGCTGGGCTCGCTGCGCCTGGTGAACCGCGCCGGCGAGCGCGTGCTCAACCAGCCCGAAGAACGCCTGCTCGGCCGCACCGCCGAAGCGCTCGGCCTGACCGATTGTCTGGAAGGAGAAGCGCCTCGCATCGCGCAGATCGCTTTCCCCGGAAAATCCGGCCGGTGGGAAATTCACCGCGGAAGATTCCGCGAGGGCGGATTGCCGCACGAGCTGCTCGTGATCACCGATCTCTCCCGCGCGTTGCGCGAAGAAGAGCGGCAGGCTTGGCAGCGGCTGATCCGTGTGCTCGGGCACGAGCTCAATAATTCGCTCGCGCCGATCAAGTCCGTCGCCGAGAATTTGGGGAGCATGCTCGGCCGGAAAGAACGCGCCTCCGATTGGCAGGAGGACATGCGCAGCGGCTTGAACATCATTGCCGCCCGCACCGATGGACTGGCCCGCTTCATGAACGCCTATGCGCGTCTGGCAAAATTGCCTCCTCCAGTGTTCCAGCAAGTGGACGTGGGCAACTGGATTCGCCGCATCACCGGCCTCGAGCCGCGGCTCCCCGTCCAGCTTCGCGCCGGGCCGGAGCTGAAAATCCAGGCCGACCCCGACCAGCTCGATCAGTTGCTCATCAACCTCCTCCGCAACGCCGTGGATGCCGCGCTTGAAACGGGAGGCGGCGTGCGCGTCGGCTGGGAACGCGAGAACGGATACATCCAGGTGTGGGTCCAGGACGACGGCCCCGGCATTCCCAACCCGACCAACCTGTTCGTGCCGTTTTTCACCACGAAGCCAAGCGGCTCGGGCATCGGCCTTGTGTTGAGCCGGCAAATTGCCGAGGCGCATGGCGGCTCACTCACGGTGGAAAATCGCGAAGAGCGCCGCGGCTGCGAAGCGCGGCTGAGGCTGCCAGTCAATAATTGACGTTCAGGTGGCGCAGGCATTCCTGCCTGTGCTCCGACGATCGAAACTCCCGGCGTGGCCTCCCTCGTGATCGCTCCGTGCATGTCCAATCACGAGAGTTCGCCCGGATTCTGGCCACCGGCCTCAAGCAATGGCGCCTCACGGCTCACCTTGTCCAAGCGCGGCGACGCAGCGCTCAAGCGCGCGCGCGATTTCTTCGGGAGCTTCCGTTTCGCGGAACTCGACTGGCGCGCCGACCGTCACACGAATGTGGCCGGGAGCCGTGCAGTGTTTGTTGGCCTGCTTTAGATCGTAGAGGCCATCGAGCCGCACGGGAATCACAGGCAGCCCCAAGCGCGTGACGAGCAGACCGATTCCGGCGCGGAACGGCGCCATCGCGCCATCCTTTGTCAGCTCGCCTTCGGGAAACACAAGCACGCTCCAGCCGCGATCCACGAGTTCGCCTGCAAATGAGAAACTTTTCCGGAAGCCCGCGCGTGTGGGCAGCGGGAAGACGTGGAACAGTGCAGTCACGAGCGGATATTGAATGCGTCCGAGGATGCGGCGGAAAACGCGCGTCCCGGGCAGGGGCTTTCGCATCGCCTCGAGCAACTCGCCCTCCATGGCGATCGCGGTGCGCCTTCGCAGCCGCGCGGGCAGCGCTGTGAGAACAAACCCGGGGTCGAGGTAGGTGACGTGATTGGACACTATCAGCACCGGCCCCTCGATTTCGCGCAGGCGCTCGCGCCCTTCGACGCGCGGCCAGCCGAGCAGCAGCATCGCCGGGCGGACGAGACCGTAAAATGCCGCCGCGCGAATCCAGCGCACCGGCCAAAGCCGCGGCCAGCGCGGATAGTGAAACTCCATCGCGCTCGCCCGCGGCTGTTCGAGCAGTTGCACGAGCGCGCCGGCCGTCGTGACATTTGAGAAATCTGTTTCACTCAAATCTACTTGGTAGCGATCCTCGAGAGCGCTCATCAGCTCGACGCGCTCGATCGAAGTGAGATTCAGATCTGCTCCTGGCCCGGCCCCAGTGAGCGGGACATTCCCTCGAGAAATTTTTTCGAGCAACCCGCCCAGCGGACTCGCTGCGGCGGGCGCGGGCGGCGCCGCTCCGGCGCCAACGGCCGCCTCCGCAACTGCGCGGATGCGAGCGAGGACAGGCTTTTGCGTCGGCGTGCGGGGAAAATCGCGTTCGGGCCACACGAGCCAGAGGCGCATCTGCTGAAACGGCGCGAGGCGCGCATTCGCGCGCGCGATGATCTCGGCGGCCAAATCGGGTCGGCCAGCGTAGCCCTCAGGGGCTAAAGCCCCTTGATAGGCGGCCCCTTCCGGCACGGATAAATCCGTGCGATGACGAAGATCCGCCGCGGGATGCGCGGCTTCCGGCCAGCGCAGGAGCAGCACGGCGCACGGTTCGGCGTTGCCGTCGCGCTCGAGACCGATCACGACGCAATCGCGCACATCGGGCTGTTTGCGCAGCTCGGCTTCGAGATCCTCGGGGAAAATATTCAGGCCGGCGGGCGTGACGATCACGTTTTTGAGCCGGCCTTTGAAGTACAAGTTTCCCGCGGCGTCGCGCTCGCCGAGATCTCCCGTGTGAAACCAGCCGTCCGCATCCAGCACCGGCGCGACGCCCGAATCTTTCCAATACCCGGCGGCCACGTTTTCGCCGCGCACGAGGATTTCGCCTTGCTCCGACAGCTTCAGCTCAAGCCCCGGCAGCGACTTGCCGATGGAACCGGCTCCCAGATGGAACGGATGGTTCACGCTGACAAGGGAAGTGGTCTCCGTGAGGCCATAGCCCTGAATCGCGGCGAACCCGAGCCGTTGCCAGAATTTTTCGACGGCTGCGGGGAGCGCCGCGCCGCCCGAGACGATGGCCCAGAATTTCCAACCGAACATTCGATGAATCCGGCGAAAGCGCCACCAGCGGCGCAGGAAATGCTCGCCTTCGGCAGCGTCGAATTCGCGCCGGAACTTTTCAAGCCGGCCGCGCGCTTCCAGGTCGCGCTCGACCTGGTCGCGCAGCGACTCGGCGAGCCGCGGCACGGTGACCAGCACCGAGACGCGCTGATCGTGGATCGTGCGAATCACTTCGCCGGGATTCAGCGTGTCGAGAAAAACCGTAGTGCCGCCCAAAATCTGCGGCACAAACACTCCCATGAGCTGGCCGAAAACGTGGCTCAGCGGCAGGAGATTGAGAAACCGCAGCGGATGAAAAATTCGTTCGTAGCGGAGATAGGGCGCAATCTCGCGCTCGAGAGGCTCAATATTCGCCAGCAGGTTCCCGTGCGTGAGCACCACGCCGCGCGGCTCCGCCGTCGTACCGGAGGTGAAGACGATTTCGACAGGATCGCTCCGCTGCGCGGGAACGGGCGAGAAATTCGGCGCGGAGCCGCTTTCTCTCGTCCCGCCGAGTTCGTCGAATGAAATTACTTGCGCGGCGAGCCCGGAGGCAGGCAGGCCGCGTCCGAGCACGGCCAGCTTCACGCCGGCCTGAGCCGCCACCCGACGCGCGAAATTTGCGTCCGCAATCGCGTCCATTGGGACGGCGACGGCCCCGCGGGCCAGGCAACCGAGGAACGCGGCGACCCACTCGCCCGAGTTCTCGCCCCAAAGCAGAACGCGCTCGCCCTTTTCCACGTTTCGCTCTTCGAGGCGGTGCGCGAATTGCGCGGCCGCGCGCAATAATTCCGCGTAAGTCCAGCGGACCATGCGATAGCCGCGCCGCCACGCCAGAGCGATCTCGCCCGCAGGCCGTGAATCCGGGCGGAAATATTCGAGAACCGATTGGCGCGCCATTCTGCCCAGAGTTTCTCTCATTCGTGCCCAAATTGGGAGTGCAGGTGAACCCAGGCAAAGCTTGCGAACGGGCGTGCGGGAGATCGTTCGTGAAGGTGTCAATCGGAAGAGTACAGCCATGAGTGGCTCTGCCACCTAAAGAAAAAAGCCCGGGGGCGAGGGTGGCTCGCCGCCGGGCTTGGCTCAGAGAAGCGAAAACGGCTACTGCTGGCGCTGCTGTTGCTGCTGCGGCTGATTTTTCTTCGCCAAGTCGGCTTTCGCCGGATCGGCGGAAATATTGGAACTGGGCTTTTGATAGCGCGTGAGAAACGGCATGAACGGCGTGACCTCGAACGGCATCTTTTCACGCGCGGAATAAAGCGGAATGGGCTTGGCTTTCACCAGCTCGACGCGGTCGCTCCAGGGATCGAGCTTGATGCGCGCGCCGATGGGGAGCGCGGCAATCTGGTCGAGCTTGTCGGGTTTGAGTTCGGGAGCTCCCGTCATCAATTGCGACTCGAGATACGGCCGGTTGCCGAGGCGCGGATTGATAAGCGCAGGAAGATTCTTGGACTGCGCATCGAGCTGGCGCAGAAAGAGGCCGGCATTTCCGAGCTTGTCTTTGTACGGAGAATTCTTGAGAAGCTCGATGGCCTTTTGGCCGGCCAATTGAATCTGCTCCGGGCTGTCCTTGAACGTGAAATGGCTGAGAGCCTCGGTGGTGGTGACGTTGGTCATGTCGTTGAAGCCCCACTGGTCGGTGGAAGGCTTGGTGACGATGATGTCCGCCAGTTCCTGAGCCAGCATGGTGGCGAGGCTGGCTTCGTCGGGCAGAACGTCGAGCAAGCCGCGGCTCAGCACGACCGTGTGGCCGATGGAAAACATTTCCAGAGTGCCGGTGGTGAGGACGCGGCAGTGAACTTCGGGCTGAATGTCGAGGTTGTTGGTCACTTCCAGGTTGTTCACCACGGTTTCGAGAACCTTGTCCACTTCTCCCGGAGGCGAAAGCAAGCCGGTGCGCTGCAGCCGGTCGATGACGTTGACTTCGGCCTGATGCTGCCATTCGCGCTCGGCTTCTATCGGAGAGCGGTCCTGCGATGCCGCAGCCTGATCCTGAATATTGCTGGAAGCTTCGATGGTCAGCTCGCTGAATTCTTCCTGGCGGCCGATGCCCTTCAGATTGTAGCCCCACAGGCGCGTTTGGGACTTGAACCGGATGCGGCTGCCGAGGAAATCCTTCAGGTCGGATTCCTGGCTGAAGACGAACGCGGGGAGCCACATGCCCGGCTGAACGTTCAAGCGCCAGCTATCGAAGTGGAGATTGAAGCCATTGATGCCGGCGACAGGGGTGTAAACGCCGTTGAAGCGCACGGTCGTGTAGTTCTGATCTTCCACCCAGATGCGGCCCTTGAAGCGGCCCTTGCCGGATTTGGGAAGCGGCGTGAGGTCGAACACCAGGCAGCGGACTTCGCCCAGGAATTCGCGGTGCACATAATCGAACTGATAGTGCTGCCGGTCGAATCCGGTGGCGTCGATGTAAATCATCTGCAAGAAGCCTTCCGGGACGAAATCGGATTTGAACATACCGGCAAGATGGGAGACAGGGTTGAAGGCGTCGAACTTGCCGTGCTTCTTAGCCAGCATGGAATTGTCCACCACACCTTTGGCAAGGTCCGCCTGGCCCAGGAAGTAATGGTCTTTATCCGGGATGGCGCCCATATCCTTATCAGGCTTCATGTCCTGGATGTAGGTCTCGATGATGGGGCTGTAGCGGCGAATCATGGCGACCTGGTCGTGTTCGCGCGCGATGATGCGATCGATCGCCTGATCGACAGTCGTCACCGGAACGGAGGTGGAGCTGCCGGCTTGCGGCTGGGTCTGGTCCGCGGTCTGTGTTTGCGCGGAAGCTGTACCAGCCAGAGCGGTGGCGAAAAAAATTCCGAGAAGGAACCCCTTGGACGTGCGCATTGCCTTTCCCCCTTCAGTACGCCAATTGGAAAACGATGTGAACGATCCCCGAGAAATCGACGGGCTGGCCGCCTTGCTGCGCCGGATTGAAGCGAATCTGGCGCGCGGCGGACATCGCGGAATCGTCCAGGCCATAGCCGAGACCCTGAACGACGCGCTGGACACGAACTTCGCCCGAGGCGGTGAACACAACCTGCAAGAGCACTTCGCCTTCGATTTTCTTTGTCCGAGCCTCGTCGGTGTAAACCGGCTTGGGCTTGAACAAAATTTCAACCGGCTTCGTGTTGGAAGTTGCCGCGGCAGCCGGCTTCACCTTCGGGCCGGGAGCTGCGGCGCGCTCGTCGGCAAAAAGGCCTTGCTGGACGCTGCCGCGAGGACCACTCGAACTTCCCGTGGCCACGCCATTGCCAAATCCGGTGCTGGCTACCACGCCGCGAGTGCCTTTGGCTCCGCCGGTGCCGTTGCCATAACCCGGCCCGGTGGGCAAATCATAAGCGCCTGCCTGCGCAATATTCGGCGCGCGATTCGTCTTGCCGTTGGGAGCAACGCCATTCGGATCGCCGAAGCCGCCGGTCTGAACTTCTTCGCGCGGGCGCTTGATCGTGGGAATCGCCGAGCTGCCCAGCGAAACAGGCGCCGCCGTCGGAAACTGCTTGGAAACATCCGGCAGATCCGGATTGGGCGTGTTCTTCTTGGCGGTCGCGGGCTTCGCGATCGGCGAAGAGAAAACGGGAGAATAAATTTTCGGCTTGGGTGGATCGACTGCGACCTCCACGGGTTTCGAGACCGGCTTTTTGAAGACTTCGCGCTTCACCGGCTCGGGCTTCGGAGGCGGCTGCGGCTTCCACGCTTCGATCACGGGAGCTTCGATCGGAGTGATCCGATAGCGACGCACCATCTCAAGCTTTTGCGGCATGAGCATGGGAGCGATAATCACCAAGGAAAGCGCAAGCACTTGCAACACGAATCCAGCACCGAACGAGCCCGCGCGGGACTGCCCGTCGGGAAGGATGGCATCGTTGAAGACGGCTCGATTTACGACCCTCGCCATGCTGATCTCCAGGGACTCTATCCCAAACTAGGATGCGTCGAGACAGAAATACGCCGACAATACTTTAGTACTAGAACGCGTGGCTGGGGTGAATAGGACTGAAGTACTATTCTAACGCCAGTCGTGCCGAAAGCGATACCTTGATTGGCGGGGCCTTTTCAACGCTTTTTTTCCGCTCTCAACCGCCAGAGGACCCCAAACCGCTCCATGCGCCTGCTTATGAATTTAACCCGAAGGCTGGAGCTTCGTTGCGGAATTTTTCCGGGCAGGTGTGCAGGAGGCACGGCCCCGAGCGAGCCGTGCCTCCCGAATTGTTGAGCTGATCGCCGCGCCTACCGCGGTTCGATCACCATGTAGCCGGAGACGCCGCCGTGGTTCACAAGCAAGAGCACTGGCTTCGCGCCTGCGCCGGCCATCGCCTGCCGGTATTGTTCGATGTTGGTGACCGGTTTATGGTTGACTTCTTGGATGACGTCACCGCGATTGAGGCCGGCGGCGGCAGCGGGGCCGGAGGGGTCGACGGAAGTGACGACCACTCCGCGAGTGCCGGGAGTAAGCTCGAGCTCCTTGGCGATATCAGGAGTCAGTTCCTCGACTTCTACCCCCTCGAGAGCGCCGCTGCTCGTTTCGTTCTCTCCGGACTTTTCCGCTTTCTCCGGCAATTCACCGAGGGTGATGCTCTTTTCCTCGGTCTTGCCTTCGCGCCAGATCTGGAGCTTCACCGGAACACCCGGAGGCGTTTGCGCAATCTGCACCTGGAGCTGGCTGCGGGAATCAACCGGCGAGCCATTGAGTGCGAGAATGATGTCGCCCTTGCGGAGTCCCGCGCGAGCGGCCGGCGTATCGGGGGAAACGTCGCCGACCAGGACGCCGCCGCCCTGGCTCAGCCCGAATTGCTTGGCGAGCTCGGGAGTCACATCCTGGATGTAAACGCCGAGATAACCGCGGACCACTTTTCCGTGAGTGAGAAGCTGATTCATGACGTTGCGCGCCATGTTGATGGGAATCGCGAAGCCTACGCCCTGATTTCCGCCTCCGCCGTTCGAGAGGATGGCGGTGTTGATGCCCACCAGATTTCCGTGCAGGTCGATCATTGCGCCGCCGGAATTGCCGTGATTGATGGCGGCGTCGGTCTGGATGAAGTCTTCGTAATTTTCGATCCCGAGGCCGCCGCGGCCGATGGCGCTCACGATGCCCATCGTGGCGGTTTCGCCGATGCCGAAGGGATCACCGATGGCAAACACGATGTCGCCCACCTGGATGGAAGCCGAGTTTCCGAGCGGAAGTGTGGGCAGATCCTTCGCGTCGATTTTCAGGACGGCGATGTCGGTCTTCGGATCGGTGCCGATGAGCTTGGCCTGAAATTCGCGCTTGTCGCTCAGATACACCTTGATATCCGACGCACCGTCAATCACGTGATTGTTCGTGAGGATCGTTCCATCCGGGCTCACGATGACTCCGGAGCCCAGGCTCTGCACGCGCTCCGGCCCGCGCCGCGTCTGCGGGAATTGGTCGCCGAAAAATTGGCGAAACATCGGATCGTTGAAGAAAGGGGACATCTGATCGCCGGCGTGCGACTTCACCACTTTCGAAGAGTGGATGTTGACCACCGCCGGAAGCGCCGGCTTCAGCACCGCCGAAAACCCGTTGGCGAAATTGCCCAGACTCACGGGCGGGCCGTCCGTGGCCGCACCGATGGCCGGAGTTCCTCCCGCTCCGAACACCGGGCGGTCGGACCAATTCCGGACTCCGAGCGCGAGGAGCCCGCCCCCCGCGAGTGCCGCTAAAACAACGACCGTGGCAATCCAGCGGCGAACCTGCAAAACTTCCTTACTCATGGCTGTCTCTCCTTGAATATGTTCCGGTTAGTTTTTGCTTCTCCCCGATGCGGCGATCACCGGCAGAACGGCCACACGACGCGAACTGCACCTGATATATTTGACGGGTGAGATTCAAATTTGTGATTCCCGTTCCGGATGAAACAACATATACGGCGACCTGCACAAGGGCACCTGTCGGCCTTTAAAATAACACACATATTAGATGCAAAAATCCAGCCTCGTGGTCACCTGGCGGGAAGCGGCCCTGGGACCTTCGGGTGCAAACACACGATTCCCGAAAAGCAGGCGGGAAACCATTCCGCCCCTGGCACGTCGAAGAACGATCGGGGTGGGAGTGCGGCAATTCGCCAGCGCTTTTCCCGCTGAGTTTTTCCGTCACGGAAAGGAGCACGTCCGAATGATTCGTAAGATTTTTGCGGTCGCAGGCATGGCGGTATTTTTCTTTTTGGCGGTGCAAGGTGCTTTCGGTGGAAATGGCACAACTCCGCCTCCTCCGGATGACGGAACGATGAAGGCACTGGCCGCGGTGGCCGGCGCCGGCACGATGGAGACGCACACGTACGAATACCTCGAAGAGCTCAGCGACAATATCGGCGGGCGCGTGACTGGTTCGCCCGAAGCCGCGAAAGCGATCGAATGGGGCGTCGAAAAAATGCAGTGGATCGGGCTCGAAAACGTCCACAAAGAGCCGTTCAAAATTTCGCGCGGCTGGAAGCGTATTTCGGCAGATGCCGAAATCGTCGCGCCGATTCATCGCCGCGTGATGATCGATTCGCTCGGCTGGGTCGGCTCGACGCCCGCGGGCGGAGTGGAGGCCGCGGTCGTGCCGGTCAATGAGTACCGGCTCCAGGACGAGATGCAGAACAACGCTGCGAATTGGCGCGGGAATATCCTCCTCGTGGTGCACAAGGGCCCAAGGCCGAAAGACGACTCCTTAGCTTTCGCCAAGTTCGGCGACTTTTTGAAGGCTGCTTACAAGCACAGCGCGGTTGCCGTCATCGCCGGGCAGAGAGGCTCAAAAGCCGCCGGAATGCACCTTACGCACACCGGCGCGCTTGGGTTTGACGAACACTACGACGTCCCCGTCGTCAGCATCGCAGCGGAGGATCAGGAACAACTCGAGCGATATCTCGGGCACGGCACGCCGGTGCGGCTCAAAATCAATGTTCAGAATCGTTCGACCGATGGCCCGGTTGACACGGCGAATGTCGTTGGCGAAATTCGCGGCACCGAAAACCCCGAACAAATCGTGGTTGTGGGCGGACATCTGGATTCCTGGGATCTTGCGTCGGGCACCACGGACAACGGCTGCGGCGTTTCCACCACTTTGGGCGCCGCCGAGGCCGTCGTCAAATCCGGGTTCAAGCCGCGCCGGACTCTCCGCTTTGTTCTCTTCACCGGCGAAGAGCAGGGCCTTCTTGGATCAATCGCCTACACGAAAGAGCATGACAAGGAAATGAAGAATCATGTCGCCGCAGTCATCCTGGACTCCGGACAGGGGCCGGTGACCACGATTCAGCTCGGAGGACGCAAAGACTTGATTCCCCCAGTACAGAAATTCGCCGCGTCGCTGCAGGCCTTTGGCGATCTAGCCGTGGACGACACAACGGAGTTCGGCACCGACACCGGTCCTTTCATTATGGCCGGACTTCCCGGAATCAACCTCGACCAGGACTCGCCGGACTACAAATACACGCACCATTCGGCGGTGGACACCTTCGATAAAGTGAAGGCGGATGTGCTCGACCGAAATGCGGCCGTGATGGCTCTTACCAGCTTCTGGATTGCCGACCGGCCGGAGCGGCTTGCTTCACCCTGGCCACCGGAGAGAACGGCGCGAATGCTGGTGGAAAAACATGACGACGTGTTCCTCAAGATTTACGGCGTCTGGCCCTTCGGTAATTTGGGGGAGGACGCGGAGCAAAAGTGAAATCGGTCTTCGACCGGGCCCCCAATTAAGTTCAGCTGATCAAACGCGCGATGAAGAATGCCGCGGCAGCGGCGAGCCCGCCGACGAGTACTGTCTGCATTCCTCCGCGCAGCGGCTTCACACCGGTAAAGTGCCCTTTGATCGAGCCGAAGACAAACAGCGCGAGCAGCGTCACGCCCACCGACACCCAAAGCGCCGAAAGTATGTGCTTCATGAAGATGTAAGGCGCGAGCGGCACGAGCCCTCCAACGATGTAGGAACCGGCAATGGTCCCCGCGCTGCGTCCCGCCCGGGCGGGATCGGGCGCCTCCAGCCCCAGCTCGAAGCGCATCATGAAATCGACCCAGCGTTTCTGGTCGGACGTTATCGCCGTCACCACCGGGGCCATCTGTTCTTGCGAGAGCCCATATTCGCGGAATACTTTCGCGACTTCTTCGATCTCGACATCGGGAAGCTCGACGGTCTCGCGGTATTCGCGATCGAGTTCCGAAGCGTAGTGCTCCGAGTCCGTCTTCGCCGCAAGGTACCCGCCGAGCCCCATGGCGATGGAGCCGGCCGCAATTTCGGCCAGGCCGGCCGTCACTACGATGGCCGTGGATGCGACCGCGCCCGTCAGCCCGGCCGCGAGCGCGAACGGCACCGTCAGCCCGTCGGACATTCCAATTACGATGTCGCGCACCGCAGCCGTCGCAGTGAAATGCTTCTCTACGTGTTCGACGCTTGGCATGCTTTTCTCCTCCGGCCGGCTCCATCCATTAAATTGAGCGCGCCTGTTCCTACTGCGCCCCAGGCGCGTATAATTATCCGGCAGGAATCGGAATTCAGGAGGTAGATTCATGACCACCACTTCTGGACAAGGAGCCGCTCCCCAGATGACTTTTACGGTGCCACCCCTTCCGTATCCGTTCGACGCGCTCGAGCCGTACATTGACGCGAAGACGATGGAGATTCACCACGACAAGCACCACAACGCCTATGTGACCAACCTCAACAAGGCGCTCGAAAGCGCGCCGGATCTTCAGAAGCTTTCCGTCGAGGAGCTTCTCTCGAACCTCAACAAGGTGCCCGAAAACATCCGGATGGCTGTGCGGAACAACGCCGGCGGCCACATGAATCACACCCTGTTCTGGAAGATCATGAAGAAGGGCGGCGGCGGCGAGCCCACCGGCGACCTGGCCAATGCGATCAAGTCCTCTTTCGGCAGCTTTGCCGATTTCAAGGCCAAGTTGAGCCAGGCAGCCGCCACGCGCTTCGGCTCCGGCTGGGCCTGGCTGTTAATCCGCGACGGCAAGCTCACGGTTGAGTCCTCCCCCAACCAGGACAATCCGATCATCGACGGCGGTAGGGCGTTCTTCGGGATCGACGTTTGGGAGCACGCCTACTACCTGAAGTATCAGAATCGCCGCCCGGATTACATCGAAGCCTGGTGGAATACGATCAATTGGGCCCAGGTGGCGGATAATTACGCAGCCGCGAAGAAATAGCGCTCGTCTGCCCGCGTCGCCGCGCTGATAGACAAGCCTCCACAGGGGCGGATCTCAGGTCCGCCCCTGCAACACCCTCCTTCGATATCCTCACGCGCAGTTTCATGTGCGAACCGTGGCCTCACGCCCACGCTCGGCGGACTTCCTAATCGAGGCATTTCAGAATCGGTGAGTGTTGACGGGCTCCCCTTGGCTTCGGGAGCTACTTGCTGCACAGCACGTCGTTATAGTGATTGATCAAGGCGCGCTTGGGTCGCGCCGGCAATCCGTGCAGAGGCACCTGCTGTTCCAGGGTGCGGTTTCCCGCCACGCGAGCCCGCCCCAGATACACGATTTTTCCTTCCGCCGTTTCAATGTAAATCGGGACAAGCATCCGGAAATTGTCATCCACGCCCGATTGCGTCAGCTTGAGGTTGAGAATCCAATCGCCATTCGGGCCGCTCGTGAACGTGTGATCAAACGAATATGAGGGAAGCGCTGTGCCAAAGACGTACTCGTCGAAAAACCAATCCATCTTTCCGTTCCCGAGCAGGTCCATCTGCGGCGTCATGTGCTTTTCGACCGTGGCCTTGAAATCTTCGGTGGAGGCAGCGCGGCCGGAGTAGGTGCTGACGAAATCGTGCATCATCGACTTGAACGCCTCATCGCCTGTTTTCGGGGTCCACATCATCATGCGGATCATGTGCAGGATGTAGGCGCCTTTTGGATAAATCAAGTCGCGCGTGATATTGAAACCGGCCTTGGAATTGTTCAGCCGGTAGCCGAGCGTGAGCGGGCCCACGTCAATGGCGCGAATTCCCTGGGCGTTTTTCTGTGTGAGCATGTCGCGCTCATCGTTCCAGAAATTGATGAACTCCTGGGGCTTGTCCTTCCAGATGAACTGGATGTAAAGCGAGGCGGAAAAGTCCGAGAATCCTTCGCTCATCCATTGGTCGCGGTACGACATCCAGCTGACCGTGTGTCCCCACCACTGGTGGGCCACCTCGTGCGGCGCCACCACTTGAAAGTATCCGCGTGCTTTATCCATGCCGAGCTGATGCCGCGTGGTCGTGTCGAAGAAATAGGTGATCGGGAGAAAGACCATCTCCGGCCACGACTGTCCGAAATTTGTGGCCGTCTGCTGCGTCATCGCCAGGCGCTTGTAGGGAATCGGCCCGAAATAATCGTTGTAAAGCTGCACCGCCAATTCCCCTTCGGCCAGCGCTTTCTTGAGCAGCGGGATGGTGCTCATGTTTCCCAGCAGTGGGACGTTTTGCAAGTTGTGAAAAATGGAAGGCATTTCTTCGTTCGCAAAGGAGTCAACCGTGAAATTGTCGAGCTTGGCTATCTTGGTCTCTTCCTTTTTGAATTTTCCGAATTGAAATCCCGCTACGGGCTGTGCGGTTTCGCTTTTCCACCGGGAGAATATGCGGTTGCCGGCAGTGTCGTCTCCGAGCGGCTGACCCGTGGCCACGAGTTGCAAACCTTTCGGGATGGTAAAGCTCAGATCATAAGTCGAAAAATCGCTGAAGCCCCCGATTCGGCTCGGATACCAATCCAGGCGCGCGACCGGGTAATAATTCGAGCCGCCCTCGTCTGCGACCGCCTCTTTCCCTCCGTAGACAGTTGTGATGGTGAAATCTTGCCCCGCATCGAGCTCTTTCGGGAGGATCACCCAGAAATCGGAGTCCTTGTGCTGGTCTTCTTGAATGAACGGAAGCGGCTGGCCGTCTGCGCCGGTCACACTCTGGACCCGGAGAGTGGGGAATAGGGCGAAGTGAACGGCATGAAGCCCGTCGGCCTGCGACACGAAATGCGTCGCGGCTTTTCCGTGAAGTTCGCCGGAGTGTTGAATCTCCGCATCAATTTGCTGGCCGACGATGTGAAAAAAGGCGTTATTTTCCGTGCCCGACGCCTTGCCGGCCTCATATTCCCGCGAATAATGGAATGCAGCCCAAACGCCGTATCGCGATTCGTCCAGTGTTTCGAGCTCGATCTCTTCCGGCTGCACGTTGTGGGGCGCGCCGTGGGGATCGATCCAGTAAATGAGTTTGTTCGTGTACCGGAAGCTCTTAATGAAAGCGACGAAAAGTCCGCCCGGCCGGCTGCTGAGCACGTCCTGCAATATTCGCGCGTCGAGATTGTAGTGGTGGTCGTTGCGCAAAGTGTTTTTGACGTCGTCGAAGTATTTCGTCGAAACCGTCGCAGGCGCGCCGGGCGTGGCCCCTTCCGCTTTCCTGAGCTCCTCGTAAGTGCCGTCGGTGAAGCGCAACACGAGCTCGTTGAACGAGTCTTGCAGGCCATCCTGTTTTGTCAGGAGCGAGAGACTCCGCTTCTCGATGGCGAGAGGGGGCACCAGCGAGAAGCTCCCCTCGCCCGAGAAAACAGCTCCCGTCACTTTGCCCGCCACGGGCGCAAGAAAGACGATCGTCCCTGATTCGAATGTGAAAGTGCCAGCATCGCGCTTGAGCACCAGGTGATGCACAGTCAGTGCTTCGTTCCCCAGGCCGATCTGTCGCAATTGCTGGTAAGTCGGGTCCGAGTTGGGCCCCGCTCCCGCCTGAGGGGCGGGTTCGCTCGCGGGCCGAATGCTTGCCGCAGCGCAGAGCATCAGAATGCCGGCAGCGCATGGAAAAATGAGTGAAGGTCTGTCGCGAAGGGACGTGGGAGTTCGCATCGTGTGCCTCATGCCGGAGAGGGAGCCCAGCGGGTATAACAAAAAAGGCACGTAACGTCCAATTTTTAAGTCGAGGGGAATCCAAGAGCACTCCCGGCACTGTCCGCTTCCGCGACAGACTGCTGCGATTTTTCCTTTGGTTTCCCGAATCCGGACGGACGTCGCTGCCTTCCAGTTTTAGCCCACAAATTGTTGTGCAAGGGGCCGGATTGCGCTATGCTTCGCCAGCGTTTTCCCCGGATTCCTCCGGGGTGAGTGAATCTGCCCAGTCTCAAAATAACCGTCAACCTTTTGAAATCCAAAAGCTACCGGCCCGCGTACTGTCTGATGTAGCAGTGGCACCACAATTCAAACGGAGGTAACTGAGGAACATGACCAAGTCGAAGAAGGCTCTGATTGCAGGTGCGGCTCTCGCAGGGCTCTTTGCCGGCACCAGCGCGCCTGTGCAGGCTTCCAACCTTCTCTCTGGGGTGAAGTCCTCGTTCAACGCGCAGGACCAGTCCAAGGATCAGAAGGCGGACAAGTCGGCCAAGGAAAAGCACGCCTGTAAGGGCCAAAACTCCTGTAAGGGCAAGGGCGGCTGCAAGTCGGGAGACAACGGTTGCAAAGGCAAGAACTCTTGCAAGGGCAAGGGCGGCTGCGCAACCGACGGCTCCAAGATGCCGGATGCGCCGAAGTCCTAAGCGAAACCCGCTTAGGGCTTTTTTTTGGGGGGGCCGGCACCACTCCTCCGGCCCCCGAATTCTCAGAGGCTTAAGACCAATCCATGCCTGCCAATCGCTTTAATAATTTTACGGACTACGGAATCGGTATCGGCCTGCGCGCGCCTCATTATCATCACATCCTCACGCGCAAGCCTGTGTGCGATTGGTTCGAAATCATCTCTGAAAATTTCATGATCGATGGCGGGCGGCCGCTGCGCATCCTCGATCAAATTCTCGAGCAGTACCGGGTTGTCCAGCACGGCGTTTCGATGTACTTCGGGTCGGCCGAGCGCCCCAACCGCGAACATCTCCGCCGGCTGAAGGAACTCGTGAAGCGGACGAAGACTCCCTGGCTCACCGATCATCTCTGCTGGGGGAGTGTGGACGGCCGCTACACGCACGACTTGCTTCCGATGCCCTACACGTTCGAAGCTGCAAAGCTCACCGCGCAGAAGATTCGCGAGGTGCGCGATTTTCTCGAAGTTCCGATTGCGGTAGAAAACGTGAGCAGCTACGCCGAATTCCACGTCTCCGAGATGGCCGAGTGGGAGTTTCTCACCGAGGTGGTCGAGCGGGCCGACTGCGGGATTCTGCTCGACGTCAACAACATCTACGTCTCGTCGCAAAATCACAATTTCGATCCGCACGAGTACATTCGCGGCGTGCCGGCCGAGCGCGTGGCCCAAATCCACATCGCCGGCCATTCGAAGTACCGCAAATACATTCTCGACACGCACGATCATCCGGTGATCGATCCCGTGTGGAAGCTTTATGCCGACGCCATCCATCGGGCCGGGCATACAGCGACTCTGCTCGAATGGGACGACCGCATTCCCTCCTTCAAAGAAGTTCACGATGAAGCACTGAAGGCCACGAAATTTCTCGCGAGCGCGGCACTGGCGGCTGCTGTATGAAGCTATTGAATCTGCAGCGCCGGATGGCTCGCGCCGTAATGACGCCGCTGACGCCTTCCGAACACATGCGCGCGGTCGCGCCGGACGGCCGGTCCATGCGCGCCGTTGCCGCCCAATTCATCAAGCCGAATGACCGGCTCACGTCTTTCGAGCGGCTGGAAATCTACAACCGCCAATACTGGTTCCGCGTGCTCTCGAGTTTTGCAGAGGATTTTCCGGGGCTGCGCGCGGTCTTAGGGGACCGCAAGTTCGACGCCGTGGCGAAAGCTTACATTTCCGACTGCCCTTCGCGCTCGTTCACGCTGCGCAATCTCGGCTCGCGGCTCGAGATCTGGCTCAGGAAACGCCCTTCCTTTGCAGGGTCGCGTCAGCAGTTGGCGCTCGACATGGTTCGCCTGGAGTGGGCCGATATCGAAGCCTTCGACGGAAAGGCACAGCCTGCTCTTGCGCCCGAAGATCTCGCGGGCGCCGCACCGGCGAAGCTGCGCTTGCAGCTTCAGCCTTATATCCAGCTCCTCGATTTGCGTTATCCCGTGGACGATTTGCTGCTGGCGGTGCGCGACGATGAAGACACCGATTTCGCCAGTAACGCTTTCAATGAGCGCCGCAAGCGCCGCAAAGTATCAACCGTGGCGCGGCTGAAGCCTTCGCCGATTTTCCTGGCGGTGCATCGGCTCGATGATTCCGTTTATTTCCGGCGGCTCGACCGCGAGGAGTTCGTCATACTAAAAGAGCTGCGCGCAGGAAAGACGCTCGATCGGGCGATCGAGGCCGCGCTGCACAAGAGTGCGATCTCCGCGGACGAACGCCCGGCGGCCGTCCAGCACTGGTTCCACACTTGGGCTGCGCTCGGCTGGTTCTGCCGGCCCGTGAAAAAAGGCGGCCAGCAAGCGATTGCATCCTGAGGCCGTCGGCCGCCGGAGACCTTCTCTCGACCCATGAATACTCTCGTACGAAATTGCCATCAACTGCACGATGCTACGTTTCGGGTCATCTCCTACCTGCAATCGCCCTTTCTTCTCTTCGTCCGGCTTTACTGGGGCTGGCAAATTTCGCAGAACGGATGGGCCAAACTTCATAATCTTTCGGGAGTCACGGACTTCTTCTCAAGCCTTGGCCTGCCCGCTCCTCACGCAACCGCAGTTTTTGTCTCTTCGACGGAGCTGGTGGTGGGAATTCTGCTGGCCGTTGGGCTCCTCTCGCGTGTCGCTGCGCTTGCGCTCGCCATCGACATGACCACGGCATACATTACGGCCGATCGCCAGGCGTTGTTCTCTTTCCTTTCAGATCCGGGCAAGTTCTATAACGCCGATCCCTACACGTTCCTTTTCGCTGCATTGCTGATCCTCATCTTCGGACCGGGCAAGCTCTCTCTCGACGCCGTTTTCGACCGCTTCGTCTGGAAATCCGGCACTTCCTGATCCCTTCCAGCGCCTGCCGTATAATGATTCATTGATTTCTGCGGGCGAAATGAGATGCGCTTCCGATTTCCGGCCGCCAAACCCACTTCGAAGAGGATTATCAAATTTCTCGGCATCGGTGTCCGCGCGCTCTTGGTCCTTTTCATGTCTGCATCCATCTGCATCCCGGCGGACGAAATGACCTCCACCATCGTGATTGGCAATTCTCGCCTGGACGTGGTGATCGAAAAAGGTTCGCTCGCGCTCACGCACGAGGAAACACTCGCTTGGGTTCAAGCGGCGGGCGACTCCGTCGCGACTTACTATGGCCGCTTTCCCGTCCCTCATGCGCTGCTGCGGATCATTCCCACACGCGGAAAGGGAGTGCGCGGGGGAAAAACCTTCGGCGAGGGCGGCGGATTGATTCGAATCCACGTGGGAAACGCGACGACTCCTGCGGACCTTGCCTCCGATTGGATGCTGACCCACGAAATGATTCATCTCGCGTTCCCTTCGATGCCCGACGAACATCATTGGATCGAGGAAGGAATTTCCACGTACGTCGAGCCCATCGCTCGTGTTCGCGCGAAGCATCTCGACGCCGCGCGCATGTGGGCCGATGTCGTCCGCGATCTGCCGCAGGGCCTGCCAGAAGCCGGAGACGAAGGACTCGACCACACCCACACCTGGGGCCGCACGTATTGGGGCGGCGCGCTTTTCTGTTTTCTCGCCGATATCGAAATTCATCGCCGCACTGATAACCGCAAAGGGCTGGAGGATGCCCTGCGAGGAATTCTCGATGCGGGCGGAGATATCCGGCAGGACTGGGATTTGAAGAGGGCTCTCGAGATCGGAGATCGGGCCGCCGGTGTCGCGGTGCTGCTTCCTTTATACGAAAAGATGAAAGACCGGCCCTACAACGTGGACCTTCCGGCCCTTTGGAAGGAATTGGGCATCGAGCCGGATGGCGGGAGTGTGCGATTCATTGATTCCGCGCCGCTCGCGAAAACGCGCCAGGCGATCACCTACGGTGCGGCCCCTCGGGCATCCCAGGTTACTCGCCCGTTGGCTGCCGTGGCAGGGCGTTCCGCGCGCACTGTGCGTTCCGGCTGATTTCGCTACAACCCTCTCTTAAGCGCGAACTGCGTTCTTCGTTGCGGTTCTAGCGAAACCAGGAGGGCTCCGCGCCGGCCTTGCGGCCTCCCTCTCAGACGTTCACTCTTCCCATGCGCTTGAGCGCGCGGTGCCGCAGCTTGCCGAGTTCCCGGTTCAAGACATTCTCGCGCGCGAGAAAAGGCAGCAAAGGCGGGCGCCGCTTTTCCACTCGGCTCCGCGCGCGTTTCAGGCGCTCATCGCCTCCGAACAATTCGATAGCAGCGTCGAGCGTATCGAGTGCCTTCTGCCGCCGCCCCGCCGCGGCATATACCTCTGCGAGGTTCAGGTGAAACTGCGCCTCGGTGCGCCTCAATTGCACCGCGATCTCGCAGAGCTCGGAAGCCTGGTCCCACCGCCTTTCGGCGCGCGCGATCGAAAGCCCGAGGAACGAGAGGTAGAAAGGATTCTGCCTCTCGCAATCAAAGGCATGGCGCAGCCGGACAAGTGCCTTTTGCGGGTAACCGTTCTTCAGCAGGGCAACGCCTTCCTTGAATTCCGCCACCGGATCGATCTCCACCATGTTTTGCTCCGATTTTCGCCGGCCAAAGGGAAGGCATCCGACCGAGTGTGAGCGTTCCGAGCAACAGTTCGCGTGCGCCAGTGAATCGGCGCCGATTACCATCCCCCGCCGGGCGGGATCCAATGGACTGGGCTGTATTCAAGATTAAGAAAAATCGAGCGAAGAATTCTACTGTCCTCAGGGACAGGCGGCTTGCCGATGAACGTCCGGGCTTATTTTGCGGATGCGTGTTCTGTGAGCGAGGGCAATTTCGAGCGGATCAAGGACTCCACGCGATCCTGCACGTTCGGATCGCACTCGATTTCGATGTGTGGATTTTCGAGGAGCCGCGCGAACCACGGATAACCCTCGCAACGGACGGGATGGGCGTCGTAATCAATCTGAAAATTTCCAAGAATTTGCGTCCGATTGGGGTCCGCCGCATGGATTTCACGCAAGCCGTGCACCAGCCCATTGGCCTGATAGAAATTCACAGCCTGCTCGACATTCGTGGGGATTTCGGCGTCATCCGCGCCGCCTTTGGGGATGCTGTCCACCTGGATCGTCAGCAGAACGGGGATGCCGTCTTTTTCCAGCGCACGAGCGAGCGTCACCGTTTCCGATCCGCCCCAACTGTGCCCGTAAATGATGATCCGGGCGTTGTTTTTTTCCTCTGGGGAAAGAGCGCCGTCGTGGTCTCGGTCGAGGAGATCCAGGATTTGCTGATGGGCCTGGTAGCCGCGATGGTTTTCGAATACCTCCACTTCCACGTCCGCAGGATAATCCCTGCGCAGGCGATCCGCGATCTGCACAGCCGAGTGGATGCGATTGTCGTGCCGGACGTACCCGCCGAGGAACCCGATCACGATTGCACGGGGCGGCTTCGTCTCACTGCCCGCAGGGCGCGGGCGCGCCGAGCCACACCCAAGCGTGACAAAAAGAAAAAGCAAAAACGCACGAAGGGGATAACGCATTTGCGATACCGCTTGCAACTGGATGATAGCAAAAAGAAGTTCTCTGAGGCGCCCGAAAATCAACGGAGACAAAAAATTTTTCGCCGTGCGGGTTCCATGCGTACTATGCGGAAAGACCTAGCAACCGAGGTACTCCACCCGGCAGATTTTCTTTAATCGCTTCCGTGCATTCCCGGTGCGGCCGTGGCAGCGCTTGCCAATACGCTGCCGGCGCTTTCCTCATGGGCCATGCGGTTCGCGCGGGCGGAGAGGAGCACGTCCCAATCCTGCTTGAACTCCACAAGCGTCTCGCGGCTGTGCTGGGGGCTCTTCAAGTAGTGATCCGCGCGGGCCAGCGCCACTTCGAAGGCGATATCCGGATCGGAGTTGGGAGCGAGAATGGTGCTCGCGCTCACACCAATGCGCATAATTCGTCCTTCCTCCGTCACGTCCATCCAGGCGGCGCCTGTGCGGTCCATCAGAGGCACGCCGGCCGCGTCCAGACGCTTGAAAGTCCGTCCCAGCGCTCCGCGGTCGCGAATGGCTTCTTCGCGCACGGATTCATCGACGATCGAGTTGAAATCCTCGCGATATTTTTTCCACTCATCCGAAGTGCCGACGATTCGGTCCCGCGCGGCGCGCAGATCTTCTGAGGAAGCCTCAGCGCTCCCGGCGTCAACGTCCGGGATGGCCTCGGCTCCCCGCTCCATTTCCTCGGTGACCTCGACGCTTGGGTGCTCATCCATTTCATGATTGGGATTGAATCGCCCCGTCAGCAGATAAGTGCCTGCAACCGCCGGGAGTTCGTACTGCGCGAAGATGAGCATGGGCACCAGCAGTTTCTTGGATCGGAAGAGCTGCTCGGTGCCGGCGCGGGCTTCCGTGCTGCGCTTGACGGTGCCGGGCAGTTGCGCGAAGTGATACACGCGAAAATGCGCTTCGGGGTGCTTGCGAGCAAAATGCGTGAAGGAGCGCGCGATTGCCTTGGGGCTGGTCATGCCCAGGTCGTTCAAATAATCGGCGCTGGCGGCGTGCGGATAGTAGCTGTTGATCACGCGCCGCGCGAAAGTGGCGCAGTTCCGCGTGACGCCATTGAAATGGTTGACGTTCGGCGCGGCATTCAACTGGGCGATCAGCGCTTCATCCTGCTCGACCGTGGTATCCACGACGAAGATGTACAGAGAGCGGGAGATGGTGGCCGCCACCATTTCCCGCCATTCGGCGTTGTTGCTCGTCTGGCACGGCGCGCTGGTGCAATAGCCCGCGAGATATTTCTCCCGGTAATTGTCCTCCAGCACCTTCTTGATCTTTTGCGAGCCGAAGATGGGCCGGTTCTGAGGATCTTCCGCCCCGTACAGGAAAATGCTGAGCGGCACGACGTTCCACTCGAACGGCTGGTCCTCGCCGAGCGTGGTGTAGTTGCTGATCACCGAGCCAAGTTCACCCGGCCGGCACAGCCGCAGCTTCACCGGCGATTCAGGGCAAACACGCGAAAGGTACACGGCCGTGTGTCCCGAGCCGGTGATGCGCGCCACGCTCGTATCGAGCGATTCGTTCAGAATGACTCCGGCGTCGGCCGAGGCTCCGGGGCAGCCCAGAAGCGCCACAAGGAGCACAACCACGCACGCAGAGACAGCCGTAGCTCTCCGACGGCCTGCGGCGGCTCCTGCGCCGGTCCTGAGAAGCTCGCGGAGGGCTATTTCAGCCATGCAATGCGTCTCCTGCCTCGATGTGAGGCCGCGAATCTCTATTTTACGACCCCATGACGGATAGGCTGGGTGGCGTCTGGGCCGGGCGTCGTCTGTGGGTTACCTGCTCTGGAGGCCCCTGCAATTGTCCCGCGGCCAGCGATCTTCGCTTGGCTTTCGCCCGGCTGTGGCTCCTGCGGGCCGCGAAAGGCCTCGGAAATTTTCTTCTTGTTTAGACTCGCCGGGCTCCCCGATGGTTGCACTCACGGAGCACAGCGACTCCCGCAACTAGTGCGCCCAGATCCTCTGCGGATCGGTCTCGTAGGGATACACGTGGACCATCCAGTTGAAAATCACCGGAATCCAGCGTCCGCTGGCTGCGTTGCAGGCGTCTTCGGTGGCGATCGACCCAAGCAGACCAAACTCCTTCATATTCGCCTGGGTGATTCGCTGGCCTCCGGGAGGCAGGCAGAAATTGACGTGTTTGTGCCAGCGCGCTGCGCTGAGTGGAACGCGCTCGTTCAGATCATCCTCCGTGAATCTCCTCGGAGCCGTGTACATCGCGCCCTCGAGTGCGTAGCCGTCCGCTGTCTTTGTGTAGAGGAGCGACGTCGGATGCGCGGGATTGAAGTCCAACTGCGCCTCGAGCCCATACCGGCGGTTCGTGAAGTGATAGTGCGTTTGCGGCAAATCCGGCCTGAAAATCTGGAAGCCGTCGGCAAGGGCGACGCGATAGTCCTTGTATTTTTCGATCGCGGGACGCAGCGCTGCCACGATTTCCGCCGCGCGCTTGTCGTCGGCGGGACTCTCGGGCCGAAGCGCGGTCATGAACATGTGCGCGTTCATGTTCATGTCGTGCCCGGACATCGCATCGTTCGCTGATTGCGCCAAGTCCGGGCCCTGGCCGGAATCGTGGTGCGTTTGGCCCATGTCCATTCCCGCCATGCTGTCCTTCACCTGCTGCCCGCCGGCCGAATCTTGCGATTTCTGTGCTCGCGCGGGCGCCCAGAGGATGAAAAGAACGCCCGCTGCCGCGGATAGGATTGCGGCTCGCTTATGAAAGTTCATGGCTGCTTCTCCTCAATAAATCAACGCGGACTCGCCGCGGCAGGTTTCACGCGCGAGGAAATATTGCCGCAGCCGGCACGGGTTCGCCCCCCCCTCGCTGCCGTTCCGCTTCAGAAAAAAAGGGGAGGCCCGAGGGGACGAGCCTCCCTGTGGGGGTGCAGCGGTCTTGCATTTGCTGCCGGAAGGGCGGATACGTGTCCCATTTCGCATCCGCCGCCAGCCTCCCTGATGGAACCCGTTGCAAGGCAAAAAGTTGCAATTTGGGCAAGTCTCGAGGGTTCGGGCAGTTGCGCGGCGGCCCGGGCAACCCTCGAGCGCAAATTCCATCGCCTTCGGAACGCCAAATGCTCAGGTTGCTTGCGGGAAACAGGCTATTTTCATTTACGCTGCCTGTACCCTTGACGGCGGCAACTAAATCTGTAAACTGCGGTTTTCTGCGATGGCCACACAGCCCAGTCCGCTCGAAGACGCCCTGCAGGACTTCCAGTTCCCGCAGCGCGAAGCTGCCTTTTTTTACGGCCTCTTTCTCCGTGGTCATTCTGCCGAGGAGCTCCGCCGCGATATCGCTGTGCCTGCCGCCGTCCTCGCCAAATGGGACCGCGAGACCGAGCGCGAGCCGCACCTCCGCAACCTGCTCGAGCGCATCGTGAACTACCGCCGGCACGTCCTGGCTATTTTTGAGAATCTCATCGGCCGCGAAGGGTCCAGGCAGCTCTTGCAGTAAGGTCAACAATCCCCTGCGCTTTGCAGCTTCCTGAGTCCGTTTGGCACGACAACATTTGTCAGCTAACGCTTCGTGTGCCTTGATTCCCGGTATTACAGAACTATTACAAACACCTTCTTGCGCTCCTGCTAGTCTAATCATTCGCGCCAGACGTACCGGAGAAACCAGATGCCAGCCGATCTCGAACTCTTGAAGAAAAGACAACCCGCTGACAACGAAATCAACTGGGTCACCGCCACATTCATGGGGTTGTTCCACGTGGGCGCGATCGCCGCGCTCTTTTTCTTTACGTGGAAAGCATTCGCAGTGGCCATGGTGCTCTGGTGGGTCTCCGGGAGCTTGGGCATCGGCATGGGCTATCACCGGCTGCTGACGCATCGCGGCTATAAAGTGCCCAAATGGGTGGAGTACTTCCTCACGATTTGCGCCACGCTCGGGCTCGAAGGCGGCCCCATCTTCTGGGTAGCCACGCATCGCATCCACCATAGATTTTCGGATAAGGAGGGCGATCCGCACACTCCGCTCGACGGGAAATGGTGGGCGCACATGGGCTGGATCCTGATGGGCAAGTCCATGCACCACGACACAACCACGCTGGCGCAATACGTTCCCGATCTGGCCAAAGACAAGTTCCACGTGTGGATTACGAAGTTTCACTACGTGCCGATGATTGTGCTGGGCCTCGTGCTGCTGGCGGTTGGAGGGCTGCCCTTCGTGCTGTGGGGCGTGTTCTTCCGCACGGTGGTTCTGCTGCAAACCACATGGCTCGTCAACTCGGCCACGCACCTGTGGGGCTCGCGGCGATTTGCCACGCGCGATCTTTCGACCAATAATTTCTGGGTTGCCATCTTCACGTGGGGCGAGGGCTGGCACAATAATCACCACGCGCATCCGGTCTCGGCGGCGCACGGCCTTCGGTGGTATGAAATCGACCTCAACTGGTACGCCATCTGGCTGCTTTCGAAAATGGGCCTCGCTTATGATGTCTATCGCGTGAATCTCTCGTCGGTTGAACGTCCGTCGAATGCCGGCCGCGTGCCTTCACCGGCACCCTCCCGTACGCCCGAATCCGATCTGGTTTCGGCGTAGCTCGCAGGCCCTTCCTTTATCCTCGCAGCGAATCGAGCGCGATTGCAGCGTGACCGGAACTTATTGGTGTGTCCCGGCGTAATCCACGGGTAGGATAGGCGTCCCATGACGGCGGAACCGAAAAAGAGATCGTGGCCCGTGAGTCTCTTGCGGGAGCGCAGCTTCCAGATCGCTGTCGTGCTCTGGGCAGCGGGCAGCTACGCCGTGTTCCCGTTGAGCGGGGGAACGCTTCCGTTCAACCGGCCGGGGATGGCCGGGTCTTCCATCGAGCGGCAGGTGATTTTCCCGCATGTCGTGCTCGCGATTTTCCTGATCCTGCTGGCGGTGATTTATCTCCTGACGCGGAAGCGCGCCATTCCGGATCTCGCCGCGCGCGCACCGAATGTTCCGATGGCCGTGCGGGAGACGCTGGCGCTCTGGGGCTACGGCGCAATCGGCATGGTGCTCGGGCGCGTGATCGGGATGAAAGTGTTCGGCGAAGGAATCGGGATGCATTTGAACGGCTCGCTCTTCGGCGCGACGCGAGTGCAGTCGCCGGCGGAAGTGTGGACCTGGGCGGTTTACAACTTCATGTGGTTCGCGGTGGTTCCCTGCATCGTGTTCTGCGCGCGAGGATATTCGCGCGAAGCGCTCAACCTGAAATCGACAAACCTGGGCAACGATACGCTCGTGATCGTGGTAGTGCTTGCGATTATGCTGGCGCTCGACCTGAGCGGCGGAAGCCTGCTGAAGCTCGACCCGCACCAAATTCTCGTCGGCGGGGCCATCTCATTCGTCATGCACCTGCTCGGGACGGGACTGCCGGTGATGGTGTTCATCTACGCGATCATGATGCCGCGGTATGCAAGGATCACGCGGTCGGCCGCAGCCACCACCATCTTGGGCGCGGCGAGCTATGCGGCTGTGCACATCTTCGAATACTGGACCGTTTACGACAGCGTTCCGCACGCAATCCTCTCCGTGATTTTCGTGTTTCTCACGTTCATGCCGCCGGGGCTGGTGAAATCGTACCTCACGCTGCGCACAGGAAACGCCTGGGTGCATCTGTGGGCGTTCCACGCGATTTCGCCGCATGTGACCGGGGACACGCCGAATATCGTGAACGTATTCCGCATCCAATAAGCCCGCGAGTGGAATTGGTAGGCAGCTAACGCCCGGCCGCAGAGATTTCGCTTGCAGCCAGAGCCATTTCCGGAGCCGGATCGGCGATGGGCTGTCCCGAGTCCACCGCGCGCTGGAATTCGCGGTGGCGAAGAATCGTAAGCGCGACCGTGGCGGCGGCGAGGGACCAGGGAATCAGAGGCGAGGTCCAGAAGAACTTCCCGAAATAACGCAGAGCCGCGAACCATCCCAGAGTGACGACAACTCCGAAAAGGAAAGCGCCGAGCCGCCTCGGATCTTTGTAGGAAAGCGAATATTCGCAGAGCGCCTCCATCATCAGCGCAAACGGAAACGCCACGATCAAGTCGATGAAGTAATGCTCGCCGCTCCCGAGCGTGGCGAGCGCCGTGAACGCCAGGAACGCAAAAGCGATCGCGCGCTCCCACCAGGAAAGCCCGCGCGAGTACCACCAGGCCAGCAAGGTCCATGCCAGGTGCAACGACGGCATCGCGTTCCGCGGTCCTTGCAGAGGGATGGGTTCGAGAAAGAGCCGCACGACTTGAGACGCAGGCAGCGGATTGAAGGGAAAGTTCCGCGCGAACAGCATCTTGGGGCTCACCGCAGGAAATAAATTGTAAAAGAGCGCGCCCACGGGCCCGGTGAACAGGAAAGCCAGCATCGCTGGAAACGCCTTCTCCTGCTTCCGGACCAACTGGCCGGCGTAAACCAGCGCGATCGTGATGGGCAGCCCCAGATAAAAAAACATCCCCACCAGCCGCAGCCAGGACATTTGCCAGAACCATCTCGCCACAAGGAAGCTCAATTGGACGCGCATGCTGGAATCGAACGAGAAGAGATAAAGATCCAGCGTTTTCGGATGCGCGGCGGTGGTCCAATCAAGAAGAGTGGATGCAAACCACTCGGACGAAACAAACAGCACGGCCGGCACCCAGGCGTAGATAAGCGGCTTGCGGCTTTCTCCCTCGGCCCACACGGCGCGCATGCCAAGAACGAGCAGGCTGATCAAGCCGGCGAAGGAAGGCCAGGCCATGATGGCCCGGGGATACTTGAGGAGGCCGAAATCAACGAGGGCGAGCAGCGCGGTCCCGGCAAGAATCATGAACGCGTCCTGCCAGGCCGGGCGCACGCGTAAATGCAGGATGATCACGCTCGCGAGCGCGATCGAGAAAAACGCGGAGACGATCGCGTCCCGGTAGATTTGCGCGCTCAGCGCGAAGCCGCCCGCGCACAAAATGAGCGCAAGAGAAGCGGTGATTTTCAGGGCATGATCTTTGCCGGATGCCATGGGTGAGTAAGCGGGGCCATGCTCGAGTGCTTTCCGGCCCCGCACAAATCATTTCACCACAATGCAGGGACGGGTTGCACGAGGTGAGCGCGGCAGGTGTCCAAAGCGCGAACGCAAACAAAAAGCAGGCGAGCGTCAGTGGCCCGCCGGCAGGGGAAAAATTGCGGGCTCAGTTGCAGCGCGCTCAAGTAGTCGGCGCGTTCTCCATTCGCTTCTGCTTGATAGCTTTGACTTTGTCCACCAGGTCGTCCGCCAGCTTGTTGTCGGCATCGTGCGCGGCGGCGGTGAGCTCCGTATCCGCCTTCTGCCGGTAGAGCAGGTTCAGGTAGGCCATGGCATCGTCGTAATCGGTGCGGACCTGGGTAGCTTTCTGGAGATACTCGATGCCTTCGTCGATGACGGGGCCAAACTTCTGCTGGAATTGGGTGGCCAGCGCCGGCGGCATCGGGTCAGTGTCCTTGATGGTCTTTTTGGCGGTTTTGTTGTAGGCCTCGCGCATGTCCTTGTTGCCCCGGAAGGCGAGCGACCAATCGATCACGCCGACCCAGTAGTAGGGCTCCGGGTCGTCCGGCTTGATCTTGATGTGCCTCTCGTGAAAGCTTTTGGACTCTTCGAACTTCTTGGGGTCAAAGGGCGTGCCGCCCATGTTGTAGAGGATCGAGCCGATGCCATCGATGGCCGGCAAATTATCCGGATCCTTGTCGAGGACTTCCTGGAACTCGGCGATGGCCTGCTGCCCCATGCGAACGTTTTCCTCGGAAGGAGCGCCGGGGATGTATTGGTTGGCGTAGGCGGTGGCGAGATAGAGCCGGGCGTTGGTGAGCGTGGGGTCGAGGGCCTTGGCCTGCTTGAAGTCCTCCACGGCCGTATCGAACTGGGCGGCCTTGAAGGCTTGCACGCCCTTATTGAGTTTGTCGCGCGCGCGCAGCTTATCGCAGCCGGCGCCCGCAGCGAGCGCTGCAATCACAACGGCCAGAAGCAACTGCCTGTGGGGCTTCCGCTGCATCCCTGCTCTCCTTGATGGTGGCTGCGCCGGCCACGCCATCGACCCTCCGAGCCGGCGGGAAAAGAGACGTTATAGACCCCAGAAAACTACTGGCCCGCTTCCACCTTCGCAGTGATGAGTCCGACTTTTTCGATACCCGAACCCCGCATGATATCGATGGCGCGAGCCACTTCCGCAAATTCCACGGCGTCGTCGCCCTTCACAAAAGCCACTTTTTCCGCGCGCTGCTTGAAGATGTCTTCCAGGCGCGGGCCCAGAGCGTCCCAGGTGGTTGCGTCCTGGTTGATCATCACTTTATTGCCGGCGGTCACCTGCACCACGATCGTCTTGGCAAGCAGGGCCGGGTCCTCGTGCGCATTGGGGGGAGCCGGCTGCGGAACCAGCGCCTCGAGTCCCTTTGGAGTCGTCGGCGTGATCACCATGAAGATGATGATAAGCACGAGCAACACGTCGATCAGCGGAACGATATTGGGGTCCGCCATCACCCCTTTGCCACCGCCAACTGCCATTCCCATAGGGCAACTCCTTTGAAATTCCGATCCGCGAAGCCTATCCGCCGGCTGAGGGAGGCGGAGCTGCGGGTTTCTTGAGCTGGTTCTTTTCAGTGAGCAGCCCCAGATTGTCCACGCCCGCGGCGCGAACTTCGTCCACCGCCTTTACCACATCGCCGTACTTGGCGCGGGCGTCGGAGCGGACGAAAACGGTTTTGTCGAGGCGGTTCGCGAGCTGGTCCTTCACCGCGTTCGTGATTTGGTCCAGCAAGATTTTCTTGCTGCCCAGATACATATCGCCGCTGCGGGTGACGGCCAGGATGATGGCGTCGTCTTTATCGGCGTCTTGCAGATCCTGGGCGTTATCCACCTTCGCCATGTCCACCGAGACGCCCTTCTGCAACATCGGCGTGACCACCATGAAGATGATCAGCAGCACCAGCATGATGTCCGCCATGGGGATGACGTTCGGCGCCGCCATCACCGGCGGTGCTTTGGGCTTGTATGCCATGTTCCTACTTCTTTCCGCCCCGGCGTGTGATGAAATAGTTGATCAATTCCATCGAGGAGTTGTCCATCTCGACGTCGAAGGCTTCCACTTTGTTCGTGAAGTAATTGAAAGTCCACACGGCCGGCACGGCCACCAGCAAGCCGAGCGCGGTGGTGACGAGGGCTTCCGCGATTCCGCCGGCCACCGCCGAAAGCCCGGTGGCTTTCTGCGCCGAAATTCCTTTGAACGCGTTGATGATGCCCACCACCGTGCCGAACAGCCCCACGAACGGCGCCGTCGAGCCGATCGTGGCGAGGCCCGAAAGCCCGCGCTTCATTTCGGCGTGCACGATGGCAATCGAGCGCTCGAGCGCCCGCTTCGAAGCCTCGACCACTTCTTCATCGCCCACCTGGGCCGAGACGGACTGGAATTCCGCAAGACCCGTGGCCACCACCTTGGCGATGTGGCTCTTCTTGTTCCGCTCGGCGATGGAAATGGCCTCGTCAAGCTTGTTGTCCTTGAGCGCGCCCGCCACCTGCTGCACGAACACGCGCGACTGCTTTCGGGCCGCGCTGTACATCAGCGCCCGGTCGATCATGATGCCCACCGACCAGGCCGACATGATGAACAGAATCGCCACCACTGTCTTGGCCGGGTAGCCCATGTTGTGCCACATCGTCACCAGATCCCAGCCGACCTCTCCTCCCTGCTGCTGCAGCAACAGACCAGCCCACAATAAATTCGCAAGCATAGAGTTTGCTCCTCCATTCCTACCGATCGATCGCGGCAGCAAGATTCTGCCGGTCGGAATTCCTGCCCCAAACAACCCGGCCCGCCAGCGCGGAGCCGGGCCGCGCCCGCACTAACCGCCGAGAGTAAAGACGACGGAAATCGTTGTGTCCACTTCCACTGGCTCGCCATTGAGCAAGGTGGGTTTGTAACGCCACTGCTTCACGGCATCGAGCGCCGATTTCATCAACAGCGGCGGGCCGGACATATAAGTGAGGTCCTGCACGCTGCCGTCTTTGCCGATGATGGCGTGAAGGATCACGGTCCCGGAAATGTGCGCCGTCTTGGCAATCGGCGGATAGATCGGCATCACCTGGCGAACAATCGAAGCGGCCTGCACGTTCCCGCCGACGCGAATCCGCGACGGGGCCGCCTTGGGTGGAGGCGGCAGATTGGAGCCGACGCCGCCGATAATGCCGCCGAGTACGCCACTCGCCGATCCGCCGGCGATTCCGCCGGGGACTCCGCCGACAACTCCGATCGCTCCGACGTCGGGCGGAAGCTCTTCTTCCTTAATCATTTCCACTTTCTTGGGGATCACCGTCGGCGCCATCATCTTGCCCTGTTGGATCAGGCGCGCGACAGGCTTCACAATCCGCTGCACCGCGGCAGGCGGCGGGGGAGGCGGGGGCGGAGGCGCGGGAGCCACCAGAAAAGTGGTGAGCATTTGCTTCGGCAGCGCCTCGGTGTAGATGAGCGGGATGAGGATGAGCACGAATATGATCCCAACTTGCACGGCGGTGGAAAGCATCACGGTCCACCACGTTTTCGTGCGCTTCGGCTTGGCCGAAGAAATCACGAGATCATCAAACATGGTTACCTCCTTGCGGCCGCCAAGCGCTAGCGGGCTGCGGATCCGGCCCGAATGGCGACTCCCTGACCTCGAAACTTGTTCCAAACCACCACGATGGGTGCGGCAATCCCGAAACTGGAGTATGTTCCTACCACAACTCCCACCACCATGGCAAAAGAGAAGGCGCGCAGAACCTCGCCGCCCAGCATGTAGAGTACTAGAACGGTGAGAAACGTCAGGCCGCTCGTCAGAATCGTCCGCGAAAGAGTCTGATTGATCGATTTATTGACGATCACCGGCAGCGCTTCCCGCCGCATCAGCCGCAGGTTTTCCCGCACGCGGTCGAATATCACGATGGTGTCGTTCATCGAATATCCGACCAGCGTCAGCAAGGCCGCGATCACCGTCAGCGAAATTTCATAATGAAAGAGCGAAAAGAAGCCCAGAGTAATCAGCACGTCGTGGAAGACTGCAATTACCGCCGCGGCTCCGTACACCCATTCGAATCGGAACGCAATATATACCAACATGCCGCCCAAGGCATAGAGTGTAGCCCAGATGGCCTGCCTCCGAAGTTGGGCGCCCACCTTCGGGCCCACAATCTCGACATTGCGGATCGCGAAATTTCCGAGCGACAAGCCGCTCGCCAGCGAATTCAGCAGCGGCTGCGTGACGCCGGGCACGGACTTCAACTGGTCGAAACTTGTGAGGATGCCGCCATGGTCCGAATCGCGCGCCGTGGTCAGCGCTTTCGCGAGCTGGCTGTAGCGGTCGGCGGCGGTCGGGCCCAGAACCAGCGGGTCCTTCTGCGTCAGGTAATCCGCCAGGGCCGAAGGAGTGGCGGAATTGAAATCGATCTTCCCCGAAGAGTCCGTGCCGAAGGTTTTGTGCAGCACGTCGAGAATGGCTTGTTTTCCTGCGTCGAGCGACTCATCGCCCGAGCCCTTTTGTTCCAGCCCGATCACCACGTCGTTCTGCGAGCTGGCGTTGATGTCGCTGATGCCCTGAATCGAGCTGTTGGCCAGCCCCGCTTGCTGGAGGCCCTTGCGGATCTGGTCGATGGGCGGCGGGCCGGAGAAGCGGACGTAAACAAGCGTGCCGCCGCGGAAGTCGATTCCGTAGTAGAGCCCGTGGCGCAGGATCGAAACCCACCCGGCAGCCAGCAACAGCAGCGAAAGCGTGACGAAGTACTTCGCTTTCCCCATCCAGTCGACGTTTACGCTCTTGAACAGTTCCATCGAGTCCTATCCACCTACATTTGACACCGTACGGCGCGGGATTGTTCCCGGCCGCCTAAATGCTCAATTCCGCCTGGCGCTCCATCCGCGACAAATGAAAATCGAAAATCGCGCGCGACACGTAAATCGATGTGAAAATGTTGGCGATCAGACCGATCACCAAAGTTACCGCGAATCCGCGCACCGGCCCCGTGCCGAACAAGAAAAGAAATACGGCCGAAACCACCGTGGTCACGTGCGTATCGATAATGGTCAGAAACGCCCGGTCGAATCCCTGGTCCACGGCTGAGGCAGGGGCCTTGCCGTTCCGCAATTCCTCGCGGATGCGTTCAAACACCAGGACGTTCGAGTCCACGCCCATGCCGATCGTCAAGATGACGCCTGCGATTCCCGGGAGCGTCAGCACCGCTCCGGCGTAAGCCATGAACGCGACGAGGATAATCAAGTTCAGGGCCAGCGCCACAACTGCATTGACACCGCTCAGCCGATAATAGAACACCAGAAAAATCATCACCACGATCAGGCTGGCGATCGAGGCGCGCACGCCTTCGCGAATCGAATCGGCGCCGAGCGACGGCCCAACCGTCCGCTCCTCGAGATACTTGATTGACGCCGGCAGCGCTCCGGCTCTCAGTACGAGCGCCAGGTCTTGCGCCGTTTCCTGCGTGAAATTGCCTTCAATTACGCCGGAATCTTCAATGCGGCTATTGATCACCGGCGCGGTGTAAACCTTGTGATCGAGCACGATGGCCATCCGGCGCCCCACGTGCGATTCGGTGAACGGGCCGAATCTTGCCGCCGCCGCCGTAGAAAGATGGAACGCCACCTGATACTGGCCGGGATACTGCGAACTGGGTTCGGGAGTCGCGCCGCGCAGGTCTTGCCCGCTCACAATCGGCGCTCGGTCAAGGATGTAGTACGCCTGCCCTTGCTGCTGGCTCGGACCGGAGGTATCGGCTCTGCCCGGAACGATTTCGGTTCCCGGCGGCAAAATTCCGCCATGAGCTGAAAGAGCGGCGGCCTCGGACGGATACGTGGTGTCGTCCACAACGTTGCGAAGCTCGAGCTGCCCGCCCGCCTGAATCACAGCCTTGGCGCGCGTTGGGTCGCCTTCGCCGGGAAGCTGCACGAGAATCTCGTTGTCTTCGCGGCCCGTGAAAGCGATGGTCGGCTCGGTGAGGCCGAGCGCGTTGATGCGCCGCGTGATCGTCTCGAGCGACTGATCCATCGTGTTCTTGCGCAGCTCGGCCACAACGGAAGGCTTCATCGTCAGCAGGTAGCCGTTGTTCTCGCCCGCGGCCGGTGCGAGCGTCCAATCCGGAAACTGGCTGGCCGCGATTTCGCGAAAGGCCGCGGAGCTGTTCGGCTCCACGTTGCGCACCAGAATCTGCGTATTGCTCTGCCGCCGCATTTCTCCGAAGACGATGTTTTTCTCGTGAAGCTGCTTGGTCAATTGATCGACCGCCTGATCGCAGCGCTGCCCGATGGCTTCATCCACCTGCACTTGCAGGACAAGATGGCTGCCGCCTTTCAAATCCAGCCCCAGCTTGATCCGGTCGGCGATGTTTTGTCTCGCCTGCGCGAGCGATGTGGGAAATTGCGGCATCCCCACCAGCCCGAAAATGCACAGAAGGACGACGACAACAATGAGGATGAATTTCCACCTGAGGTTGGGGTCCATGCGGGCGGCTAGCTCTCCTTCGCCGGTTCGGCCTGGAGGCCTGCGATGGCGCTGCGCGAGAGCTTGATCTTCACCTGCTCGGCGATCCGCAATTGCACGGCCTCGCCTTCGAGTCCGACGATCGTTCCGTAGATGCCGCCGTTCGTAATCACTTTGTCGCCGTTTTTCAGGTTCCTCAGCATCTCATCCGCTTTTTTCTGGCGGCGCCGCGCGGGAAGGATCATGAGGAAATAAAAAATCACCATGATCAGAATGAGGGGAAGAAAAAACGCAATTCCGCTGGGCTGCCCCTGCGCTTGGGCCAGGAGAGCCAAGCTGGATACACAGCTCTTCGCTATTGTTCCGATCATGAAAGCCATTTCCGCCATCGCGGCCGCGCCCGCTGCATCGTGCCGCCGGTCCGCCGAGGCCGGCGAACCCTGCTTTTGCTGAAACTGCTGCCCTGCCTCAAAACGCGCCCAACGCCCTCAAGAATTTGCCGATTTGAGACGTGCCTGAAGGTCAGAGCGGAAACTTTCCAGCTTCCCAAAACAAATAGCCTCCCGAATTTTGCGCATGATGTCAAGGTAAAAGTAGAGGTTGTGGTGGGTGTTCAGGATGGCAGCGAGCGACTCTCCCGCGGAATATAGATGCCGCAAATAGGCACGAGAATACCGCCTGCAAACCGCGCAACCGCATGACTCATCAATCGGCCGCGGATCGTTGGCGTACTGCGCATTCTTGATCAGCACGCGGCCTTCCGAAGTGAATAGGCACCCATGCCGCGCGCTGCGCGTCGGCAGAACGCAATCCATCATATCCACGCCGAGCGCCACGTAATCGGCAAGCTGCTCCGGCCGGCCCACGCCCATCAGGTACCGCGGGCGGTCGGCCGGCAGCCGCTCCGCCGCCGCAGACGTCATTTCGCACGTCACGCCATGCGGCTCGCCCACCGCGAGTCCGCCGATGGCGTACCCCGGAAAATCAAGCTCCACGAGCGCTTCGGCATTTTCGCGGCGCAACTCCGGATGCGTGCCGCCCTGCACGATGCCGAAAAGCATCTGGCGAGAGGCGTCGCCATGCCGCGCGAAAAATTCGCGCGAACGCCGCGCCCAGTCGAGTGTCCTTTGCGCCGCCTTGTTCGCACGCGATTCCTCCGAAGGCGCCTCGATGCACTCGTCGAGCACCATCACGATATCGGCGCCCAGCGCGATTTCGATTTCGAGCGCCTTCTCCGGCGAGAGGAAATGCAGCGAGCCGTCGAGATGCGAGCGAAACGTGACGCCCTCATCCGTCACCTTCCGCAAATCGCCGAGGCTGAATACTTGATAGCCGCCCGAATCCGTCAGAATCGCGCGCGGCCACGCCATAAATTTGTGCAGCCCGCCCATGCCGCGGATCAGTTCGTGCCCTGGCCGCAAATAAAGATGGTAAGTGTTGGCGAGCAGAATCTCGACGCCGAGTTCCTCGAGATCCTCCTGCCGCTCCCCCTTCACCGTCGCCGCCGTGCCCACGGGCATGAACGCAGGCGTCTCAATCGCGCCATGCGGCGTTGTCAGGTGCCCCAGCCGCGCCCCCGTCGGATCCGTGGCCAGAATTTCGAACCGAAAACTCATCCGCCGCAGTGTATCAGCCCCGCCGAATTTTCATCCGTTGCCGCGCTAATTCTCGTAGGGGCACGGCATGCCATGCCCGCGCTGCCAATTTCCGCACCGCCGCCCATCTCCTCCGCGCCGCCTGCGAGACCTTTGGAGTGCGGGAGCTTGCTCCCGCTTTGTTTTCA
>Ga0187781_10000012_pt1 | contig 139820 bp, 137 predicted proteins | sample 0715_SJ02_MP02_2_FD_132447 | JGI IMG/M metagenome (GOLD analysis project Ga0187781, IMG submission 132447) | Tropical peat soil microbial communities from peatlands in Department of Meta, Colombia - 0715_SJ02_MP02_20_MG | ecosystem: Environmental > Terrestrial > Soil > Wetlands > Peat...
ATCCACTCAGGAGGGATGGACTGGAATCCTTCGCGGGCGAAGCGGCGAATTTCCTCAATGCCTTCCCAGGGATTCAACGCACGCTTAAGCCGCTCGACGCGTTGCGCCTTGGTTTCCTTCGCGATATTTCCTGCCGTGCTTGTCATTTGTCAGAGCAAACAAAAACCCACCGCCAGGAGCATCTGGCGGTGGGTCACGAGTGCCGGTATTAAGAAACGATTCTTAAGTCAGCAACCTCCCCGCGCCAGAGCGCACTAATGGACAACAACAACAAGCGCAACAGCAGGCGGCACGGAGATTGAGGCTACTTGACATTCGACGTCAATTCTAGGCGGCGCACTTTGCGCCGTCAATTAACTTTCGTAAGCATTTCGATTCATATTTTCGATAGGACGAATCATTATTTTCGTGGCAGCACACGGAATGCCTGCACCGCGCTGCAGAATCAACGACTTACCATGCGGGGCATAGTTAAGCGATAATCTTCGGTTCCCCGGGTTGACTGCAATTTCGGCGACAAACCATGATTCAGCACTCAGATCCGAAAGGCTCCATTCTCGGCGTAGATATAGGCGGCACCAAAGTTGCAGTTGGCTTGGTGGATGATGCAGGCCGGATCTTGACCCAGGCGCGACAACCCATGGTTGCCAGCGGCACGGCAGAGGCTGCCCTGGAAGCCGTTACGGGCGCAATTGATTCCCTCTTATCGACGTCTGGTAGTGGTATTCGGAGCATCGGCGTCTGCGCACCGGGGCCGCTCGATCCGCGTGCCGGCGTAGTGTTGAACCCTCCCAATGTCCCGTGTTGGCGAAACTTCCGTCTGGCCGACAAGATCGCCGCGAAATATGCGGTGCCTGTAAAACTGGACAACGACGCCAACGCCGCGGCGCTGGCCGAAACCCGGTGGGGCGCAGCGCGCGGATGCCGCTACGTCTTCTACACCTGCATTGGCACGGGGATCGGAACTGGCATTGTATTGGACGGGCACATCCACCATGGCCGAACCGGCTCGGCAGGCGAGGGCGGTCATGTGAGCATCAATTACCGCGGCCCGGTTTGCGGCTGCGGCAAGCGCGGCTGCATCGAGGCGCTGGCAGCCGGTCCGGCGATTGCGACGCGGGCGCGAAGCAAGCTGGGCGGGAAATTGTCGCGCCGTTCATTGATCCTCGATCCGGTTCACGGAGACCTTGCTGCTGTTACCAGCGAAGCCGTGGGACAGGCCTTTGCCGCGGGCGATCCCGTGGCAAAGGAAATCCTCCAGGAGACAGTCGAGTTTCTGGTGGTGTGGCTGGGCAACATTGTGGACATGCTGGACCCAGACGTGATCGTCATGGGCGGGGGAGTGGCGGCCATGCTCAAACCGTTCTTCGATGACATCCAGCGGCGGCTCCCGAGTTGGTGCGTGAATCCGCGAGCAGGCGAGATTCCGTTGCTGGCAGCGCACTATGGCGCGGATGCGGGGATCGCAGGCGGCGCGGCCTTGTGTTCAGATTCTTCTTAGTCACTTCCCTGGCGATGAACACCTATCAACAATTGGTTGGACGCGCTGCTTTCAATCTACGCCGCTTTCCCCCGGAGTGCTTGGGTACAATGGCGAGCGTGCCGGAGTCGACCTCTACGACCGCGGGGACGTTAGCCAAAGCTTCTTTGTTCTCGGGGCTGGCGGAAAATGAACTGAACTTTCTCGCTGGGCGCGCCATCCGCCGAGAATATGCAGCGGGCACAATCATTTTCAACGAAGGTCAGCGGTGCTCCGGATTGTACGTCATCGAGTCCGGTCAGGTGCGCATCTTCAAAACCTCTGCAGGAGGCCGGGAACAAGTCCTCAGCATTGAAGGGCCCGGCGGCTCCATCGCCGAATTGCCGGTCTTCGACGGAGGCAACTATCCAGCCTCGGCCTGCGCCCTCCAGGACGCAGCTCTGCTTTTCGTAAGCAAACAGGACTTTCAGGCGTTGTGCCTGGCGCATCCACAAGTCGCGTTGAAAGTGCTGAAGGTGGTCGGCGCCCGGCTGCGGCGACTGGTGGGGATCATCGAAGAGCTTTCGTTTACGACGGTGCGGCACCGTCTGGCGGCATTTTTACTACGCCTGGCCAAGAACGAGGGGAAGAACTCGGCGCAAGGAATAGAGATCACTCTGCCCGCCAGCAACCAGGAGCTGGCCGCGCAAATTGGAACCGTCCGCGAACTGGTCTCGCGGAATCTCTCCCGGTTGCAGGCGGAAGGAATTCTGAAGATCGAGGGTCGATGCGTGATTGTGCGCGATTTGAAAGCACTGGAGGCAGAAGTCGCGTCCGCCGAGTAGTTCCCGTCTTTCCACGAATCAAAATGGCCGTGACAAAAGTCATCGGCAGGCCTGTGATGCTTCGGTAAGCTGCGGGTAGTGGAAGCGCGGCTTTGCGGCTCGCGCGAGGAGGCTGCAATGACATTGACCACTGAGAAAACTGTGGGAGAAATCGCAGTGGAGAATCCCGCTGCGACGCGCCTGTTTGAGAAGCTGGGCATTGATTACTGCTGTGGAGGCCAACAGACGCTGGAAGATGCGTGCCGGGCGGCCAAGGTGCCGATTGAGCGGGTAATGGATTCGCTGGCGGAAGCGGAACGAGCACCCGCACCGAGTGGAAAAGACCGCGACTGGCGGCAGGAGCCGCTGAGCGAACTGATAGCTCACATCGACAGCACGCACCACAAGTTCGTCCGGGAGGAAACTGCGCGTCTGGCGCCGCTGTTTGTTAAGGTCTGCTCCGTGCATAGCAAGAACCATCCCGAACTGCTGGGCATGCAGGCGACCTTCGCGGCCCTGGTGCAAGAACTGACCATGCACCTGATGAAGGAAGAACAGGTCCTGTTCCCCTATATCGTTCGCATGGAAGAAGCAGTCCTGCAGAAAGAGCAAGTTCTGCCACCGCCATTTGGCACAGTGGAGAATCCGGTCGCGATGATGATCCACGAGCACAACTCGGCCGGAGAGGCGCTGCGTACGCTGCGGCAGGCCAGCAATGGCTATGCGGCTCCGCCCGACGCTTGCGTCAGCTACCAAACGCTTTACCGGGCACTGGCTGATTTCGAGGCGGACCTGCACCAGCATATCCATCTCGAAAACAACATCTTGTTCCCACGCGCAATCGAGATGGAAAAGAGGGGTTAGAGGCGCTTCAGAACGACTGCAATTTCAGCACGGGGAAACAGAGTCGCGAAGAGGGATAAATACGCTCGACGCGGCGGCGGCCACGACATAACTTCTGTTCTTGGTCTTGCCTTCCATTCCTAGGTTTTTCCCGAACCTACGCTGCAACGATGGCGGCGTCCTCTGGCAAATAATCCTGCGTTTTTCCCTTGACATCCAGAACTGGGCACGTAAGATAGAAGAACATTTATTCATTTCATTGAATATTTATCCATCATGAATAAGACACTGCGGCAACGCGCGCTGCTTCAGGCGCTGAAGGAAGGGTCGATTTCCAGCCAGGAAGAACTGAAGCGGGTGCTGCGCAAGCGGGGATTCAAGGTGGGGCAGGCGACTCTCTCGCGGGACATCCGCGATCTGAATTTGAGCAAGACTCCGCACGGCTACTCCGTGCCTTCGGGGGAAGCCGCCAGCGGACTGGTCTTGCCTCCTGCCCAGCGGCTGGTGCGGGAGTTCGTTCTGGAAGTTCGCTCTGCCCAGAACCAGTTGGTCGTCAAGACCATCGTAGGCAGCGCCCAGCCCGTAGCAGCAGCGCTCGACGAGGCGAACTGGAGTGAAATCGTGGGCACGATTGCCGGCGACGACACCGTTCTGATTGTTTGTCCAGACCGCGAAGAGGCGCGCAAGCTGGCCAGCCGGATCGAGGAGATGCTGGCCTAGCCGCGATGGAGAAATGGCGGCAAAACTCAAAACCGCGGTTTTGGGAGCGACTGGATATTCCGGTCTGGAATTGACGCGACTTCTTCTGCGCCATCCCCGGCTGGAGAAACCGATGCTGCTGCGGCGCGCCTCCGACAACGGCGGCGCATCTGACCTGGCGGATGTGTTTCCGGCACTGTCCGGCAATGGCGGGTATCCGCTTGAGCCGCTGTCCTGGCAGGCGCTGCAGCAGCACGGGGTTGAATTGCTGTTTCTGGCAACCCCGCACGAGATCTCACGCGCGCTTGTGCCGGAAGCCGTTGCCCACGGGCTGCGCGTGATCGACCTCAGCGGAGCATGGAGACTAAAGCAGGAACAGCATCAGGCAATCTACAACTTTGAGGACGCGGATTCAGCCACAGCAGCCGAACTCACGGAGAAGGCGGTCTACGGGCTTCCCGAACTCAACTCCGACCGCGTGGCCAATGCCGTGCTGGTCGCGAATCCGGGCTGTTATGCGACCTCGGTCATCCTGGCGCTGGCTCCTTTGCTCAAGGCCTGCTTGATCGATCGAAATCGTGGAATCGTTTCCGATTCAAAGTCTGGAGTATCTGGGGCAGGAAAAGCACCGACGGCAAAAACGCACTTTGTGTCTGTGGCCGATAACCTGTCGGCGTATTCCCTTTTCAATCACCGGCATGTGGGCGAGATGGTGGAGCAGCTTCAATTAGGAGAACAAGAACTGATCTTCACCCCGCATCTGCTTCCTATTCCACGCGGGATCCTGTCGACAATCTATACGCACTTGAACCAGGACATAACGCCGCAGCAGGTGGAATCGTGCTTCCGGAGTTTCTATTCCGGCAAGCGCTGGGTCAGGATTTTCCAAACGCCAAAGCTGCCGCAAGTACAGTTTTGTCTGCACACCAACTACTGCGATCTTGGATTCTGCCTCGACGCGGCCGGCCGGCGCCTAGTGCTGATTTCCTGCCTGGACAATCTGCTCAAAGGCGCTGCCGGGCAAGCCGTGCAGAACCTGAATTTGATGCACGGCTGGCCGGAGGGCGAGGGTCTCGAATGACGATCGTGGTCAAAGTCGGGGGAGCGGCGATCGAAGATGCAGGCACGCTGCGCAAGTGCGCCCGCGCCATTGCCGAATTGGCGCAGGACGGGCACCGCGTCGTGGTGGTTCACGGCGGAGGGAGCGCACTCACGCGCATGATGAAGCAACTTGGCAAGCAGAGCGAGTTTGTCGCGGGGCTTCGCGTCACCGATGCCGAGACTCGCGACATCGCGTTGATGGTGCTGGGCGGGATGGTGAACAAGAAGATGGTGGCGGCCATCCAGGCAGCAGGCATGCCGGCGGTCGGTTTCTGCGGCGGCGACGGCATGACGTTCCGCGCCCGCAAGAAGCTGGTGCGTGGCAATGATCTGGGATTCGTCGGCGAAATATGCTTCGCCGAGCCGTGCTGGATTGAAGCGCTGTGGCAACAAGGTGGAATTCCAGTGCTAGCTTCTCTGGCTCTCGGTACTGACGGCGAATACTACAACGTGAACGCGGACGAAATGGCAGCGGCCTGCGCCGCAGCTTGCCACGCTAACGCGCTCATCTTCCTGACCGACGTGCCCGGAGTGAAGGACGCGGAAGGATCCGTGATTCCCTGGCTCAGCATGAAGCAGGCCGACGATTTAGTCGCGGGATCGGTGGTCAGCGGAGGCATGTTGCCGAAGTTGCAGGCGGCCAAGCGGGCGCTGCAACAAGGCGTTGGCCGGGTAAGGATTCTTCCGGCCGGTAATGCTGATGCGCTGCCGCAGTTCTACCTCACCAAGATCGAGTGCGGGACAGAGGTTATCTCTCGATGAATTGAAAGCAGGCGAGCGGGCGTGAGTGCAGACATATTGGCGAAGGAGAAGACGTTGAATAGTGCATTACCACAAAAAGCGTTGACCGGGCCGGAGACCTTCCCCGGTGTGCTGCAATGCCTGGATCTGATTTCGACGCGCGATCTGGGGCCGGTGGGAGTCGAGGCCGTGCTGCATCTCGCAGGATTGATGAAGTCGCGCCCTTCGGTCTTTCAGCGCTCGCTGGCGGGCAAGCAGATGGTGATGTTCTTCGAAAAACCGTCACTGCGAACGCGCATCACGTTTGAGGCGGGAATGGCCAGTCTGGGCGGCACGACGATGTTCGTCGATCAAACCAGGAGCCGGCTTGATGCCCGCGAGTCCCTGAGCGACATTGCGCACAACCTTGAGCGCTGGGTGGATGTAATCGTGTTGCGGACCTTCGCGCAGGAAACGATCGAGGGCATGGCGCGATTTGCTTCGATCCCGGTGATAAACGCGCTCAGCGATCGGGAGCATCCCTGCCAGGCTCTGGCCGACTACTTCACGTTGCACGAGCGCTTTGGGAATCTGAGAAACGTGACGCTGGCCTATGTAGGCGACGGCAACAACATGGCGCACTCGCTGCTGCTCACGTGCGCGTGTGTGGGCTCGTCGATTCGGATCGCCACACCGAAGGGTTACGAGCCGAACGCGCAAATCGTGGCCGATGCGCTGCAGATCGCAAAGCGAACCGGCGCTCGAATCGAACTTCTCACGGATCCTCATGCTGCAGCCGCAGGCGTCGATGCTGTTTACACCGACGCCTGGGCCAGCATGGGGAAGGAACATGAAACCCAGGAGCGGGCCCGGATTTTCCAGGCCTACCAGGTCAATGCTGACCTGATGGCCAAGGCCGCGCCGCAAGCGGCGTTCATGCACTGCCTGCCAGCGCATCGCGGGCAGGAAGTGACCGACGAAGTCATGGACTCGGACAATTCGCTCATTTTCGAGCAGGCGGAGAATCGCCTGCACGTTCAGAAAGCCATTCTCTATCTGTTACTGGGCGGCTCAGTTCGCCTGCCCGTAAGGAGTGCACATGCCTGAAAAAGTCGTTCTCGCCTATTCCGGCGGATTGGACACCTCCATCATCATTCCCTGGCTGAAGGAAAACTATCCCTACGATGTCATTGCCATGGTCGGCGATGTCGGCCAGGGAGACGACATGGAAGCGGTGGCCGAGAAGGCCTACGCCACTGGCGCCAGCAAGGTAATCGTGGAAGATCTCCGCGAGGAATTCCTGACCAGCTGCGTCTTCCCCGCGCTGAAGGCAGGGGCGATCTACGAGCATAAGTATCTGCTTGGCACTTCGCTCGCGCGTCCGGTGATTGCCAAACACCAGGTGGAAGTAGCGTTGCGCGAAGGAGCAGTTGCCGTGGCCCACGGTTGCACAGGCAAGGGGAACGATCAGGTACGGTTTGAGTTGACCTATCAAGCGCTCGCGCCGGACCTGAAGATCATCGCGCCCTGGCGGGAGTGGTCGTTGAAGTCGCGGGAAGATTGCCTCGACTACGCCGAGCAGCACGGGATTCCCGTGGCGGCGAGCCGCGAGAAGATTCACAGCCGCGACCGCAACCTCTGGCATTTAAGCCACGAGGGCGGCGAACTGGAGGATGCGGCAAATGCTCCTTTGCCGACTACATGGCAGATGACGCGGTCGCCCCAGGATGCGCCGGACAAGGATGAGCAAGTGACCATTGGCTTTGAGCGTGGAGTGCCGGTCGCGGCCAACGGCATGCTGCTCGATCCTGTATCACTGGTCGAACTTCTCAATGAAATCGGCGCCCGCAATGCGATCGGCCGCGTCGACCTCGTCGAAAACCGTTTTGTCGGAATCAAGTCGCGAGGATGTTACGAGACTCCGGGCGGGACGCTGCTGATTAGCGCTCACCGCGAACTTGAGGCGCTCTGCCTTGAGCGCGACGTCGCGCACTTCAAGCAGCAGATCGCTTTAAAGTATGCGGAACTGGTCTACTTCGGCTTCTGGTTCACGCCTTTGCGTGAAGCTCTCGATGCCTTCGTGGAGAGCACGCAACGCAACATGACGGGTAGCGTAATTTTGTCGCTGTACAAAGGAAACGTCTCGGTCGTCAGCCGCGAATCGGATTACTCGCTCTATCGCACCGATCTTTCCTCGTTCACCATGGGCGATAGCTACGATCAGAAGGATGCAGCCGGGTTCATTCGGATTCTGGGACTTCCGTCGCGCTGCCGTGCGCAGTCCCGCGTGGAGGTTGCTTAATGAAGATGTGGGCGGGAAGGTTCCGGCAACCGCTGGACCCGGGTTTCGAGCGCTGGCAGCGTTCTTTTGAATTCGATCGCCGCCTTCTGCGCTACGAACTCGAGGCCAGCGGCGCGCACGCGCGCGCTCTGAAAGATGCTGGAATTCTAACTGCTGACGAACTGATCAGCATTCTGGAAGGCCTGGAACAGATCGGCGAACGCGCCAAGACCGAGCCGTCGTTTCTTGATGACGGCGAGGCTGAGGACGTTCATCACTTTGTAGAGAAACAGCTGGTCGCGCTCATCGGTGAGATCGGATACAAACTGCATAGCGGCCGCAGCCGCAATGAGCAGATCGCGACTGATTTGCGACTGTTCGTCCGGGCGGGAATTGACCAGCTGCGGCACGAACTTGAGGAATTGTGCAACGTCCTCGTGGATCGGGCGGAACAAGCTGCCGGTGCAGCTATGCCGGCGTATACGCATCTGCAGAAGGCTGAGCCGGTTTCGACCGGGCATTGGTTGCTGGCTTACGTCGAGATGTTCCTGCGCGATGCCGACCGGCTGGCCGACTGCCGCAGACGGCTCAATGTCTGCCCTCTGGGCTCCGGCGCGGTCGCAGGAGCAACCGTGCCGCTCGACCGAGAGTTTATGGCAGAAACTCTCGGCTTTGAGGGCTCCACTCTCAACAGTATTGATGCCACCAGCGATCGCGACTTTGCTTTGGAGTTCGGCAATGTGCTTTCGATTTTCGCGCTGCATTTGAGCCGGTGGGCAGAAGAAATGATCTTGTTTTCATCGCAAGAATACGGCTTTCTGCATCTTCCGGAGGCCTATTCCACCGGCAGCAGCGCGATGCCGCAGAAGAAAAATCCGGACCTGCTCGAGTTGGTGCGGGGCAAGAGTGGGCGCATTGTGGGCAACGCGGTGGCGCTCATGGTCACAGTTAAAGGCCTGCCACTCGCTTACAACAAGGATCTGCAGGAAACGCAGGAGCCGCTATTCGACTCAACCGAAACCCTGTTGCAAACGTTGCCGCTGGTGACGGAATGGATGAAAGCTGTGGAGTTCGATTTCGAGCGCATGCAGCAGGCAGCGAAGTCGGGATTCATGAACGCATGGGCGGCCGCGACGTATCTGGTCAGGCGCGGCGTGCCGTCACGCCTTGCCCATGAGTGCATCGGCAAGGCGGTGCGGATTTGTCTCGAAAAAGACTGCGAGCTGAAGGATCTCCCTTTGAACGACTTGCGAGCTCTCAGTTCTGCGTTCGACGATGATTTCTACGCATCGCTCGAGCTTCCATCTGTGTTGGCCTTGCACGACGTTGTCGGCGGCACGGCTCCGGCTCGCGTTCGTCAGGCCATCAGTGTCGCACGCACGAGAATCGAGTCGCTGCGTGAGGAGGTCCATGCGGACACGTAAAGCCGTTCTGCCCGATGCCGAGAGGATCCACGAACTGATCTCCGCCTACTCCGGCGACGGAACGCTACTGCCTCGCACACTCGCCGAAATCTGCGAAAACGTGCGCGATTTCGTTGTGCTCGAGGACGCCAGGCGCATTATCGGCTGCGGCGCGCTTCACCTTTACGGCACGCACCTGGCCGAGATTCGCTCCATCACCGTCGCGCCCTGGGCACAAGGTAAAGGCGGAGGCGGAATGCTGGTGAAAGCACTGCTCTCCGAGGCTAAACGGCATCGCGTGGATTGTATCTGCCTGTTTACTCGCAAGCCCGAATTCTTCGCGCGCCAGGGATTCTCCATCGCGCGGCGCGAGGATCTTCCAGACAAGATTTACAAGGATTGCCACGCCTGCCCCAGGTATCACTGCTGCGACGAAGTCGCAATGGTGCGCGGTGAGTTGCCGAGGTTCGCAATTCTCCCCGAGCCGGCGAACTGGTTGGTAAAGCTTCAGAACTGGCCGCCAAACGCGGAGAATCAGACAGGATCGAGTTGACCACCCTCGGAATGCGACGGAAAACTTCCTGCCGGCTTTTATCCCTTTTGTCGCTGCATCGAAGCCAGATCAATCTTACCCGTATAGATTGCCATCCCGACCACGGCATCCACTTTCATCTCATCCAGTTGGCGAATCTCGTCGACTGTTGAGATACCCCCAGCAACAATGAGCTGTTTCTTCGTCGATCCGCGTAACTGGCGGACGACGTCGATGGGTATGCCCTGCATCAGGCCTTCCGTGTCAACATGCGTGTAGAGGAAGGCGGCGCACCAAGGTTCAAGGGCAGAAATCATCTCCAGCGCAGGGAGGTTGGTGAGTTCGCGCCAGCCGCGGATGGCAACTCGGCCTTGCTTCGAATCAATGCCGAAAACCAGCTTCTCCTGCCCGCACGCGCGTGCTAAAGATTCCGCGAATACGGCGTCCGGCTGGCCATCGCGGATGAGTGCGGATCCCAAGATCACGCGCCGAGCGCCGAGCGATAGCACTTGCTCGGCGGCCTGGACGGAGCGAATCCCCCCGCCCACCTGACAGGGCAAGCGCTGAACGAAGTTGCCGACCAGACCGCGATTGTGTCCGCTGCCGATTGCGGCATCCAGGTCAATCAATTGCACCAGCGGATACGAGGAGAAACGGTCAACCCACACGTCGAAGTCATCAAATTCGAGCGCCTTGCGCTCGCCCTGCACCAGTTGGACGATTTTGCCGCCCATAAGATCAATCGAGGGAATCAGCATGGCCACCGCATGGGAATGCCCGCGACCTGGAGCTCCTGCTTAAGGTCGGCAAGCCGGCGCAGGCCGAAGTGAAAGATGGAAGCGGCGAGGGCAGCGTCCGCCCGGCCGCGTTGGAATACTTCCACAAAGCTCTGCGTGTCGCCGCCGCCGCCGGAGGCGATGACAGGAATCGAGACTGCATCGGAGACGGCGCGGGTCAAGTCGCAATCGAAGCCGATGCCAGTGCCGTCGCGATCCATGGAAGTCAGCAGAATCTCGCCCGCGCCAAGCTCGGCGGCCTCGCGCGCCCAGGCTACCGCGTCGCGGCCGGTCGGCTTTCGACCGCCGGTGACATATGCTTCGAATCTTGCCTCACCGCCGATACGTTTGGCGTCGATAGCCACAATGACGGCCTGCGATCCATAGCGCTCGCCGATGCAGGTTATTAGGGACGGATCGGCGAGGGCGGCAGAATTGATGCTGATCTTGTCAGCCCCCGCGTCGAAGACCGCCATTGCGTCGTCGAGAGAGCGAATTCCGCCGCCGACCGTGAAGGGAATAAAGAGTTGCCTTGCAGTCTTGCGGACCGTTTCGATCAGGATAGCTCGCTCTTCGTGCGTGGCGGCAACATCGAGCAAGACGACTTCATCGGCGCCGGCTTCGCTGTGCGCGGCGGCCAATTCCGCCGGGTCACCGGCGTCGCGCAGTTGCTGAAACTGCACGCCTTTAACCACCCTGCCGGCGGCAACGTCGAGACACGCGATGATTCGTTTCGTCAGCATCAGAGAGCGCAGAAGTTCTGCAATAACTTCAGGCCTGTTTTGCCCGATTTTTCCGGATGAAACTGGACGCCAAACAGATGTTCCTGCTCAACTGCAGCGGAGAATTCACCGCCATATTCTGAACGCGCCGCCGTCGCCGCGACGATCGGTGCGCGGTACGAGTGAGTGAAGTACACGAACGAGCCTGACGGGATTCCGCGAAACAGATAAGAGCGGCCGTCGCAAGCGAGAGAATTCCAGCCGACGTGCGGCGACTTGACATTGCCGGGAAAGCGTTCGCACTTCCCGGCAAAAAGAGCCGCGCCCGGGGTTGCCGGTGCTTCCTCGCTAAAGTCGAACATCCACTGCATTCCTACGCAGATGCCGAGGAAAGGCACTCCCTGGTTCAGCCGGGACAGAATCGCGTTGCGGAGGCCGGTTTGCTCGAGCACTGCGGTCGAAGAAAAGTGGCCGACGCCAGGCAGAACGATCTTGTCGGCCTTCGCGACCAGGTCGGGATCGCGGGTGACAACCGATTGCGCGCCAAGGCGATCAAACGCCTTCTTCACTGAGGTGAGGTTGCCGGCGCGATAGTCCACAATGGCGATCATCAGAGCAAACCTTTCGTGCTTGGAAGCAGGCGCTGCAGGCGGCGGTCGCGCCAGCAGGCGGCACGCAGGGCGCGGGCAAATGCCTTGAACAAAGCTTCGATTTTGTGATGGCTGGAGCGGCCGTACATGACGCGAGCATGCACGCTGGCGCGAGCGCCCCGTGAAAAGCCATCAAAGAAATCGTGCACCAGTTCAGCCTGCAGATCACCCACGAGGCTTGCGCGCACCTTTGTGTCCACGACCGCTGACGCCCGACCGCAGAAATCCACCGCGGCAAGCCCGAGAGTTTCATCCATCGGCATGAGAAAGTATCCGGCGCGCAGAATGCCGCGCTTGCTCCCGAGCGCCTTGTCGAAAAGTTCGCCGAGTACGATTCCGACATCTTCGACCGTATGGTGCTGGTCCACATCGAGGTCACCCTTGGCGCGCAATTCGAGGTCGAATCCGCCATGATGGGCGAAGAGTTCCAGCATGTGGTCGAAAAAGCGGATTCCGGTCGAGACCTGATAGCGGCCCTTGCCTTCAATCGCCAGCGAGGCGCGAATGTCGGTCTCTTTCGTGGTCCGGCGAATTGCAGCTTTTCTCATTTAACGGCTCTTTCTAAAGCGCCGACCTCGGCCAGCGTCTCTTCCAAGGCATTCAACAAGCGCACGGTCTGCTCCATGGTTCCGATGGTAATGCGGACGCAACCGTCGCATCCGGGATCACGGGAGCGGTCGCGCACCAGAATGCCCCGCGCACGCATAGAATTCACAAACGCGGTCTTCAGTTCTCCGAACCTGGCCAGAACGAAATTCGCTTCGCTGGGCCAAAAAGGGATGCCGTGCCGTCGGAAAGCTTGTTGCAATTCCTCCCTCCCCTGCCGCACTTGGCCCACGTAGTTGCGAACGTAGTCGCCGTCCTGGAGAGCCACCGGCAAGCAGGCCAGCGCGATTCCATTCACGTTGTAGGGAGAGCTGACGCGGCTCACACTCGCGATGTGTTCGGCGTTTCCCACGAGCACTCCACTGCGCAGGCCAGCCATACCGTAGGCTTTTGAAAACGTGCGCGCGACAAACAAATTGGGAAGATCCCGCCACCTGGGCATAAGCGTCTGACCGCAAAACTCGAAGTAGGCTTCGTCCACGAGAATCGCCGCCAGCGGAGCGCGTTGGGCGATTTCCAACAAGTCTCCCCGATTGGCGACGGCGCCGCTGGGATTGTTGGGATTGGCAATCGCAATGAGCTTGGTGTGCGGGGTGACGCGGGCCAACAAGTCAGAAAACGGGAATTGAAAATCCTTGCCGGCGGAAACAGCAATCACGCACGCGCCCGTAGCCGCGGCCGAAATCTGATACATGGCAAACGTCGGCACGACGATCAGAACCTCATCTTCCGGCTCAAGAAAAGTCTCACAAAGCAGGTGGATTGCTTCGTCGATTCCGTTGGTGAGCAACAACTCTCCGGACTGGATGCCGAGATGAGCGGCGAGGACGGCTTCGACCGGTTCGCGCTCCGGATAACGTGCAATGTCTTCCCGCGTTAGCGAGCGCAGTCGCGCCAAGACCCGGGGCGAACAGCCCACGGTGTTTTCGTTGAAATCGAGGCGCAAGCCCACTCGCCCAGCGAGCGGCGGATGATACGTAGGCAGGTTACGCACCGCTTCTCTGGCTCTAAGCATGAGCGCACCTCAGACGAATGGACTGCGCGTGCGCCGACAAACCTTCAGCGTTCGCCAGCGTTTCGAGGACCGGAGCAATGCGTCGCAGGCCGGATCGCGACAGACTTTGGACGCTGATGAGCTTTACGAAATCAAGAACGCTAAGGCCTCCGCGGAACCGGGCAACGCCGCCAGTGGGCAGAACGTGGTTGGGGCCAGAAGCATAATCGCCCGCGGGCTGGGGGGAATAATCGCCTATGAAAATCGAACCCGCATTACGCACCAGCGGCATATCTGCGTGATCGATCGTGAGGTGCTCCGCGGCGATCTCGTTCGTCCATTCAAAGCTCTGCTGGTGCGAAGCCGAGATGAGGATTGCACCGTTTTCCTCAAGCGCCTGGCGCGCCACACCGTTACCGGCGCTGAGCCGATTCACCGAATTCGCGACCCGATTCGCCAAATCGCGGCGCGTCGTGATAAAGACCGCCAAGGCTTCGGGATCATGCTCCGCCTGGGCGACCAGATCGGCAGCTATGTATTCCGGGGTTCCTTTATCGCTAACCACGAGCACCTCGGTGGGGCCAGCCAGAAAGTCGATGGCACAATCAAACGAGACTTCCTTCTTGGCGGCTGTAACGAAGAGATTACCGGGGCCGACAATCTTGTCCACGCGCAGAATGGTCTCGGTTCCGTAGGCGAGCGCTCCGATTGCCTGAGCGCCACCAATGCGAAAGACTTCTTCAATTCCAAGCATGGCAGCTGCCGCCAGCATATCAGCGTGGGGCTTCGGCGAAACGACGATGATCTTCTTTACGCCTGCGACTTGAGCCGGGATTGCCGTCATCAACAAAGTCGAGACCAGGGGATAACGTCCACCCGGCACATAACAGCCGACGGAATCCAAAGGCCGGACGATTTGGCCCAGGCGCATTCCCTTATGCGTCCGCATCCATTCGGTGGGCTTTTGCATTTCGCAGAAGCGCCGGATATTCGCCGCCGCCGCTCGCAGCGACCGCTTAAGTTCAGGGCGCGCTGCAGTCCAGGCCTGCTGGATATCTTTGCCCGAGACTCTCAATTCGGCCCCCCGCTTCAGCCCGTCCCAGCGCTGCGCGTACTTGCGCAAGGCGGAGTCGCCGTGGCGCCGCACGTCGGCAACGATCCGCCGCACCGCGGGCTCGACCCTTTCATAGCGCGCGCTGCGAGCTGCCATCTTGTGCACTCTTGCCTCGGCAGCTTTCCCTGAGACAACGCGCATCACATGACCACCTTGTTCAGCGGATACTCCACAATTCCCTGCGCCTGGGCTTCCTTCAGAAGAGGAATAATCTGCCACGCCTGCGACTCTTCGATCACGGTGTTCACGGCCAGCCAATCCTCGTCGCTGAGAGTTGAGATCGTCGGTTTCTTGAGAGCGGGCAAAACAGCGAGAACCGCAGCCAAATCCTTTTTGCGGACATTTAGCATCAGGCCGACGCGGTCCTGCGCATCCATGGCGCCACGCAACATCAGGGAGAGATTCTCGATCTTGCGGCGCTTTTCCCCATCGCGCCACGCAGTCTTGTTGGCGATGATTTGCGTGTTCGACTCCAGCACCGTGTCAATGATGCGCAGATGATTGGCTCTGAGAGAGCTGCCGGTTTCTGTGACCTCGACAATAGCATCGGCCAGCATGGGCGGTTTGACCTCGGTGGCGCCCCAGGAGAACTCCACTCGTACCGCGACATTCTTCCGCTCAAAATACTTTTGGGTGACTTGCACGAGTTCGGTTGCGACGATGCGGTTGTGGAGATCGTCGGCGCTATGGAAGGCCGACTCTTCGGGCACAGCCAGAACCCAGCGCACCTTGCCGCGGCTCTGCTTGGCATAAACGAGGTCGGAAACGGTGACCACCTCCAGTCCGCTTTCGATGACCCAGTCGAGGCCAGTGAGTCCGACGTCAAGCACTCCATGCTCCACGTAGCGGGCCATTTCCTGGGCGCGGATGAGCATGCATTCGATTTCCGGGTCGGCCGTAGTAGCAAAGTAAGATCGCGCATTGAGGAAGATGGAAAGACCGGCGCGAGCGAACAGCTGCAGGGTGGCTTCCTGCAGACTGCCTTTGGGAATGCCAAGGCGGATCTTCATAACTGCACCCCGGCGCGTATCTGGTCCGCTCCGGCGCCCCCACCCACAAGCGGCTTCGTGAAGCAGGAGCGCGTACCCTCGTGGCAAACGACGCCTGCGCCCTCGACCTCGACGTGCAACAGCAGCGTGTCGCAGTCGCAGTCCGTGGAGGCGGAAACCAGCTTCAGACGATTTCCGGAAGTTTCTCCTTTAGTCCACAGCTTGCCCCGCGTGCGGCTGAAAAAAGTAACATAGCCGGTCGAGAAGGTACGCTCCCAGGCCTCGTCATTCATAAAGCCCAGCATCAGAACTTCGCCGGTAGCAGCTTCCTGCACAATGGCGGGCGCCAACCCCTGCATCTTGTCGAAATCGATCGCGGTTTTCATAAACCCTGCCTGGCTGGAAATTGAGAAACAAGAAGCCCGCTGAGCCTGGATCGCATCAGCGGGCTAGAAATCTCTTCTGGTGTTGCGCAAACTCAGCCAAACACCCCCGCCGACGCGCCGTGCGCGTGATGGTGATGATGATGATGGCGATGAGCTGCTCGAACCATGTTCGTACGATAATGCACACGCTGGCGCCTGTCAAAGAAATTCAGGCTTTTCGGCTGTTTCCTGAAACGAAAATCTTTATTGGACCCATCGAAATTCTGAATTGAACTTGCAGCGTTATTCGGCTCTAATAACTAGATCGGGCCGTGTCTTCGGCCCGTGCGGATGTGGTGTGTCTGCAACTACTTGCGATATTGCCGCGCCCGGTAGGCGCAGTTGCGACTAAGTGAGTTATGGCTTTTTCATCATCAAACATTCCCGGTTTGCCCGCGCCCCAAGGGCTTTACGACCCGGCGCACGAACACGACGCGTGCGGCATGGGATTTGTCGCCAGCATCCGTGGGCAAAAAAGCCATGACATCGTAGTTAAGGGCATTGAGGTTTTGATCCGGCTGACCCACCGTGGCGCCTGCGGCTGTGACCCCGAGACGGGCGACGGCGCGGGTATTCTCATTCAGATTCCGCATCTGTTTTTCAAACGTGAATGCGGCGCGCTCGGTTTTACGCTTCCTGCCCCGGGCAAGTACGGCGTGGGCATGCTGTTTCTTCCGGTCGAGCGGCTGCCGCGACTGCAGTGCGAGGGCATTCTGGAGCGGATCGTTCGTGAGGAAGGGCTCACCGTGCTGGGCTGGCGCGACACGCCGGTGGACGGCTCGGCCGTGGGCCGGGTGGCGCGAGTTTCGCAGCCCTATATTGAACAGATTTTTGTCGGTTGCCCGGCAAGCCTGAATGAAGATGCTTTTGAGCGCAAGCTCTACGTTGTGCGCAAGCGGGCCGAAGCCGAGGTGTCCGCCTCGGACATGCAGGAGCGCGAGATGTTCTATGTTCCGTCGCTCTCGGCGCGCACGATTGTCTATAAGGGCCTATTGCTGGCGCCGCAGATTTCCAAGTTTTATGGCGAGCTGTCCGATCCTGACGTGACCAGCGCTCTCTGCCTAGTCCATCAGCGTTTCTCGACGAATACATTTCCCAGTTGGCAACTAGCGCATCCTTACCGCTACATCGCGCACAACGGCGAAATCAATACGCTGCGCGGCAACGTCAACTGGATGTATGCCCGACAGTCGCTGCTGAAATCGCCGCTGTTCGGTCCCGACCTGGAAAAACTGTTCCCGATCATCGCTCCCGGAGGCAGTGATTCGGCCAACATCGATAATGCCGTGGAGTTGCTGTTTCAAGCAGGGAGGAGCATTCCGCATGTGATGGCCATGCTCATTCCGGAGGCGTGGGCGGGCAATCCCCACATGACGCCGGAGAAACGGGCCTTTTACGAGTATCACTGCTCGCTGATGGAGCCTTGGGATGGGCCGGCGGCAATTGCATTTACCGACGGGCGCGTGATCGGCGCTACGCTAGACCGCAATGGTCTGCGGCCTGGACGATATGTCGTTACGGACGACGACCTTGTCGTTCTGGCCTCGGAAACCGGTGTGCTCGACGTGCCGCCGGAGAAGATCAAACAAAAGGGACGCCTTCAGCCGGGAAAGATGTTCCTGGTGGACACGAATGAAGGGCGCATCGTTTCCGATAAAGAGATCAAGCGGCGGCTGGCGATTCGCCAACCCTACGCCGATTGGCTGAAGGAATGGCAGATCACGCTTGACCAATTGCCTGATCCCACGCGCATTCGCGCCTATGATCCAGGCACGATTCTCGCGCGCCAGCGTGTGTTCGGTTACACCGACGAGGATCTCAAGATGATTCTCGAGCCCATGGCGGTCGACGGGCAGGAACCCGTGGGCTCGATGGGAACCGACACGCCGTTGGCGTGTTTGTCGGATCGTCCACAATCCCTATTCAACTACTTCAAGCAGTTGTTTGCGCAGGTCACGAACCCTCCGATTGATCCCATTCGCGAAGAGATGGTGATGTCGCTGATCAGCTATATCGGCGTCGAGCGCAACATCCTGGGCGAGACGGCGGAAAACTGCCACACTCTCAAGCTGCCGCACCCCATCCTGACCAACCGCGATCTGGAAAAACTGCGGCGCGTTTCGCGAGGCGATCTGCTGGCGATCACGCTGCCCGCCCTGTTCCGGGCGGAAGAAGGAGAAGCTGGGTTGCGCAAGGCGCTCGACGAATTGTGTCGCGGCGCGTCCCTGGCGGTGGATTCGGGATATACGCTGCTGATTCTTTCCGATCGCGGCGTCGACCAGCAATACGCTCCGATTCCGAGTCTGCTGGCTCTGGCTGCCGTGCATAACCTGCTGGTGCGCCAGGAAACGCGGACGCAGGTCGCGCTCATTCTGGAATCGGGCGAGCCGCGCGAGGTCATGCACTTCGCGCTTCTCATCGGATACGGCGCCAGCGCGATCAATCCTTACCTGGCCTTTGAAACCCTCGAAGATATGGCGGCCCGTGGATACCTTCCGGGCAACATAGATGCAGAGAAAGCCCAGCTGAACTTTACCAAAGCGATCAACAAAGCGCTGTTGAAGACCTTCTCCAAGATGGGGATTTCCACGCTACAGAGTTATCGCGGCGCGCAGGTGTTTGAGGCCATCGGCCTCAACAAGGATCTGGTGGACGCTTATTTCACCGGCACGACCTCGCGGTTGCAGGGAATCGACCTGGGCGTGCTGGCGCGGGAAGCGCAGATGAAGCATGCGCACGCGTTCCGCCCGGCGAGTGGATTTGAGACCGAGTTGCCGGTCGGCGGGAACTATCATTTCCGCGCCAACAGCGAGTACCACCTGGTGAATCCCGACACCATCAGCAAACTGCAGCATGCGGTTCGGCAAGGGAATTTCAAAACCTTCCAGGAATACACCGATCTGATCGATGACCAGAGCCGCAACCTGGCGACGTTGCGCAGCCTGATGCAGATGAAGAAAGCGGAGCAGCCCATTCCGCTTGACGAAGTCGAGCCCGCAAAGGAGATCGTCAAGCGTTTCACCACCGGCGCGATGTCGTTCGGTTCGATCAGTAAGGAAGCGCACGAAACGCTGGCTATCGCCATGAACCGGATCGGCGGGAAGTCGAACACCGGCGAAGGCGGAGAGGATGAAGAGCGTTTTAAGCCCGACGCCAACGGTGACCTGCGGCGCAGCGCAGTGAAGCAGGTCGCTTCGGCACGGTTCGGCGTAACCACCAATTACCTCGTCAACGCCGATGAGTTACAGATCAAGATGGCGCAGGGAGCCAAGCCGGGGGAAGGCGGCCAGCTTCCCGGCCATAAAGTGGATGAAGTGATTGCGCGGCTGCGGCATTCGATTCCGGGCGTAGGCTTGATTTCGCCGCCTCCCCATCACGACATTTATTCGATTGAGGACCTTGCCCAGCTGATTTACGACCTGAAGAACGTGAATCCGCAGGCGCGTATCGCGGTGAAACTGGTTTCAGAAGTGGGCGTGGGAACTGTCGCCGCGGGCGTGGCTAAAGCTCACGCTGACGTTGTCCTCATCAGCGGAGACAGCGGCGGGACCGGCGCGTCCCCGCTCAGTTCGATCAAGCACGCCGGCGTTCCATGGGAACTGGGACTGGCCGAAACGCAACAGGTGCTTTTGCTAAATGACTTGCGCAGCCGCATCCGCGTGCAGACCGACGGCAAATTGCAAACCGGCCGCGACGTCGTAATCGCCGCATTGCTGGGCGCTGAAGAATTCGGTTTCGCAACCGCCCCTTTGGTCGCGATGGGCTGCGTCATGATGCGCAAGTGCCACCTGAATACCTGTTCCGTGGGCATCGCCACGCAGGATCCTGAATTGCGCAAGCACTTCCGGGGGCAGCCGGAACACGTCATCAACTTTTTCTTTTTCATTGCCGAACAAGTGCGCCAGTACATGGCCGATATGGGCTTTCGCACGGTGGACGAAATGGTGGGCTGCGTGGACATGCTGGATGTGCGCCCGGCGGTCCATCACTGGAAAGCCCGCGGCCTCGATTTGTCAACCATTCTCTATAACCCGGAATTGCCGGGTCGCGTAGCCCGGCACTGCGTGCACAAGCAGGACCACGGTCTCCAACAAGCCATCGATCTCGAATTCATCAAACTTGCCCGGCCGGCATTGGATACAGGCACACCGGTCGAGATAACTCTTCCGATCCGCAACGTGCATCGCGCGGTCGGAGCGATGCTCAGCGGCGAGGTCGCCCGCGCTCGCGGGTCGGAGGGATTGCCGGACGGCACCATTCGCATCCATCTGACCGGGTCGGCGGGTCAGAGTTTCGGCGCATTCCTGGCGCGAGGCATCACGCTCAAACTCGAAGGCGACACCAACGATTACGCCGGCAAAGGACTTTCGGGCGGCCGGCTGGTGGTGTATCCGCCCGCTAATTCTGGTTTCGAACCGGATGAGAACATTCTCGTAGGAAATGTGGCCCTATACGGCGCGACCAGCGGCGAAGCTTTCTTCAACGGCGTCGCCGGGGAGCGTTTTGCCGTGCGGAATTCGGGAGCCACGGCCGTCGTGGAAGGCGTCGGTGACCACGGCTGCGAGTACATGACCAAAGGCCTGGTGGTAGTGCTTGGCGGCTGCGGACGCAACTTTGCCGCGGGCATGAGCGGCGGGATCGCCTATGTGTTCGATGAACACGGGGACTTCACGGAAAAACGCTGCAACCTGGCATCGGTGGATCTGGAGCCACTGGTGGACCCGGACGATGTGCAACGTGTGTACGACCTGGTGACCCGGCACCGGGAGCTGACGGGCAGTCCGCGCGCGAAGTGGCTCCTGGAGAACTGGCTCGACTTGCTTCCACGATTCGTCAAGGTGTTCCCGCATGAGTATAAGCGCGTGCTCGGAATAGCCCGCAAACAGCAGCAATATGTCGCAGGCCAGAACGGTGCCGTTGAAAGTCCGGCGCTGGTTGCCGCTGCAGGCCAGGTGAAACATGGGTAGAACCACCGGTTTCATGGAGTACGAACGCGAGCTGCCGCAGCGCCGCCCGGCCACCCAACGTGTCAACGACTGGTTCGAAATCTATCAGGACTTTCCGGAGGAAAAACTGCGGGCGCAGGGTGCGCGTTGCATGGACTGCGGCGTGCCCTTCTGCAACACCGGCTGCCCGGTGAACAACATTATTCCCGACTGGAACGACCTGGTGTACCGCGGGCGCTGGAAAGAAGCAGTGCGGCAGCTGCACGCGACCAACAACTTCCCAGAGTTCACCGGCCGCATCTGCCCCGCGCCCTGCGAAGCGGCCTGTGTGCTGGCAATCACGCAGCCGGCCGTGACCATCCGGCAGATTGAGAAAAGCATCATCGAGCGAGCCTTCGCCGAGGGCTGGATTCAGCCCGAGCGGCCGCGGCAGCTTACGGGAAAGAAAGTTGCAGTCGTCGGCTCTGGACCGGCGGGGCTCGCGGCGGCACAGCAGTTATGCCGGGCGGGTCATGCCGTGACCGTCTTTGAGAAGGCCGATCGCATCGGCGGGCTGCTTCGCTACGGGATCCCCAATTTCAAGTTGGAGAAGCACATCATTGACCGGCGCATCGAGCAAATGGAAGCCGAAGGGGTTCGGTTCGTTACTTGTGCCCATGTTGGTCAGAATGTAGAGGTGGAAGAACTGCGCCGCGAGTTCGACGCGATCGTGCTCGCCGGCGGCGCGGAGCAACCCCGCGATTTGCGCGTGCCCGGGCGACAGCTCCGCGGCATTCACTTCGCCATGGAGTTTCTGCCTCAGCAGAACCGACGCTGCCTGGGCGATGAACTCCATCCCGATAGCGAGATTCTTGCCACCGGCAAGAGCGTCGTCATCATCGGGGGAGGCGACACTGGAGCCGACTGTCTGGGCACCTGCCATCGGCAGATGCCCAAATCCGTGCATCAGTTTGAGATCATGCCCATGCCCCCCCAGGACCGCGCGCCGCAGACGCCGTGGCCGCTATGGCCGCTGCAACTGCGGTCGGAGGCGGCGCACGAAGAAGGCGGCATTCGCGACTGGAGTATCGCGACCACAAAGTTCACCGGAGACGACAATGGCAACGTGAAGCAACTTCATGCCGCGAGGGTCGGTCCTCCACCGAAGTTCGAACCGATTCCCGGCACGGAGTTCACGATCGACGCCGACCTGGTTCTGATCGCCATGGGCTTCCTCGGGCCGGTGCGCAGCGGCATGATCGAGCAGTTGCGAGTGCAACTCGACAATCGGGGCAACGTCGCGACCGACGAAAACGCGATGTCGTCGGTGCCGGGGGTGTTCGCAGCCGGTGACATGCGCCGCGGGCAATCGCTGGTCGTCTGGGCAATCGCCGAGGGACGCCGAACGGCAGCCTGCGTGGACCGCTACCTCAGTGAGACCGCGAGCGTAAATCCCGTCGCAACGGCCGCCCCTGTCCGGATATCCGTCGCCTAGCTGCAGGGCATCGGTTAAGGGCCAAACCACAAGTCCCGAGCAGAGCCAGCCCGTGAGCCCCTCTACACGGCTGCCGGAATTGTAATCCCCGACTCAGGATGCTACCATCCGCTTAAAGCTTTTCTACCGAGGAGGTACCGACATGTCGGAACGTGACAGCAATAGTTTCGTTTGGTTCTTGGCGGGATTGGGCCTGGGAGCCCTGGTGGGCGTGCTGTATGCTCCGCGTTCGGGCAGCGAAACGCGGGATGCGCTGCGACAGCGTGCCGAGGAAGGCCGGGATTACGTGCGCAATCGGGCGCGTGAGGCGCGCGAGCAAGCCTCGGAGTGGGCGGACCGCGGCCGCGAAATTCTGAATCAGCAGAAAGAGCAGTTTCGCGCCGCCTATGAAGCCGGACGCCAGGCCTATCAGGAGCACACTGCGGAGCCGAGCGCACCGAAGAATTTGTAAGCTGCACAGCGCCGTGCAATCCTTCCCGGGTGCGGCGTGGAAGCGATAGCGGGGAGGCATGCTTATGGACAAGCTGAGTTGGTTCATCCTCTTCACCGGCATTGCCGTGATGCTGCAGGCTGGCGTGCTGCTGGCAATGTACGTCGCGATGCGCAAGAGCGGCGCCCGCATGGAGGCGCTAGCCACGGAGATGAAGACCAAGATCCTCCCCTCCGTCGAGCAGGGTCAGGCGATGCTGACCGAACTTCGCCCCAAGATCCAGACAATCGCCGAGAACCTGCAGGAGTCCACCACCATCATGCGGTTCCAGGTGAAGCGGATGGACGCGGTGGTCAACGACACGGTGGATCGCGCCCGCCTGCAGATCATCCGCGCCGACGAACTACTGAGCCGGACGTTGGATCGCGTCGAGCAAACCTCCGACATGGTGCACAAGACCGTGGTCTCGCCGGTGCGCCAGCTTTCTGGGTTGATGCAAGGGATCACGGTAGCCCTGGAGTTTTTGCTGAGCGGCCGTGGCCGCAGAAACGGCGGCCGGCGCGAGGAACATCGACCGGTGCCGCAGGACGAGATGTTCATCTGAGGCCGCGATCCGAGCCGGCACGATTCACTAGGTTAGTGAGAGCTTGCATGCGGCGTTGTTGCGCGATTCCCGTCCCCGGTTGCAAGAGAGCTTCAGCGCAGAATTCGCGAATGCAAGGCTGGGCCGGCCCCAAGGAGATCGCAAATGGCACAAGAACTGAAAATTGCGGTGCTGCCGCGAAGCTCGTTTTTTAAGTTTTGGAAAGTATTTTGCTCCGGTGTAAAGCAGGCCGAGTCGGACTTGCTCGGACAGAGCACACGAGTCGCCGTGCAAATCGATGCCCCTGTGCACGATGACGATTGGCGAGTGCAGGCCGATATCCTTGAGAAATCTGTTCGACAGCGTGTTGACGGGATCGTGATTGCGCCTTGCCACAGCCAGGCGCTCGTCGAACCGGTAGAAGCTGCGGCCAAAGCGAATATCCCGACCCTTGTTGTCGATTCACCTCTTGAAACTACGCGCATAGTCAGTATCGTTGGCACCGATAACCGCAAAGCGGGCACTTTAGCGGCGCGTAGCATGGGAGAGTATCTTAACGGACGCGGTTCGGTCCTAGTTCTGCGGTATCAAAAGGGATCGCGCAGTACGGAAGAACGGGAGCAATCATTCATACGCCATATGCAACAGGCATATCCCGAGGTATCGGTCCTCGCGCCGGAAGAATATGCAGGCGCAACTCGCGATAGCGCGCGGCGCATCTCAGAACGGCTGCTTGCACAGCACGGCAACCGTCTGCAGGGAGTTTTCACGCCCAATGAACCATCCACGGCAGGCATGTTGATGGCGCTCCAATGCTCTTCTCTGGTTGACACCGTTAAGTTGTTTGGCTTCGATGCCAGTGACGTATATATGGATTTCGTGCGCCGCGGCAAGATTCAAGCATTGGTGGTTCAGAATCCGTTCCGCATGGGCGAACTCAGTGTAAAGACACTGGTCGATCGTCTCCAAGGAAAAGTAGTCCCCGCGATGATTGATACCGGCGCCACTCTTGTAACGCCGAAAAACATTGATACGCCGGAGATTCAGTTGCTGCTCAACCCGGAAACGAGAAGAGTGGGCGCATCGAGCTAGGAAGTGACTTCGGACCACTGAGACTTTATGAGAAGACTTACCACTTGCCTGCTGATCACGATTTTGTGTCTTAGCTTTTGCCTTGCTGCCGCTGCGCGGAAGGGCAATGTCAACACTGCCCAGGCGCGCGCCGCTCGGAAGGTGGGGAAAAAACAGCAGAAAGCCCAGAGGAAATACGTCAAGGCGCAGCGCAAAGCGCAACGCAAGATGGAAAAGTACGACCGGATGCACACCCACGATCCGAACCGGCCACGATGAAGATCGGCGCTTGGAAGCGCCCGCCTCTATCGAAAGGGGCGTGAAGTCAGGCGCGCAACGTCGGACAAATCTTCAGCTCTATCCCACCGCGGGCAAACCGGCCAAAGCCAACGCGATTTCCTCTGCCGGATAGTCGTAGTTCTGTAACTTACCCGCCTGGTAAGAAATGTACGACTGCATATCGAAATGACCGTGGCCGGAAAGACCAAAAAGAATCGTTTTGCGCTTTCCTTCCTTCTTAGCGCGCAAAGCTTCGCCGATCGCACCGGCAATGGCGTGGCAGGCCTCCGGCGCTGGAATGATGCCTTCTGCGCGCGCAAACTGAACGCCAGCGGAGAAAGCATCGAGTTGCTGTACTGAAGTTGCCTCAATCAATCCCAAATCCATGGTGTGCGAAACCAGCGGAGCCATCCCGTGGTAGCGTAATCCGCCGGCGTGGATCCCCGGAGGAACGAATGTGCTGCCCAGCGTGTGCATCTTCACCAGCGGCGTTAAATGGCCGGTGTCTCCAAAATCGTAAGTGAACCGGCCCTTCGTGAGGCTCGGGCAGGCGGACGGCTCGACGGCGATTATGCGGGCTTTGCTCTGCCCTTTGAGCTTGCGGCCAACATACGGCATCGCCAAGCCGGCAAAGTTCGATCCCCCGCCGGTGCAGCCAACGATCACATCGGGATCGTCGTCGGCTAGAGCCATCTGCTCGATCGCCTCCTGGCCGATGACGGTCTGGTGCAGCAGAACGTGGTTCAACACGCTGCCCAGGGAATACTTAGTTTGCGGATCCTTCGCAGCCACTTCCACAGCTTCAGAAATCGCGATGCCCAACGAGCCATTCGAATCAGGATGCTGCGCCAGAATCGCACGCCCTGATTCCGTCTCATCGCTCGGGCTGGGGGTGACAGAGGCTCCAAAAGCTTCCATCAGGGCGCGCCGGTAAGGCTTCTGATCGTAGCTGACCCGCACCATATAAACTTTGCATTCGAGGCCGAAAAACGCGCATGCCATGGCCAGCGCCGATCCCCATTGCCCGGCGTCGGTCTCGGTCGAGAGGCGCTTGGTGCCTTCTTTCTTGTTGTAATACGCCTGCGCCACGGCGGTGTTCGGTTTGTGCGATCCGGCCGGGCTCACGCCTTCGTACTTGTAGTAAATTCGCGCCGGAGTGTCGAGGTCTTTCTCCAAACGCCGCGCCCGAAACAGCGGCGAGGGACGCCACTGCGCGTAGATTTGCCGCACTTCTCCGGGGATTTCGATTTCCCGCTCCTGGCTGACTTCCTGCAGGATCAAGCTCATAGGAAACAGCGGCGCCAGGTCGTCAGGACCGATCGGTTTGAGCGTTCCGGAATGCAGCACCGGCGCCATCGGCCTGGGGAGATCGGGGACAACGTTGTACCAAGCCTGCGAGATGCGGGTTTGAGGAAGGGTGTATTGGATGGATTCCATAGCCGAACATTCTAGCAAGCCGGAGGAACTTGCGGACGCAGGGTTGCGGCGCAACGCGGGGCCGAGCCATTTTCAATTATCTCCCTGGTTGGGCGGTTGCTGATGCCGCGCGGCTGGTGAAACAAGTTCTACCCGATCCAGCCCCCGCCGACCACTACGTCGCCATCGTAGAACACGGCGGCTTGGCCGGGTGTGATGGCGCGCTGGGGCTGGTCGAAAGTGACGAGGATTTCGTCGGTGGCGGATCGCTCGTTCTTTGCTCGTTCGATCGTCGCCGGCGCAGGCTCGTGGCGATGGCGAATCTTGACGGCGACGCGCATCGGCGTGCTGAGATCATCGATTGCGATCAGATTAACGCGGCGGGCTCGGAGGGTTCGCGAGTAAAGATCCTTGCCTCCCCCCACAACCACCTGCTTGCTCGTCCCGCTGATCCCGATGACATAGAGGGGCGACCCCGTGGCCAGGCCAAGTCCCTTGCGCTGGCCGACGGTGAAGTTGTGAATACCTGCGTGCTCGCCGAGGACTTTGCCGTTGGCCGTGACGAGTTCGCCCACGGTGTCGGGCAACGACTCGCCGCGCTCGGCAAGGTAAGCGTCGATGAAGCGCTTGTAATCTCCTCCCGGGACGAAGCAAATTTCCTGCGAGTCCGGCTTCTCGGCGATCGCTAGACCGTGCTTACGGGCAAGTTCGCGGACTTCGGGCTTGGTCAGTTCGCCGAGCGGAAACAGGGTTCGGCTGAGCTGTTCCTGAGTCAGCCCGAACAAAAAATACGTTTGATCCTTGCTCAGGTCGCGGGGGCGCTTGAGCAGCCAGCAGTCGCGGGCGTCGTCGTAGGCCACGCGGGCGTAATGGCCAGTGGCAATGCGCTCAGCGCCAATCTGCCTGGCTACAGTGAGTAGCTGGTCAAACTTCAAGTGATTGTTGCAGAGGCTGCAGGGGATGGGCGTACGTCCAGAAAGATACTCCTCGACGAACGGCCGCACCACGTCGCGCTCAAACCGCTCTTCGTGATTGACGACGTAGTAGGGGACGCCGATCTGCTGTGCGACGCGGCGGGCGTCGTAAACATCGTCGAGCGAGCAGCAGCGCCCATGCACGGACTCGGGCATACCTTCGCGCCCAGCCAAGCGGCGCTGGTTCCATAGCTGCATCGTCAGGCCGATTACGTTGCGCCCTTCGGCGCGCAGCATGGCCGCGACGGTGGAAGAATCGACCCCGCCCGACATGGCAACGGCGATGGTGTCGGAAATCATCTTCTGGTTCCTACGCATCAGCTTGTCATTCTGAGCGACGCGAAGAACCTATGTAATTGCCGGCGCTATTCACACTGCGCGCAAGTTGCATAGATCCTTCGCGGCCAAGGGCGCCGCTCAGGATGACGCCCCAACTGTTCGTTTGTACGCCGGACTCAACTCGCGCAGTCTGGCAATTGTCTCCGGCACCAGAGTGAGCGCAAAGTCTATATCTTCTGCCCTCGTCTGCTTGCCCAGGCTGAAGCGGATGCTGGCGCGAGCCTGATCCGGGCGTAGTCCCATGGCCAGCAACACATGGGACGGCTCGATGGCACCCGACGAGCACGCTGCGCCGGTTGAGACCGCCAGTCCCTTCAGGTCGAGCGCGATCACAATCGCTTCGCCGTCGATGTGGTCGAAGTGAATGTTGGTGGTGTTGGGCGCGCGCGGCGCGCCCGCACCATTCACACCGGCCTCGTCAACCTGGGCGAGAATTCCCTGCTCCAAACAGTCGCGCAACGCGGCCATTTTCTTTTCGTCGCCACAATTGAGCGCTTCTCGAGCCAGTTCAGCGGCCCTGCCCAGTGCGACGATCCCAGGGACATTCTCCGTGCCGGCCCGGCGCGAGCGCTCGTGGCGGCCTCCGTAGAACAGCGGCTGGATCCGAGTTCCCTTCTTCACATAAAGCGCCGCGACGCCTTGCGGCGCGTGCATCTTGTGGCCGGAAATCGAGAGCGCATGGCACCGGATGCGCTCGACATTGATCGGAACCTTGCCTGCGGCTTGCACCGCGTCGGTATGAAACAACACGCCGGCTTCGGCTGCGATCGTACCTACTTCCTCGACTGGCTGTAGAACTCCCGTTTCGTTGTTTGCCATCATGATCGAGATGAGCCGCGTATTGGAGCGCAGGGCGTGGCGGACATCGCCAGGATCGACGAGGCCGCGGCCATCCACCGGCACATAGGTCACTTCACATCCAGCCTCTTCCAGATGTTTGCAGACGTTAAGTACGGCATGGTGCTCGATGCTCGACGTGATGACGTGATCGCCGGCCCTGGCCAGGCCCGAGATGGCGAGGTTGTCGGCCTCGGTGCCGCCGCTGGTGAAGACGACCTCGGAAGCACGGCAGCCGAGCAAGCCAGCTACCGAGTCGCGCGCGCGCTCGACCGCTGCGCGCGTCTCCTGCCCATGATGATGAATGGACGAGGCATTACCGAAACGCTCGGCAAAATACGGGCGCATGGCCTCAAACACCTCAGGCAGAAGCGGAGTGGTAGCGTTGTTGTCGAGGTAAACCCGGCGCATACAGAACCCGGTTCTATTCTACGTGGCTGGAGGAAGGCCCGCTAGCCGCCACCGGGTTCTTCGCCGTCTGACCTCTGCCAATCAACCTCTCGCTCCTGGCTCGGCGACAACGGCAACCTTTGCGACCGCGTCAGTTTGGCACCGCGAAGGTCTGCGCCGGAAAAATCGCACTTCTTAAATTCAGACCGGCGCAGGTCGGCTCGGCTTATGTTGGCTCCGGAGAAATTCACTTTCTCGAAGAGTGAGGCACGAAGATCACCGTTGGAGAGATCGCAGTCGCTGAAGTCAACTGCGATGAAATCGTTCCAGCAAAGAGTCGATTCGGAGAGGTCTGTACCTCTGAAAGACATATCTCTGATCTCGGAGCGGCCAAAGAATGTCCGCGGAAGCGTGAGATTCTCGAATTTATCGTCTGAGACTCTGGTGCGGAAGAACTCCACGCCTAGAGGTTCTGGGTCATCGTAACAAGGGGGTCTGGCCGGCAGGGGAGGGATAGAGCCGGACTTGAGCCAGCCCAAACGCTGGAGTTCCCAGCAGGATTCTTCGTAGCTGCGACGTGTCCGCTGGGTCGTCACTCGATCATCGCTTCTCCATCGGCACGTACCTCGCCGGGTACTCCGGGCCAACATAATCGGCCCGCGGACGGATGAGCCGGTTGTCGTCGAGTTGCTCAATCACGTGCGCGGCCCATCCACTCACGCGCGAAACAGCAAAGATGGGCGTGAACAGGTCCACGTCAATGCCCAGCGTGTGATAGGTGGAGGCCGAGTAGAAATCGACATTGGCGTTGAGCTTTTTCTCGGCCTTCACAAATTCCTCGATCTTGTTCGATATCTCAAACCACTTGGCCTGGCCGCTGGAATGGCCGAGATCGCGCGCCATTTTGCGCAGGTGCGTCGCCCGAGGATCTTCGGTGCGATAAACACGATGCCCGAAGCCGGGGACTTTCTTCTTCTGCGCCAGCATCTCCTTCACGTATTCGACGGGGTCGGCGCCATTGCGGTCAATCACCTCGAGAATGCGGAACACGGCTTCGTTGGCGCCGCCGTGCAGCGGTCCTTTCAAAGCGCCGATCGCCGAGGTAATCGCAGAATGCATATCGGACAAGGTCGCGGCGGTCACGCGGGCGGCGAAAGTCGAGGCATTAAGTTCGTGATCGGCGTGCAGAATCAGAGCAATGTCGAAAGCACGTTCGGCGGTCGGCGAGGGGTTCTCGCCATTAAGCAGGAGCAGGAAATTCGCGGCATGGGAGAGCGAACGATCCGGTTCGACCACTGGCTTCCCCTTGCGGATGCGGTCGTAGGCCGCGACGATCATGGCAATCTGCGAGGTCAGGCGGATGGCCTTGGCAACGTTGGCGTCGTGATCGTTTTTCTTGTCGTCAGGATCGTAAAACGACAAGGCCGAGACCGCGGTGCGCACCACATCCATGGGGGCTGCGGCGCGAGGCGCGTTGCCGAGCAGCGTAAAGATGGACGCGTCAAGGTGGCGCTCCGAAGCCAGCCGGCGGCGCAGTTTGTCCAGTTCGGATCGCGTGGGCAATTTTCCGAACCAAAGCAGGTGGCAGGTCTCTTCAAAATTGGAATGCTCGGCCAGTTCATGGATATCGATGCCGCGATAGGCCAGGACGCCGCGATCGCCGTCGATGTAACAAATCTTGGAGGTGGTAGCAACTACGCCCTCAAGTCCTTTGGGGGCATGAGTCATGCTCGACATTCGGCTCTCGGTTGCTTGGATTTTTCGTTGCCGGACCGCGCAGGAGGGACGCGGGGAACGCAACTTTCTTCTTATACCTCAAATACATAAGATTTTCCAAACCGCGGCTGAAATCATGCTCTGTCCAGCACGTGAAGCCGACTCCCTATCAAAGCTCACGCCGGCCAGATAGCGAGCGCAGTCTGGCTCAAAATCTGGTGCTGAGCACGCGGGCTGAGCGGCAGCGCACGAAATTCGTCGAGGTTCTGCTTGATGTCGGGCACGCCGGGACCAGGCCAGTCGGTACCGAACAGCGTTTTCGCGGCAATTTCCTCCAGCCGCGGAAAATACTGAAGCAGCGTCTTGGGCGGAATGCCGCTGATGTCGAGATACACGTTGGGGTGGCGACGAACCAGAAAGAACGCCGTCTGCATCCATAGAGGACGGCCGCCATGCGCGAGCAGAATCCTCAGCTTTGGAAAGTCCACGGCAACGTCATCCACGTAAATCGGATCGCCGTATTTGTTGCGCGCGCCGGGGAAAATGGACGTTCCCGTGTGGAACATAACCGGAATGCCATTGGCTTCGGCAGCGCGATAGATGATTTCTAGCTCCTTCGCGCCGCTGAGATAGTCGTTGGGGTAAAGCAATTGGTGCGGAGGGTGAATTTTGATCATCTTCAGCCCCAGCCGCAAAATCTGCTCCACGTCAGCCAGTACGTTCGTGGTATGCCGGGGATGCAGGCTGCCGCAGGAGAGCAATCGCCTAGGATTCTCCCTGACGTAGTCGGCGACGTACTGATTCACGCCGCTGGTGAAGCCGATCACCTCCGGGGCCACGTAGTTGATGAGCATGGCCCGGTCAATGCCGCTGGCGTCGAGAAACTTGAGAAAGGCCTTGGGCGAACGGCAGAACTCGACGATCTGATCAAAGTTCGGCCGCTTCTTCTTCATCAGCTGCAGCGCATGAGGCTTGAACATCTCCATCGGCTGGATGTGAATGTGGCAATCGGTGATCATCACGCGTCAGCGATTAGCAGCTAGGGATCAAGTTCGAATTTCGCCGGAAGAATACCACACGAGCTAACTGTTGGCCGCCAGTACGGCTCGTTTGGTGAAGACGCGAATCATCTCGCGGCGGTACTCGGGGGTTAAGGCAGAGGTCGTCAACGGCTTCGCCGTTCTTGCGGCGAGATCGCCGACCGCCTCGGCCAGTTCTTCATCGACGATTTTCCCATTCAGCAATTCGCCCGCGCCCTTTACCAGCAGAGGTGCGGGATTAACCGCGGTGATGCCAATCCGCGCATCGGCAATGTGCCCATTGGTTCGCTTCATCACGACCGCGACGCCAGCCAGGGGGTAATCGATCGATCCGCGGACTCGCAGCTTGCGGTAAACGCCACGATAATCGGCGGACGAGCCTGGCAGGAACACGCGCGTCATGAGTTCGTTGGGTGCGAGCTTGCGGTAATTGTCGCCCAGCCCGCTATAGAAATCTCGCAGCGGCAGACGGCGTGTTCCCGCGGCGCTCACCACTTCGACTTCTGCATTCAGACACAAGAGCGCCGGAGGTGTATCGCCGGAGAATGCCGCCCAGCATTTTGTCCCGCCCGGAGCCACGTGGCACAGGTCTCCATCTTTCTTGATGCAGAAACCGCAACCCTTGCGCCAGGTGAGCGACTGGTTGTACCAGAGGCAGCGCGTGTCGAGGCAGATGTTGCCGCCGATCGTGCCCATATTGCGCAACACGGGCGAAGCGACCGTGGCAGCAGCTTCTGTCAGCACAGGATAGCGCCGGCGCAGGAAATCCGAGCGCTCGATGGCGCGCAGCGAAGTGAGGGCGCCAATTTCGACGCCACCGTCGGATTGCGGCGTGATCCCGCGCAGCGCGGCGATTCCCCGCAGGTCGAGAACATATTCCGGCTCGAACAACTTTTGCCGCATGGAGGGAATCAGATCGGTGCCACCGGCCAGAATGCGGATGTTGCCTGCGTGTTGGTGAAGATGGCCGACCGCCTCTTCGATCGATCGCGGCCGAAGGAGTTTGAAGGGAGGCAGACTCAATCCGCACCTCCTACGGCGGTCTGACGCCGCGCTGGATCGAGCGCGTGGCGTTCCGGACCCTTGCCCTCGAACCAGAGTGAGCCGCCGTGCTCTCGAAAATGGGCGGGAGCGGTCGGGTCCACACCTTCGGTCAAGTTCAACGCTTTGGCTTTCTTCCTGGCGCGCAACGCGGCCAGAACTCTCTCCGGCGTGAAGGGCGATTCATGCAAACGGACGCCGACAGCATCGTAAATCGCGTTGGCAATGGCGGGAATGGTCGCCGCCAGCGATCCCTCGCTGCATTCTTTCGCGCCGAATGGGCCTTCGGGATCACAGCTCTCGACGATGATCGGGTCGATCACCGGCGATTCCACCGCCGATGGACTGCGATATTCGAGCAGCCCGGGATTCATCAACATGCCGTCTTTCCAGATCATTTCTTCGGTTAGCGCCTGGCCCATGCCCATCCAGACGGAACCGATGATCTGGCCTTCCACCGAGACGGGATTCAATGCGCGCCCGCAATCGTGAGCGGCCCAGACTTTGTGCACGGTGACTTCGCCGGTGTCTTCGTCCACGCTGACTTCGGCCACCTGCGCCGAGTACGAGTATGCCGGCGATGGCCCGACACCCGCGCCTTTGTGCTTGCCGCCGCGTGCATCCTGTGGAGGGGCGTAGGAGCCAGTGCCTGTGAGCGCTCCATGAAAGTCAATCGCAGCGACGACCGCTTCTTCGAAGGTCATCTGATCTTTCGGTCCCTCGTCTTTGCGCTTCTGTTGCAGGGAACCGCGGAGGATCTGGCCTTCGACGCGCCCGGAAACAGAGGGCTGAGTGTCGGCGCTGCGAGGCTTCGCCTCGGCGGACCCTTCGACTCCGCTCAGGGCAGGCTTCTGAGGGCGGCCGTCCCCGCACGAGTTCGCACGCTCCACACGGTCGTCATGGAAGATTAGATCCTCGGGATCGCAATTCATCTTTTTGGCTGCCGCGGCTGCGATGAGCTTCTTTACTTCTTCTGCGGCACGCAACGTGGCGTTTCCAGCCATGAAGGTGACACGGCTCGAGTACGAGCCGATGTCAATCGGAGTGAGATCAGTGTCGGCCGCCACGACGCGAACCCGAGAGAGTGAGCAGCCGAGCACCTCCGCCGCGATTTGTGCCGTCATCGTGTCCGAACCCTGGCCGATCTCCGACGCGCCGGTGTAAACGACCACGCCGCCGTCGCGGTCGATCTTGATGTTGACGGTCGAGTGCGGCATGTCGGAACGAATGATCGAGTTCGCCGCGCCGCTGACGTAATGACTGCAGGCGAGGCCCAAGCCGCGTCCCTTGGGCAGTTTGCCTCGGCGCTCTTTCCAGCCGGAGCGCTCGACCGTTTTGTCGATGCATTCGGGCAATCCATAGCTCTGCACCCGTAGAGAGTTCACCGTAATGCAGGGTGGCTGGAGTAAATTGCGGCGGCGGATTTCAGCGGGGTCCATGCCGACTTTCGCGGCGAGTTCGTCGAGTTGCGATTCGAAGGCGAAGCGCACATTCACCGTGCCGTGGCCGCGCATGGCGCCGCAGGCCGGTTTATTGGTGAGCACGCGGTATCCGTCGTACTGAATGTTCGGGATGTCGTACAGTGCGCCGAGCAGCGCGCCGGAGTACAAAATTGTAACCACGCCGTAGGAGCAATAGGCGCCGCCGTCCTGCACCACACGCGCTTTTACCGCGGTGATGCGGCCATCGCGTTTTACGCCGGTCTTGAGATCGATGATCGTGCGTGGGCGTCCGCGATGCGCCCAAAAGACTTCTTCCCGCGTATAGGTGATCTTCACCGGAGCCTTGGCCTTGCGGGCGGCAATGGCGGCGATGATTTCCAGCGGAATGACTTCGCTTTTGCCGCCGAATCCGCCGCCCACCAAGGGTTTGATCACTCGAATCTGCGACATCGGCATTTCGAGCACCAGCGACAGCTTGTGCTGCAGGTAGTACGGCACCTGCGTGGCAGACCAGACGGTGAGGCGGCCAAGTTTCCCGGTGTGCGGATCGAGTTCAAACGATGCAAGTGTGGAATGCGGCTCCATGGCCGCGTGCGTAACTTCGTTCGCAATGAAACGCGCTTCGGCAATTTCGTCGGCTTCTGTAAAGCCTTTGTCGGGATCGCCGAAAACGTGGTGGTAGTCCTTCTCGAGGTTGTTCGGCTTGTTGTCGTTGATGAGATCGGCCTGGGCCTTCATGGATTCTTCGGGGTCGAAGTACGCGGGCAAGAGTTCGTAATCAACGTGAATCAGCTCCAGAGCCTTTTCCGCAATCGTTTCCGAGATGGCAACCACGCAGGCGACGTTGTCGCCGACATATCGCACCTTGTCGAGCGCCAGCGCGTGCTCGTCGTGGCCCACGGGCAAAATGCCGAATGGATTGGGAGCATCCGTGCCTACCGCGACGGCGACGACGCCTTCGAGTTGCTCGGCGGGGCTCGCGTCGATCCGCCTGATCCGCGCATGGGGATAGGGCGAATGCAGAATCTTGCCGACCAGCATGCCGGGAAGGCTCAAGTCGTCGGTGTACTTGCCCGCGCCCGTGGTCTTCTCGGCGGCGTCGACCATCGCGGTGGGCTTGCCGATGATAGAGAAACCATTATTCATTTTGTCTCGTCATCCCCCCGCAGTCGCTCCTGACGGAGTAGCGCCGGCATCCTGCCGGCTGTCCGGCGGGCGTCCCGCCCGCCCATCGGGCCGCCGAGACGGCGGAGCTACCTCCGCCGCGATCGCAGACCGGATCGCTTCATACATCTGGTTGTAGCCGGTGCAGCGGCAAAGATTGCTGCTCAGCGCGGCGCGGACCTCGTCCTCCGAAGGATCCGGATTTTCTGCCAGCAGAGATTTCACGGTCATGATGAAACCGGGAGTGCAATACCCGCACTGCGCGCCTCCCCAATCACCGTAAGCTTTTTGAATCGCCGCCAGGCTGCCGTGTTCGCTGACTCCTTCGATGGTGGTGATCTCCTGTCCCTGGCAGCTGGCGGCTAGCAGAGTGCATGACATCATCGCCACTCCGTCTACTAGCACCGTGCAGGCTCCACAGGAGGAATCATCGCAGCCGCGCTTGGAGCCGGTCAGTCCCAAATCCCGCCGCAGAACATCGAGCAGCAGAGCGCTGGGTTCGATCGCGAGTTCGTGCCCGCGGCCGTTGACGTGAAGTTCAATGAGTTCTTTCTTCAACGATGGTCAACTCCTCTTGCTCTCAGCCGTTACCTCACACCCGCTATTTCGCCTTAAACTTCGCCGGCCGCTTCTCCAGGTATGCCGCCAGGCCTTCCTTCGCGTCTTCACTCTGAAAAAGCAGTTGCTGATTCTCGCGCTCCAGAGCCAGCGCGGACTCCAGGGGAATCTCCCAGCCCGTCTGTACCGCGCGTTTGATGCGGCCTACGGCCTGCGCCGCCTTGTTCGGCGGGCAGAACTGGCGGGCATACTCCATGACCTTGTTCATGAAACCTTCGCGAGCATAAATGTCGTTGACGATGCCAAGCTCCCTCGCCTCTTCGAATGAAAATGTACTGCCCGTAGCCATCAGTTCGATCGCTTTGCTCTTGCCCACCAGGCGCGACAGCCGCTGCGTGCCGCCCGTGCCCGGCAGCACGCCGAGGCCCACCTCCGGCAGGCCGATCTTGCCTGACTCTTTGCGCGCAATGCGGATGTCGGCAGCCATGGCGATCTCCAGGCCTCCGCCCACGCAATGGCCATTGATCGCCGCAATCACCAGCTTGGGCGTGTGTTCCAGGCGCAGCAGAGTTTCGTTGGCGTGCAGGCAGAAGTAGTACTTGAATGTAGGGTCCATGCTCGACAGCATGTTGATGTTCGCGCCCGCAGAGAAAAACTTTTCGCCCGCGCCAGTCAGCACCATCACGTAAACGCCGTTGTCCATGCGCGCCTTCAGAATGGCGTCATCGAGCTGGCGATTCATCTCGTAGGTGTAGGTGTTGGCGGGCGGATCGCACATCTCGATCACGGCAACACCGCTTTCGGTGCGATAGTTGATCAGATGCTTGGTCGTTTCTCCTGTCGCCGCCTGCATTGTGGTCGCCACAAGAACTCCTTGATATCGAATTTCGAAAATCGAATCGGAAGTTTGTCCTTTAGGCTAAAGCCCGAGTTTCCTATGAATCCCATTCCACGCGGCTCAAGGCAGTGCCCTTCCCAATACTCAACGGTCCGCAGCGTCTCAACGTTCCTTACGTCCATTTTTGCCCGTCATCACACCACGCAGGAAAATGTCGCTCATTTCACCGGCCAGAGCGTCCGCATCCGCGTCCACACGCGGGTTGTGCCAGGTGTAGATCCAGTTCATCATGCCGAACAGGCTCAGCACCGCGATGCGAGTGGGAAACTGCAACCCGCGGTCACGCTTAAGATCGTCGAGCAAGCCCACGCAGATGCGGTAGTACTCACGCTTGATCGCCGCCAGTTCCGAGCCAAAACTGTTCTTGAGAACATCGGCTTCGTGCGAAAGCACCTTCATGGCCGATCGATTGGCCAGGAAATACTCGAGGTGGTTGCAAATGAAGATTCGGATGCGATCCTCCGCGTCCTGGGCATCCTCCAGGCGCGTCTTCAGGCGCTCCACGACGGTCGAGAAAGTGTGCTTCTGGATCAGAAAAAGCAACCGCTCTTTGGATTCGAAATAGTAATAGAGCCCGGCCAGCGACATGCCGCTGGCCCGCGACAGGTCGCGCATCGAGGCGCCTTCGTATCCCTTTTTGCAGAAGACTTCGGTGGCGTGAGCCAGGATCGCGGCCAGGCGCTGGTCATAGCGTGTGGATAGAGGATCCAGCGCGCGTGGCGCTCTCGGCTGTCGACCGGCAGGAGTCAATGTTGCTGTCAACGGGGTCCCATACAGGGTAAACCGCAAGTCCGCATTCGAACGTTCGTTCGAATGCAGTATAGCGCAACGCAATCCTCATTCGCAAGGAGATGCAGCTCGTGTCCTTTCCCAACATGCCACTCAGAAAAGGCCCCACCGTTTCGATGGCAAAGGCCGCATCGCTCAGCTCCTGATATCCGCCAGCAGCCGCTCTATCTCAGACTTCAAGTCAGCGGTGAGCGGGAGAAATGGCAGGCGTGCCGGGCCACCGTAGTAGCCGTTGAAGTCCATCCCATACTTAATGCCGGGAACCCCGAGTTCGCTCACGATCCGCTGCGCGGCCTGGACGATCCGCTCCTGCTTCAAACGGGCGAGTTCGGCGTCGCCTTCCTTCCAGGCAGCATAGATCTCGTAACATGCCGTTGGCGCGGTATTTGCGAAGGCCAAAATCGCTCCCGCGGCTCCGGCGTCGAGCGACGGTCGCAACCTCTGCGCCGACCCCACCAGCACCTGAAATCCGACTTCTTTCTGGCGCGTTTTCAGCTTCCCGACAACCGCAACTGCTGAGGAAGAAAACTTCGCACCAGGTAAATCTGGGTGCCCAATCTTTGCCGCGCTCTTTCCGGCAAAATCGGGGGGTTCGCTTGAGCCCGCCAACACCCCTACGGAAACCAGTTCCCTGCCGTCGATGCCCGCGCCAGACGACGCCGCGAGCATGCGTGGCGTGACCGCATCGAAGGTCTCGGTCACCGTGACGCTGCGCTTGATGTGGCTTGTGGCTCCAACCATCTTGCGGACTTTTTCCACCTCGCCGCTCGATTCCTTGATGCCAATCAGGTTGGGATGCTCGGCCAGTTCAATGACCACCTCAGCGGGAATGTCATATCCCGTGGCTTGCGGGAAGTTGTAGATGATGACGGGCAGCGGCGAGCGATCAGCTATGGTGCGGTAAAACGCCAGAATGTTGGATGAGTACATCTGCTTCTTGTAATAGTGCGGCGTGCGCACCATGGCGACGTCGTAGCCGAGTTCGGCGGCGTATTCGGTGAGTCGCAGCGTCTCAACCGCGGATTCGATGCCCGTGCCCGCGACCAGGACCCTGTTGGGAGCGGCAGCCTGGCGCGCGCATTTGAGCACATCGCGGCGTTCCTGATCGGAAAGCAGGATTGATTCCCCGGTCGAGCCCAGCACGACGATGCCTGCTACAGGCGTCCGCGAATAGCGCTCGACGTTGGCTTCCAGCTTCTTGAAGTACACGTTGCCGTCGGGATAGAAAGGCGTGGTGATCGGCGGGAGAATCCCCTGAAGAAGCATGGGTAACCTCAGCTGTCAGCAATCAGCCGTCAGCTATCAGCTTAACACCGTTCGGTTGTAAGTCTGGGAGTGACAAAGTTGGGTGCCCCATGTCTCGACGGTTTTGCGAAACATGGGAATGGACGCCAGATCTCTTGCAGTTTGACGATATGTCTAGGACACATCCCAAGTCTCGCAACGCCGGCGAGACCTGGACGCCCGGCAAAGAACGCTACAGCAAGGCCGGCGGCTGCTGGAGAGTACCCAGAGGCAGGGCGGGGAAGAAAAATGCGCGTGCGAGGCCGGGAACCATGTTCCCGGCGTATTGTAAAAAAGCGGACCCCTACCGACGGGAGTTGAGGGTACTGCGGAAATTGAATCGCAGTGGACAGCACGGAAACGAGAACAGATGGGATTGACACTTCAGATCAGTCAAAATCAACTTCTCCACGCTGTCTCCGCAAGAAGCGCGGAGACAAGAGCCTGCCCTAAGCGACCCAGAGCGAAGCGAGTTGAGTCGAAGGGGTGGGGCAACCTCGATGATAATTCCATCTGATACGAACTGATAATGAAAGGTTGGGCCAGCCGCCGGGTTAGGTACGCCGGTACGCCTATCTTAGCCATTTCAAAATGACGTCTATCACCAGCGGAAGGGCGAGGATGGCGAGCGCCACTGTCAACGCTATAAGCCACTTCGTTAGCTTTTCCAACGTCAGGTTGAGCTGGGCCGTCACATAGGCGAGGTCGACTTGTCGGGCCGTCAATTTGGTATTTAGGATTGTGATGTGCAAATGGTGTTGCAGACGGGCAAACATCATAAGGTCAAAGGGGCTCATGTCCTCCTTCTTGAGTTGGGTCGACATTTCCCGTAGCTGTTGCGTCACACTCGCCTGCCGTTCATCAATCATTTTGAGCAGTGCTTGGGACGTGACTCGAGGGTCGTTGGAGATGTCGTTAATGGGTGGATTAATTATGCTTAGCGGCTCCATTTCAGACCCCTGTATAGGCTGATGAAAACTAGGGAACATTCTCCTTCGCAACCTGCATGTGAACATCTCGATTAACAGCCCGCTCCGCGTGCAACTGCTGCAGCGCCCGCACGTTCACTTCCCCGCGCTGCAAGGCGGCGATGCCCTCGGCGGCGGCGCGAGCTGCGGCAAGTGTGGTAATCGTTGGAATGCGCGCGACGACGGCGGCGCGGCGAATCGCTTTTTCGTCGAACCACGGCTCCTGGCCGTGGGGTGTGTTAATGACGAGCTGGATGCGCTGACCTTTGATGAAGTCCACCACGTTCGGCCGGCCTTCTTTCACTTTGTAGACGCGTTCGACATTCATTCCTGCGGCTTCGAGCACTTCGGCGGTGCCGTCAGTGGCGACGAGCTTGAATCCCATGTCTACGAATCTGCGCGCGACCTGCGCAACATGCCGCTTATCGCTGTCGGTCACGCTGAGAAAGACCGCGCCTTGCGTGGGCAGTTTCTGTCCGGCCGCCAATTGCGCTTTTGCGAAGGCTTCGCCGAAGTTGTCGGCCACGCCCATGACCTCGCCCGTTGACTTCATCTCCGGCCCGAGCACCGTGTCCACGCCGGGAAACTTGCTCCATGGGAAGACCGGTGATTTCACGTAGTAGCAGCTTCCAGTGTCGAGATCGGCGCGGCGCTCGATGTATTCCGGCAGAAATTCGCGCAGCTTGCGGCCAGTCATCAGCCGCGCCGCGATCTTCGCCATCGGAATGCCGGTCGCTTTCGAAACATACGGCACGGTACGCGAGGCGCGCGGGTTCACCTCAAGCACGTATACTTTCCCGCCCTCAGCGCCATTGCCTCCTGCGTTGGCCTCGCCACGAGGGATCGCAAACTGTATGTTCATCAGCCCGACGACCTTCAGCGCGCGGGCCAGCTTGAACGTGTAGCCGCGCATGCGATCGAGGAGGTGATGGGGAATGTCCACGGCCGGCAGCACGCACGACGAATCGCCGGAGTGAATGCCGGCTTCCTCGATATGCTGCATGATCCCGCCGATGACGACATCTTCTCCGTCGGAAAGCGCGTCCACATCGATTTCGATCGCATCTTCAAGGAAGTGGTCGATCAGCACCGGCCGATCGTGCGAATACTCGACCGCTTCTTTCATGTAACGCACGACTGATTCTTCGTCGTAGGCGATGACCATGGCGCGCCCGCCCAGCACATACGACGGCCGAACCAGCACGGGATAGCCGATGCGCTTTGCGCCTTCAACCGCCTCCTCGATCGAGGTCGCCATCACGCCCGGCGCCTGCGGTATTTGCAGATCTTCGAGCAGCTTGTTGAACTGCTTGCGGTCTTCGGCCAGGTCAATCGACTCTGGCGACGTGCCGATGATATTCACTCCCGCTTCTTTCAGAGGCAGCGCCAGGTTGAGCGGCGTCTGTCCGCCAAACTGCACGATCACGCCGACCTCCGCGCCTTTCGACACCTCGTGCTGGTAAATCGCCCATACGTCCTCAAATGTGAGCGGTTCGAAGTAGAGCCGGTCGCTGGTGTCGTAGTCGGTCGAGACAGTCTCCGGGTTGCAATTGATCATGATCGTCTCGTAACCGTCTTCGTGCAGCGCAAACGAAGCGTGGCAGCAGCAGTAATCGAACTCAATTCCCTGCCCGATGCGGTTGGGTCCGCTGCCCAGAATAATGACTTTCTTCTTATCGGTGGGCGTGGCCTCGTCCTCGTCCTCGTAGGTCGAGTAAAGGTATGGCGTGTAGCTTTCGAACTCCGCGGCGCACGTATCCACGCGCTTGTAGACCGGCAGCACGCCGTGCTTCTTGCGCAGATGGCGGACTTTCTGCTGACCCTCAAGCCGCCAGACCTGGGCCAGGCGGCCGTCGGAAAATCCCATGCGCTTCGATTCCCGCAGCACGTCAGTCGGAATCGATTCCATCGGATGCTTTTCCAACTCAAGCTGCTGGTCGTTGATTTCCTTGAGTTGATACAGGAACCACGGATCCATCGAGGTCATCTTCGCGATCTGCTTCACCGTGTGTCCCTGGCGCAGAGCGTACTGCACGTAGGCCAGCCGCTCCGGATGCGGCGTGACTAACCGCTGCGTCAGAATCTTCGGTTCGATCTTTGCTCCGCCCACGCGCTTGCCGGTATCGAGCGAGCGAATGCCCTTCATCAGCGCTTCTTTGAATGTGCGACCGATGGCCATCACTTCGCCGACCGACTTCATCTGCGGTCCGAGAGTATCGTCGGCGCCGGGAAATTTCTCGAATTGCCACTTAGGAATCTTGACGACGACGTAGTCGAGCGTCGGCTCGAAGCACGCCGGAGTCTTTCGCGTGATGTCGTTCCGGATTTCGTCGAGCGCGTAGCCGACGGCGAGCTTCGCGGCGATTTTGGCGATGGGGAATCCAGTCGCCTTCGACGCCAAAGCTGAAGAGCGCGAGACACGTGGGTTCATCTCGATCACCACCATGCGCCCGGTTTCAGGATTGATGGCGAACTGAATGTTCGATCCCCCCGTGTCCACGCCAACTTCGCGGATCACCGCAATGGCGGCGTCGCGCATGGCTTGGTACTCGCGGTCGGTCAGCGTCTGCGCAGGAGCGACCGTGATCGAATCGCCGGTGTGCACGCCCATGGGGTCGAAATTCTCAATCGAGCAGATGATGATCACGTTGTCTTTGGTGTCGCGCATCACCTCGAGCTCGAATTCCTTCCAGCCGAGCACTGATTCTTCGATCAGCGCCTCGTGCACGGGAGAGAAATCAAGCCCGCGCCCGAGCACGTCCATCATTTCCTCGCGATTGTAGGCGAGGCCGCCGCCCGTGCCGCCGAGAGTGAACGACGGACGAATGATGACCGGGAAGCCGATCTTGCCCGCGAATTCGAGGCCGTCTTTCGTGTTGTTGACCAGCGCGGATTTGGGAACGTCGAGGCCGATGCGCTGCATGGCGTCTTTGAAGAAAAGCCGGTCTTCGGCTTTCTTGATGGCTTCAACGTTGGCGCCGATCAGGCTGACATCGTATTTTTCCAGCACCCCTCCGTCAGAAAGCTCGATGGCGAGATTGAGCGCAGTCTGGCCGCCGACAGTCGGCAGCACGGCGAAACCCGCGCCCGGCGCCATTTCCCGCTCAATGCGGATGATTTCTTCTAGGTATTCGAGCGTGAGCGGCTCGATGTAAGTGCGGTCGGCGAACTCGGGGTCGGTCATGATGGTGGCTGGGTTGGAGTTGGCCAGCACCACTTCGTAGCCTTCGGACTTGAGCGCCTTGCAGGCCTGCGTGCCGGAGTAATCGAACTCCGCCGACTGCCCGATGACGATCGGCCCGGAGCCGAGAATCAGAATCTTCGAAATGTCAGTGCGTCTGGGCATTTATGAGGCGATCTTCCGATCTTTGCTCGGAACAGGCACGGCTTCAACCGCGCCGCTCGGCCTTCTGCTTTGAAATGTCGCGCCTTCAGGCACGACGCTGAGATCGTTTTGAAAGGGCGCTGCTTCAACCGCGCCGGTGAGGGCGTCGTTTTGAAAGGGCGCGCCTTTAGGCGCGCCGTCAGCCACCACTAGAGGACAGGGCTTTAGCCCCTGAGGTACCGGGTCTAACTCAAAACCTGGAAACGCTGACGAATACGGGAAATCTGCCGGACGCTCGCACAAATGCATGCGGACTGGGTTCTCGCGGACGTATGACACATGCTTCAGATAATCTTCCGCGTCACGGATTCGATGATCAGAGAATCCCTTCTGCCAGACTTCCATATTCGATCCCAATTCTTTTTTTGTCCGATATGAGAATCCGCCTTTGATGAATTGGACGGCCTTTTCCAAACTCGTGAGCGGCGTCAGGATCACGTGAATGTGTCCGGGCATGATCACGAATTCATGCAACAGATACGCTGTGCCGCGGTAGTGATAGAGAGTGCCGAGCAGAAGGCGGGCCCACGGCTCCCGGCCAAACAAAGAGCGACGACCCCATGTGGAGGAGGTGATCATGTACGTGTGGCCCGTGTTTGTCGCGTGCTCTCTGGTCGGTCTCATGTCGCGTTTTGAAAGGGCGCGGCTTACAGCCGCGCCGAACCTTCGTTCCTCATATCGCTGGGGCTTTAGCCCCTGCGACCCTCAGCGGCTAAAGCCGCGAATCCTTTCTGACATCTTACGGCGCGCCTGAAGGCGCGCCCTTTCAAAGCTCTGCTGCAAAATCATTCGTCATTGAATCGAACATCCACTGAACTCTTGATCGGTCGGATTCACCTGCAACGTCAGTTTGACTTCGCAGTCTTGCCCTTCCCAGCACTGAACTTCTTTCGGTTGCTTGAACCCGCGATTCGGGGCAGGCAAGAACCGATACTTACCTGCGTCTACCGTCCCAAGATCGAAGCGGCCTTCCCTGTTCGTCGTCACTGTTCGGTATGAGACGAACTTCCCCTTTGAGTCGAGTTTTCGCAAGAGGACTTGCGAATCCAGGAACGGAGCGCCCGTGGCATCCCTCAGCTCGCCAAAAAAGCGATGCGGCTCCTTTAGCTCTAGGTTCGGCTGAACTGTCTCCGCACTGCACGGAACCTCCCACGGCGCAACCACTTTCTGCGCAAGAGCGCAGGACGCAAAGAGAATGACGGGCGCCGTAAGTCTCCATAGTCGTATCATTCCTCACCCCTTCCACTCCTCCATCATCTTGGTGAATTCTCTGAACAGATAGTGCGAGTCGTGCGGGCCGGGGGCGGCTTCCGGGTGATATTGCACGCTGAACAGCGGCAGATTGCGGTGCCGCAGGCCTTCCAGAGTTTGATCGTTCAAATCAACGTGCGTGAACTCGACTTCGCTGTCGGGCAGCGAATCGGGATCGACGGCAAAATTGTGATTGTGCGCTGTGATCTCGATCTTGCCCGTCTTCAACTGCTTCACCGGATGGTTCCCGCCATGGTGGCCGAACTTCAGTTTGAATGTCTTGCCGCCCAGCGCGATTCCTGTGAGCTGATGGCCTAAGCAAATTCCAAATATTGGCTGCCGGCCCATCAGGCGCCGGATTGCGTCGACCGCGTAGGTACACGGTTCGGGATCGCCGGGGCCATTCGACAAGAAGACTCCGTCGGGCTTCAACGCCAGCACATCTTCGGGCGGGGTCTGCGCCGGAACCACCGTCACTTTGCAGCCTTCGCCGCGTAGCTTGCGCAAAATGTTCTGCTTGATCCCGAAGTCATAGGCGACAACATGAAATCGCGGCGGCTCGTCTTTCACTCCGACCACAGCCACCGGCTCGTGCGAGCGCTCGCCCAATTCCCACACGTACGGCCGCTTGGTGCTGACTTCTTTCGCCAGGTCGGTGCCGTCCATCTTGGGAATTGAGCGCGCTTTGGCTACGAGCTTTTCGGGATCGCCTTCAATCGTCGAAATCACCCCGCGCATCACGCCGTGGTCGCGAAGATGCCTCACCAAAGCTCGCGAGTCGATATCCGACAAAACCGGTACCTTGAATTGCTCCAGATATTCTTCGGTCACCTGCTGCGAGCGCCAGTTCGAACTGACTTTCGAGAACTCGCGCACGATCAGGCCCTCGATCCATGGGCGTGTAGCTTCACTGTCTTCCTGGTTGGTGCCGTAGTTGCCGATTTCGGGGTTGGTCAGGACGACGATCTGGCCGGAGTAAGAAGGGTCGGTGAAAATTTCCTGGTAGCCGGTGATGGAAGTGTTAAAAACGACTTCGCCGTAGCATTCGCCTTTGGCGCCGTAACCTTTGCCGCGGAAGACCCGTCCGTCTTCCAGCGCAAGGATAGCCTGCATTCTCGCTCCGAGGAGTGGATTTTCAGGATTTTATCAGGGAACCTTCCGTCAGCCAAACCCAAACTGTGAACGACGGCAATGAGGTTATGCAGAACCCAACGCCATTTACCGCACCCTTCCCAGCTTATCCACCGGCCAGTAGCCGAATACCGCCTTGCCGTAAATAAGATCCCGGCTGACCGGGCCAAAATTGCGGCTATCCTTGGACTTGGAGCGGTGGTCCCCGAGAACGAAATAGTAGTGTTGGGGCACGACCATATCGGGAAGCGACTCGGCATCCGAATAGGCAGGCGGGACGTAGCTTTCCTCCAGGGCCTGATCATTCACAAAGACCTGGCCGTGGTCGATGCGGACGTGGTCGCCGCCTACGGCGACCACGCGCTTGATGTAGCTTGTGGAAGGATCCAGCGGGTAGCGGAAGACCACAACGTCGCCGCGCTCAATCGGCTCCAGGCGGTACACGAACTTATTGACGAAGATTCGTTCCTCGTCATCGAGCAAAGGCATCATGCTGGTGCCCTCGACCTTCACCGGTTGGTAGATGAAAATGATGATGAAGGCAGCGATGGCGACAGCAATGGCAAGATCTCGCAGCCAGAGTCCGAACCCGGTTCGCGGGACCGACGCCGACAGGTCATTTTCGGCAGACGGCTTCACGGGGTTGGACGCGCCCGTGCCGGGATTGTAGCGTCCCAAGGGTTTTGGCATGCGCTCTCTATTGTATACAGAACCTGTCTTGAGGGCAGCGGGTTGCATGCGCCGCGGTGAACTTCCGGCACTTGACGACCGCTTCCCCACCGCTGCTGATGCAGTCTAAAATAGAGCAGCTTGGGGATCCTATGACGCGCCTGTTTAGCAACAAGACTGTCTATCGCAGTTTGACCTTGGCTGTTCTCATCCTGGCGACTCTGAGCCTTTCGGCGCAATGGGCCGCACCACAGGAGGAAAGCGGCGTTCCGGCGTATAATGCCGCGCCGCCCACGAAAGGAACGAAACTTCCGCCAATCCTGACCAAGGCCGATCTCTGGGGCGCTGACGCTCAATACGCGTATCAGACACACGCTTACGAACTGGCCGCGAAAATCCCCCCCCTACTGCACCAGCAGCCTTGTTATTGCTATTGCGACCGCATGGGCCACAACAGTCTCCACAGTTGCTTCGAGGACACGCATGGAGCGCGCTGCGCCACCTGTCTGAAGGAACTCTACTACTCCTACCAGCAGCATAAGAACGGCAAAACCGCAGCCCAGATTCGTGCCGGCATCATCAAGGGCGAATGGAAACAGATCGACTTGCAAGCAGCCGCGGAAATCAACTAGCCCTCATTTGTGTCCTCAGACCGTGGCCCAAGCCTGGACATTGCCCTGCACCCGCTCTTTGAGTCATACTCTACTGCTCAGCTACAGAGCGCATAACCGTAAGGAGCGTCTATTCCCGACCACAGAGGAAAAGTGTTGCACATGGCTGAGAAACCAACCGCGAAGAAATCCGTGGCCGCAGATCCGCGTTACACGCAGGCTCTGCAAAGCTACGAGGCCGGCCTGCGTGCCATGCAGGAGCACAAGTTCGACAAAGCTAAACCTCACTTCCAAAAGGTGATCGCCGGACCCAGCAAAGAGCTGGCCGACCGCGCTACCGTTCACCTCAGCACCTGTCACCAGCATCTGGAGCGCATTCCGGCTATGCAGTTCAAGACTCCGGAGGAACATTTTGACTACGCCGTCTCGCTCATGAACCTGGGCGACTATGTCGGCGCCAGAGAACATCTGGACAGGCTGCTCAGGCTGAATCCGAAACTTGACTATGTCGCGTACGGTATGGCGGCACTCGACTGCCTCACCGGGCACGTCGAGGATTCACTGAAGCGTCTGGATGAAGCTTTACATTTGAATCCCCAACTTCGGTTCCAGGCCCGCAACGACTCCGACTTCCAGAATCTGGCTGAGGATCCGCGCTTTACTGAGCTGCTCTATCCGGATCCGGGCGCTGAACTGGGTTCCGAGAACGGCCTCAACGTGGACGAATCCGTATAGTCAGCCGCGAGGACGCGTCATGCAAACCAAAACGGTTGGCTACTCGCTGCCGCTGAAGACTGCACACGAACGGCGGCTACGCGTGGTTGCTATCGGTGGCGGCACCGGGCTTTCCACCCTCCTCAAAGGACTCAAGCGTTTTGTCGTTTGGCCGCCTGAGATATCTTCCGCACCACCCGATTTCCCGGTGATCGGCGATCTTTGTGCCGTCGTTACCGTCAGCGATGACGGCGGCTCCAGCGGACGACTGCGCAAAGAGCTCAACATGCTTCCGCCCGGCGACATCCGCAATTGCATCGTCGCTTTGAGCGAAGACGAGGCTTTGCTGTCCAAGCTCTTCCGCCACCGCTTCGACAAAGGTTCGGGACTTGAAGGCCACAGCTTCGGCAATCTCTTTCTCGCGGCCCTGACTGCGCTCACTTCCGATTTTTCGGAAGCAGTACGGCTGTCTTCCGAAATTCTCCTCACTCGCGGGCATATTTATCCCGCGACCACCTCCAACATCGAACTGGAAGCGCTAATGGAGGACGGCACGCGGGTTCGCGGCGAGACCAAAATCACGGCCAGCAGAGGACGCATCCGCGAGCTGTGCCTTGTGCCTTCCGGCGTTGAGCCCATGCCTCAAACCCTGGAGGCCATCGCTCACGCCGACTTGATCACCATCGGGCCCGGCTCGCTTTTCACCAGTCTGATCCCTAACCTGCTGGTGCGCGGCATCGCGAAGGCGATTGTGGAATCGCCTGCGATCAAGGTCTACATCTGCAACCTGATGACCCAGGCCAACGAGAGCTTGGGGCTGACTGCGGCCGACCACATCCGTGCCTTGAACAAGCACGCGCAGAAGCAGATTTTCGACTATGCGCTGATCAACCGCACGCCCGCGTCCGATGAACTCAAGGCCAAATACGCCAGCGAAGGAGCGTGCCAGATTGTCAACGATCTGGATGCGGTCGAAGCCCTGGGTGTGATCCCCATACTCGGCGATTACTTGGACGAAGCGGGCGCGGCCCGCCACAACACGACCCGCGTCGCCCGCGACGTGCTGCAGATCGTGGCCCAGCATCTGCAGCGAGGCCGACCGGAATAAAACATGGTTGTCATTCCGAGCCGTTCGTAGCCCCGCAAACGTGGCGAGAAAGAGCGAGGAATCTGCTGTGTGCGCGAAGGTGGTGGGCGGCGCTCGCTCTGAGGTGGACGATGACTGCGTCATCCCGACGCGCCGCGCATTCACCAGCGGCGCGAGGGATCTCGCGCGTAGCTCTACAACGCCGGCGGGCGCGGACTCCAAATCCCAATTAGCAGCGTTGTGTGCAGTCCGCCGGCTCTTGTATTGTGATCCCTTAACTCGAGGCTCCAACGTCTCCGAGGCCAACCAATCATGCGCTCTTCCCTATGGCTCCTCTGGCTGTTGATCCTGTCAGCTTGTTGCACGGCCCAATCCGCTCCCGAAAAAGGCGGCCAGGAAGCACAGATTTGGGCGGGCGGCGGCCACTCCGTTCCCGGTGGGACGAAAAACACAAGCGCCTTCAACGCCGGCCTACGCTATGGATGGATCCTCACCGGCCCGCATCTTCCCGGCTTTCTTCGCGGACGCTTCGAATATGCAGTCGACGCCGTCCCTGTTTTTTTTGTCTTTCAGACCGCCGACACCGCTTACGGCGTGGGCTTCGATCCCCTCGGCCTGAAGTGGAATTTCGAGCGGCGCGGACGCTTCTCGCCTTACCTCGAACTCTGCGGTGGCACGCTGTTCACCAACCATAACGTCCCCACGGGCACCAACACCGTGAACTTCACCGACCAGGCTGCGCTTGGCACCCACATTCTCGGCGCCAAATATAACTGGAGCCTCGAACTGCGTTACATGCACATCTCGAACGCAGGGCTGGCCACGCCCAATCCGGGGATCAATACGGTGCAGGTACGGCTGGGAGTGGGGAGGTTTTTCAAGCATTAAAAGCGGCGGGACTGTTCGAGTTTGGCCTCAATTCTCTTCGTCCCGCCTTTCCGGGATCAGCCAATCTGCGCGATGCGTCCGTAAACTTCGGCAAGATCCATCTTGGGATGTACTGGACAAATATTCAGAGGTCTCCGTACCCCAACGTGGCGGACTTTCCCGAAATGGGCCAAAACATGCGAAATACCGAAGCTGCGTGATCAAGCTCACATTCTAACCGTTGTTACAAGTCCTATTGTCATAGATCAGGGGTCTGACGATTGGAGAATACTAAATGCCACGGCCAACAGTTATGATGCTAATCGTGCTAACTGCTGTCACAGGTACCCAGAGTCAGTCGGACGGAAAGCGTCCTGTCGTCTTTGTGAACGGCAGCGGTGGCGTCACCATTCAGTCTTCCGGACTCGCCCTGGCCCATGTCGCTGCCGGATCAACGGCAATCTCAAAACACGACCAGACCATCGAGATGACGGCGCAGCTCATGAAGAAATGTCCAGGCGTGGAGATCATCATTCAACCTGACCCGCGTGCAGACTACGAGCTGTACATGAATCGGGACGTCGGAGGCTGGGGCGCTGGCGTTAGCCAGATAATTCTAGTACGCCCATCGGATCACGCTGTCCTCCATGCTGGAAAGCAACATACGGTGGCCGACGCAATGAAGGAAGCATGTAAGGCAATCATGACGGACTCGAAGCAACGCTCCTTGACGAAGTAGGCGCCTTGCTTCCCTGCCCTGCCCCCGCTATTCTTCTCCGTTATGTCTACCCTCGTCGAATGCGTTCCGAACTTTTCTGAAGGCCGCGACAAGGCCAAAGTTGACGCCATCATCGACGCCATGAAGATGCCGGGCGTCTATCTACTCGATCACGAAATGGACGCCGACCACAACCGGTGCGTCATCACTCTGGCTGGCGAACGCGAAGCTATTCAGGAAGCTGCCATCCGCGGAGTGGGCAAGGCCGCCGAGCTGATTGACCTCAACGTCCACAGCGGCGCTCATCCCCGCATGGGCGCGGCTGACGTTGTTCCGTTCATTCCGATTGACGGCGTCACCATCGAAGACTGCGTGGCCATGGCGCGCCATGTCGGCGCAGAAATCTGGAAGCGCTTTCAAATTCCGGTTTATCTCTACGAAGCCGCTGCCACCACGCCTGAACGCCAGAATCTGGAGAACATCCGCCGCGGACAGTTCGAAGGAATTCGCGCTGAGATTGCCACCAATTCCGCTCGTCGCCCGGATTTCGGGGAGCCGCGCGTGCATCCCACGGCAGGTGCGACCGTGGTCGGCGCCCGAAAATTCCTGATCGCTTACAACGTCTTCCTCAACACGCCCGACGTTGAAATCGCCAAGAAAGTCGCCAAGGCTGTGCGCTTCTCCAGCGGCGGTTTGCGCTTCGTGAAGGGCTCCGGATTCCTGGTGCGTGGTCTCGCTCAGGTTTCCATGAATCTCACTGACTTCGAGCAAACGCCCGTGCACCGCGTCTTCGAAATGGTGAAGCAGGAGGCCGCGCGTTACGGCGTCATGCCCGTATCGAGCGAGATCGTAGGGCTGATTCCGAAGAAAGCGCTGGAGCAAGCTGCCGCGTGGTTTCTGCAGGTCGAGAACTTCGATTCGTCGCTGATTCTTGAAAACCGCTTGGCGGCCGTGATGCAAGGCAAGGTCACGGTTGGCGGCTTGCGAGCCGGAATCGAGCCGTTTGTCGAGCAACTCGCCGCTCCTACGCCGACGCCGGGAGGCGGCAGTGCGTCGGCCGCGGCGGCCGCCATGGCCGCCGGGCTCGCGGCGATGGTCGCTTCCATGTCGCGCGGCAAGAAGGCCTATGCCCAATTCGAATCCCAGTTGAGCGGGGCAATCGCACGCCTGACTTCCTTGCGTGAAGAACTCAAGGCCGCCGTGGACGCTGACGCTGAGTCCTACAATGCCGTGATGAAAGCCCACAGGCAAGCCAAATCCACCTCTGACGAAGCCGCTGCCGAGGCCACAATCGAGGCAGCTTTGAAAGAGGCAACCTCGGTTCCTCTGAGCGTGGCCGAAAAGGCGCACGAGATTGCTCAAATAGCGCAATCCCTCGGTCCGATCACCAATCCCAACATGAAATCGGACCTGACGACCGCCCTCGCTTTAGCGCGCGCCACAATTGCCGGCGCTTTGGCCAACGTCGAAATCAACCTCGATTCGCTGAAAGATCAAGCCTTCGCCGCCCAAATACGGCAGAGAACGGCGGTCCTGACTGAGTGAAGGCCTGCCCTTGCAAAAGTAATTCAACGCTTGCGGTTACGCTAACGAGACAGTCCCTGCTCCGACTCTAAGCCGTCAATGGGGCACGTACTTTTGTTTCACTTCGCCTGGTTGCAAGTAAAATAGAATAAAGCGATCAATCAACGAGAGAGCCTGATCGTGCATCTAAGTCTGGGTGCACAGCGCTCCGTATGCTGATTACCGAGGGGTTATGAAACTTTTCAAGATCTGCCTGGCTTCCATCTTGCTGGTCAGCATGGCCTATGCCATGCCCCTGAACTCGTCCGCCCGCACCTGCATCCCCGCCGACCTGCTGCAGTTGATCTCGGTGGACTATCGCGCTCTCAAGGACTCGCCCACAGCGATGGCCCTGAAACAGCAGCTCATGCCGGATAACATCAAGCAGTTCGAGGAAGCCCTGAAGGGTATCGGAATTGATCCCGACAAGGATGTAGACACGCTGATTTTCGCTTCCTTCCGCGACGGCAAACAGGGCGTGAAGAACATCGGCAGCGCCAACGGTTCTTTCAGCGCCAAGGCGGTGCTGAAGAAGATGAAGCTGCAGAAGTACGTGCCCAAGAAATATCCGCTCGGGGGTACCACGGACGTCTATCCGATGGACGGCGGCATGGTGATGACTTTCCTGGACGAGAATACGCTGCTGTTCGGCGATTCAACTGCCCTTCATGCCGCGCTCGATGTGCGCGACGGCAGGACCTTGAGCCTCGACACCAACGGCGACATGGCCGACATGATGCCGAACGTTGACTCGGCGCCGGTCTGGAGCATTCTCGACCAGCAGGGCACGCAAAACATGATGCGGGCTGCCCTGGGCGACGCGTCCAAGATCGCCGACTATGAAACTATCAAAAAGCGCCTGCTGGGCTCCCGCTACACCATGAGTTTCAACAACGGCGTGAACTTCGACCTCACCGTGGTCACCTCCGACTCGCTGACCGCGGGCACCCTGTCATCGCTGGTCAAGGCCGGCATTCTGTACAAGAAGATGAACGCCACGCCTGCTGAAAAAGTCGCCGTCGACAACACGACTGTTGATTCCGACAGTTCTAACTTGCAACTGCACTTCAAGGCCAGCGACCAGCAGTTCCAGTCGCTGATGCATTCCGAGCTTTTCGCGGCAGTCTCGCACTGAAACGACTGATGCCACGACTGGGGCACTGGAAGGCCGGGTCTGTGTCTCTCTAAAAGGAAACTCAGACTAAGTGCAATTTGTCATTCCGAGCGGAGCGGGATTGTCTGTGTTTGTCACAATTCCGCGAAGTCGAGGAACCCTTCGACAAGTTCAGGGCAGGCTCTGCTTTTCTTCCTCTGAGCCAGTCGAGATCTTTCCAAAAGCGGTCTTGTCCGCCTCAGTGGTGCAACTATTTTCTGGCGCGCTTCTCCCGAACCCATCCTTCTTTCACGACTTGCCGGGCGCGGCCAATGGCCAGGGAATCCTCGGGAACATCATCCGTGATGCATGACGCTGCCCCCACATAAGCGCTTTTGCCCACTCGCACGGGCGCAACCAGGGTGGTGTCGCTGCCAATGAAGGCGCCGTCGTCGATCACGGTCTTGTGCTTGTGGACGCCGTCATAGTTGCAGGTGATTGTGCCGGCGCCGACATTCACTCCGGCGCCGATTTCAGCATCGCCCAAGTAGGTCAGGTGATTTGCCTTCGATCCCTTGCCCATCTTGATTTTCTTGGTCTCTACAAAGTTGCCGATATGCGCCCCTTCGCCAATCTCACTTCCGGGACGCAAGTGAGAGTACGGACCCACGACCGCCGCCGCACCAATCCTCGCTTCATCCATTACGCATCCCGGACGGATGATCGCTCCTTCGCCAATTTCAGAATCGCGAATCACGCAATACGACCGCACGCGGCAGGCCGTGCCAATTCGTGTCTTTCCCAGAAGCTGCACATAAGGTTCGATGACTGTGTCAGGAGCGATCTCCACATCAGCGTCAATCACGCAGGTCGCGGGATAGAAGATTGTCACGCCATCGGCCATCAATTGGCGGCACTTCGCCACGCGCATAAAGTGGTCAATGTCCGCCAACTCGGCGCGCGTGTTCCCGCCCAGAACTTCGCGAGGATTCGCCGTCTTGAAGGCCACCACACGCTGCCGCGCCTGGCGCAGCACCGCCGCCATATCGGTCAAGTAGTATTCAGAGTGAGCATTGTCCGTCGAGAGTTTCCCGATGTAGGCATAGAGCTCCTCGACCGTGAAAACGTAAAAGCCGGAATTGATTTCGCGGATTCTCTTCTGCGCCGCCGTGGCCGACTTTTCTTCGACGATAGCGAGCACTTCGGCGCTGCGCGGGCTTTTTCGCAGCACGCGGCCGTATCCGGTTGGATCCTCGAACTCGGCGCTGAGCAGCGTCATCGCCGCTTGCTCTTCCAGATGGAAATTACGCAAACGGCTAATCGTCTCCGGCGTAATCGTCGGAGCATCGCCCGAGAGCACAATCACATGGTCATAGGCAGCCAGCGCCTCTCGCGCCACCATGAGCGCGTGCCCAGTGCCGCGCTGCTCGGCCTGCAGCACGAAGTTCACGCCCATGTGCTGCATTGCCGCCCGCACGCGTTCGGCTTCGTAACCGATGATCACGTGAACGTCATTCGCAGGAACGACGCGCACCGCCGCCCGGATCACATGCTCCAGCAGCGGCTTTCCGCCAGCCTCATGCAATACCTTTGGAAGTTGTGACTTCAGCCGCGTCCCCTTGCCTGCCGCCATGATGGCCACGGCTATGCGCGGGCGGGAGCGAACCGGTCGGGATGAAGCCCTGGAAGAAACATCCTTCTTCGAATGAGCTGCCGGAAGAGCAGAACTGCCTTTCGATTTCTTCATTTTGTTCAATATAACTCGCGTCAACGCTACAGCCCCAACCCGCCATCCACGGCCAAAATCTGGCCCGTAATGAACTGCGGTGCCGTAGCAAAGAACAATACTGCTTGGGCAATGTCCTCGCCGCGTCCGTTGCGCCGCATTGGCGTTTGCGCAGCCATGCGCTTCAGGAACGCGATGCCCGACTTCGTTTCTCCTCCCAGGTCGATCATTCCAGGAGCGACCGCATTCACCGCGATCTCCGGCGCCAACGCCTTTGCCATGACTTTCGTTAGCATGTGCAGTGCCGCTTTCGACGAACAATAGTGCGCATTCGCCGCCCACGGCCTGAGTCCGCCCAGCGAACCCATGTTGATGATTTTGGCTTCCACCGGCTCGCCGCTTCGTTTGCGACGCATCCACTTCAGAGCCTCGCGCGACACTAGAAACGGACCACGCGTGTTGGACGCGAAAATCGCATCCCATTGCCGCAGCGTCAGTTTGGCGAAGTCCGCCGTTTCATAGTTTGCGGCGTTATTGACCAGAATGTCGATCCGCCCCAGTTCGCGGCCAACTTCCTTCATCATGGCGCGAACGCTGGCTTCGTCGGTCACGTCGCAGCGCAGCGCAAACGCCCGCACGCCTGTGCCCGCAAGGTCTACAACTGTTTCTCTTGCCTCGCGCGCGGAATGATTGAAGGTGATGGCCACATCAGCGCCAGCCTGAGCCAAGGCCAAGGCGGAAGCACGTCCCAACCGCCGTGCCGCTCCCGTAAGCAAAGCGGTCTTACCCAGAAGAGGTTTTGCCTGAAGGTCCCGCATGCAGCGATTCTAATGTATCTGGGGAGGCAGTCTGAAACTGATGGACGCTCTGACCGAGTTCAGTGTTGTCATTCCGAGCGCAGCGGAATTGCCTGTTCTGGTGCAATTCCGCGAAGTCGAGAGCCTGCCCTGAGCGACTGAGCGTAGCGAAGGAGTCGAATGGGAACCTGCTTTTGCCGCTTCTGAATTTAATCAGCGCTTCCCTAATAGCCCCCACGCTAGAATCTTCTCCGATGCCGGAGTCTCCAAGCGTTGTCGTGTATTCCCGCAAGGGATGTCACCTCTGCGAGGTCGTTAAGAAGAGCCTCGAAAAGCTCTCGCTCCGCGGCGGTTTCACTTGGTGTGAAATCGACATTGACGCCGACGCCGACTTGCGCCGCCAGTTCAACGACGAAGTTCCAGTCGTTTTCATTGATGGCCGGAAAGCCTTCAAATACCACATGGACGAGCAGGAGTTCCTACGCAAGCTGAATACCTGATTTCGTGGCTCCACTGTCACTCCCATTTTGTCTCCTCTGTGACACACGCGTGTCGTCCCTGACACGCGCATAACCACGGGCTTGCCCTAACCTGCCTGCTGTCAATCTTTCCGGGGCGGCAGCCTCCTTGCAACCGAAGCAGTGCGACCCAAATCCACGGTCCCCCGCAGGAGGAACCCTTGTTACGTCAAATTCTTGCACTCGCTTTCATTTTTGTCTGCACGACTATCGGATGGGTGATTCTGGGCGCAACCATTTCTTCGCGCACCTACGGCAGCAACCAGCAACTGGAGGGCCACGTGGCTTCGACGTGGGGCAGCGAGCAGGAACAGGTACCACCCACGGCGGACTACACCGTCGCCGAGGCTACGACTTCAACCACGGTTGAGAACGGCAAGGTTGTAGTTCACAACGACAGAACGTGGCGGCAGCATTCGTTGGCGCTAGAGGCCAGCCGCATTCAGGTTGGCCTTCATCTGGACCCGCGCCAGAAGGGACTGCTCTGGTACAGCACCTATGCCGTCGAATTCGCCGGCGATTACACTTTCCATAACAGCACGACGCAGGCACAGTCCGTCGCCTTCCACCTGAGGTTACCGGCGCAGAACGCGAGCTACGACAATCTGCAGATGAGCATCAACAACCAAAAGGTTGAGCCGGCGACCGATGACCAAGGCATGGTCGGACGGGCTACGGTGCCACCCAACGCGGACGCCCGCCTGTATGTCGCCTATCGTTCGCAAGGTCTCGGCTCGTGGCGTTACCATCTCGGCGATGGCATTGCGCAGGCCCGCAATTTCCTGCTCGTCATGCGCACCAACTTCCGCGATATCGACTTCGCCGATGACACGCATTCCCCCACCTCCAAGACGTTCATCCCCGGAGGCTGGGAACTGACCTGGCGATATTCGAATCTGGTTTCCGGACTCCAGATCGGCATGACCATGCCGGAGAAACTGCAGCCCGGGCCGCTGGCGGGAGAAATCAGCTATGCTGCGCCTGTATCGCTCTTCTTCTTTTTCTTTCTGATGTTCATCATCACCACGCTGCGCAATATCGATCTGCATCCCATGAATTACTTCTTCCTGGCCACGGCATTCTTCGCCTTCCATCTGCTGTTGGCCTATCTGGTGGATCACATTTCCATCCACTCGGCCATGGTGATCGCTTCGGTTGTTTCGGTAGGTCTTGTGGTGAGCTATCTGCGGTTGGTCGTGGGCATGCGGTTTGCCGCTCTCGAGGCAGGAACGGCGCAGATGATCTACCTCGTGTTGTTCTCATATGCTTTCTTCTGGAAGGGCTACACCGGGCTGGCGATTACTGTGGTGGCGATCATCACATTGTTTGTGGTGATGCAGGCCACGGGACGGATTCGCTGGTCCGAACGATTCGCCGCGCGGTCAGCTGCATTGCGGCCTGGCCCGCGCTAAGCGGACGGGGCCGGCAAGGTCTCTCCGCCCGTTCCTCTCTCTTCATTTCATGCGATGGCTTTGGGAAGGACAGAGCGAGACTGTGACTGTCACTCCCCCGCTAGAAACTTGTACTGCGCCTCATTCAAGGGCACCACGCTCAACCGCCCTTGCCGCACTAGCGGAGACTCGGAAAACAACTCATTCGCTTTCGCCTCGGCCAGCGAGACCGGCTTCGTGTTCGCCCGACCGACTCTGATCTTCACCTGCGGATTTCTGGCGTCCGAAGCATCTACCGACACGACCGTCGCTGTCCCCACCGCGCTTTTCTCATCGCCCGTGTGGTAAATTACAAGCCGTTCACCAGGCTTCATCGCCCGCAGGTGTTTCAGAGCAACCGGATTCGATACTCCATCCCAAATGGTCGTCTTTTCCCGCTGCAAGTCGGCAAAGGAATAGGTTGACGGCTCCGTTTTCAGTAGGTAGTCCATGTTAGGTTCACACTTCAGATCTCAGAGCCAGGATTTTAGATTCTAGATTTTTCAAATTGCCGCTTGGACGACCCCATCTCAATCTGCAATATGAAATCGACAATCTCCAGTCGAGTCTAGTTCGGCTTCTTGTCTTTCTGATCGGGGGGTGGTGCGTCTTGCTTCGGCGGAGGGCCTGAATCCCTGGAATGATCGTCATACACCGAATACTGACTCTGCGGCCGCTTCAACTTGATCGTGATGTCAACTTTGCGCTGGTGGATGTCGAAATCCTCCCCATAGGTCTGAAAGCCGGACGCCAACACCTGCACCCGCAACTTGCCGTAGGGGATGCCGTCAAAGCTGGCCTTCCCTTCTGGATCCGTCTTTAACTCCAGGTCGCCCCTCTCTTGCCTTCCTCGCGAATCAACCGCGTGCATGATGACGGCGGCATTGCGCACTGGCTTGCCGTTGTCATCCTTGACCACGAGAAAACCGATCAGCGCCGTCGGTTCTTCTTCGGTGTCCTTTTGGGCCGTGGCATGGCTGGCGAAAAGCAGAACCACCGCCATTACCCCAGAAATCGCCATCCGCACCTTCATGCTGACCATTTTATGCCGAAACCGCCGCACGCGTCAGCCGCAATTGAGCCGGGAGACCCGGCGTCGCTCTGTCAGTCTCAGGCCGGTGGTACAACACACCCGCCACCTCGCGCTATACTGGTGCGTTTTCGCCGTGTTTCGTATCTCGGATCCTGAGTCTCCCTACGAAAGGACGCACCTATGGCTTCCCCGGCCGTTGATTTTGCCCGCAGTAATCAGAGCCGTTTCCTGAACGAACTGAAAAATCTTCTCCGCATCCCCAGCGTCAGCACGCTCGACGAGCACAAACCCGACATCCAGAAAGCCGCCGACTTTGTGGCCAGCGAACTGCGCCGCATCGGAATGGAGAACGTCGAGGTCATCCGGACCACGGGCCATCCGCTCATTTATGCCGACTGGCTGCATGCGCCCGGCAAGCCTACTGTATTGTGCTATGCCCACTACGACGTTCAGCCTGCCGAGCCGCTCGACGAATGGCATTCCCCGCCCTTTGAACCCACCGAACGCAACAACAACATTTATGCTCGCGGCGCGGTCGACGACAAAGGCCAGCTTTGGATGGAAGTCAAAGCCCTCGAAGCCCTCATGCAAACCGGTGGCGGCAAGCTACCGATCAACGTAAAGATAATATTCGAAGGCGAAGAAGAGGTCGGCGGCGAGTCGATCGCCGAGTACATCCGCAAGCAGAAAGCCAAGCTGAAAGCCGACTTCGCGCTGGTCTGCGACACCGAACTTTTCGCTCCCGAGTTGCCTACACTCTGCGTCGGCCTGCGCGGCCTGGTCTATACCGAAATCGAAGCCTATGGCGCGAAGAACGATCTGCACTCCGGCATGTACGGAGGCGCGGCGCCCAATCCCTTTTTTGCTCTGATCGAAATGATCAGCAAAATGAAAGACGCGAAGGGCAAAGTTCTCATCCCCGGCTTCTACAAAGGCGTGAAAGCCCCTACAGCAGCTGAGCTGAAAGCCTGGAAGCGCCTGCCCTTCAACGAAGAGCATTACCGCAAAACCGAAGTCGGATCGAAAGTTCTCACTGGCGAGCCCGGCTATTCCGTTCTTTATCGCACCTGGGCACGCCCCACGCTCGAAGTTCACGGCATGCCCGGAGGCTTCATCGCCGACGGCGCGAAAACAGTCATTCCCGCCAAGGCCAAGGCGAAAGTCTCGATGCGCCTCGTCCCTAACCAGGACCCCGACGACATCCTGAAGAAATACACCGCGTTCGTGAAGAAGCACACGCCCAAAGGGATCGAAACGAAAATTAAAGTTTGGAGCAAAGGCCCGGCCTGCGTCGTCTCGACCGACAACAAATACATCGAAGCCGCGACCGCAGCCCTGCACGATACATTCAAGAAAGATACGGTCTTTATCCGCAGCGGCGGCTCGATTCCCATCGTCACTGACTTCCAGGATGTGCTTAAGATTCCCAGCGTGATGATGGGCTTCGGCCTCCCTGACGACAACCTCCACGCCCCCAACGAGAAGTTCCACATCCCGAACTTCTACCGTGGGATCGAGACGATTTGTCTGTTCTTCGAGAAGCTGGGAGGGTAGAGAGAATCGATCTCGAGTTGACTGGCGCGGGCGAGACCAGCGCCTTTTTGCCACAGAGCGTGGAAGCGGGTGCGCGCCGCCTTGCACGGTGGTGCGGCGTGACTTATTATCGCCTCATGGCAAAAAGGACCGTTCGCTTCACCGCCACAAAAACCGTAAGGAAGCCGGCGACCGTCAGGTTCAAGACGAAGTCCGGAAAAACCGTCTCCTTTAGGGCCGTAAAGACGTTCAAGAAGAGGCAGGGTGTCCGCTTTCGTGCAGGAAGTTGATGAAGCGTATCTATCTTGACAGCAATATTCTGATCGCATACTACTCCGCGGATAAAGCAGAAGACACTAATAGCAAGATCGTCGGGGAGGCACTCGCGGTTTTCGGCGACCTGAGGGATGTCCAGCTCTGCACTTCGATGTGGGCAATCACGGAGATGGTCAACATCTTAGTCTCCCGCAAGAAGATTGATCGCGGAGTTGTCGCCGAGATTGAGAGTCAGCTTGTTAACGAGAAGCGACTGAGTCGTCTGAAGATACAGATCGTCGACGTTAGTCCTGACAAGGATTACGATTTCTCGGAATTCTTCTACCACGTTAGACAGGGCATCCTGAACTACCACTCCGGCGTCGGAGATGTGATCCACAGCGTAATAATGAAAAACAACGGGATCGCCGACATCCTGACTTTTGACGAGAAGGACGATTTCAAGAAGATCCCCGGCCTGACCGTAATGCATCCGAAGGACATCAAGATCAAATCGTGAAGACCTTCCCCATTGATTCCCCTCCCCACTTGCGCTAGCCTTATTCTGCTCTCGCGATTCTCCCACCTCGTCTTCCGTCTCTACGCGCAACCGTCTCAGCTGCTGCAATGTCTGTGCAACCCAGCGCGGTCGCCCGGAAAGCCACACCATATATGGTGTTATATTGCTTGACCCCGGCCCGTTTTCGCCGTTACAGTAGCTTCAATCCGTGCTTGTTCTGTCCAGCCCAGGGTGAGAAACGGCAGAGTAGTGGTGTGCGCAGGTGTTGGGCAGGCGGAGGAATCTATTTGGTAAACGGTCGCGGATGCAAGAACCCCACTTCTCGCGCACAGAACGCGCGAGAAATGGGGCACCCGACGTCTCGCAAAAGCGGCGAGATGTGGGGCACCCAGCAGGTCCCTCCGCGCCTTAGATTGGCATTCGCCAATCCAACGGCTTGGGCGGAATGACAATTTAGAGATGGAAATGGCAACTGTGAACCAGGTCTGAGTACTGGCAACTGGCCACCGGCCACTGGAGTTAATGCGTTGCTCAAACTAAAGAAACTACAGATTCTCGGGTTCAAGTCGTTCTGCGACCGCACCGAACTCAAGTTTCACGGGGACGGCATCGCGGCCATCATCGGCCCCAACGGCTGCGGCAAGTCGAACATCGCCGACGCCATCTCCTGGGTGCTGGGCGAGCAGTCGGCGAAGACTCTGCGCGGTTCGCGCATGGAAGATGTCATCTTCGCCGGCACGCGCGATCGCAAGCCCACCGGCATGGCCGAAGTCACGCTTACGCTGATCGACCCCGAGGTCTACGCCGGCTCTGATGCCAACGCCGCAACCGAAATCGACATTCAAGACGACATGCCAGACACGGACGACTCCCACCTCACCGACGACTGGGACGAAACCGCAATCCGAGCCCGCACTGCGCAGGATACTGAGCGCGCCGTCGAAGACGCCCAGCCCGGCCGTCTAGAGGAAGTCGAAGTCCCGCGTTCGAAGATCAACACGATCGCGATCGCCTTCCCCGACGACGAGCCGATTTTCGCCCTGCCCGCGCACAATGTCATTCCGCCCGCCAACGCAGCCGCCCTCGGCACTCCTGCCCCGCATGTCGTGCTCAAAATTCGCCGCCGCAAGTTCAACCAGCAGCAATTCCGTCACGGAGAGATCCACGTCACGCGCCGCCTGTTCCGTTCGGGCGACAGCGAATACCTGCTCAATGGCAAGCTCTGCCGCCTGCGCGACATTCAGGAACTTTTCATGGGAACCGGCCTTGGGCCTGAGTCGTACGCCCTCATCGAACAAGGACGCATCGGGCAGATTCTCAGCAGCCGTCCTACGGACCGCCGCGCCATCATCGAGGAAGCCGCCGGCATCACGAAATTCAAGACCAAGAAGCGCCTTGCCGAAGCTCGCCTGGAAGACGCCAAGCTGAACCTGGCGCGCGTGAATGACATTTTCGACGAAGTCACGCGGCAGATGAATTCGCTCAAGCGCCAGGCCTCCAAGGCCGAGCGTTATGCCCGCCTGCGCGAAGAAATGCGCGCCAAGCTGCGGCTGGTTCTGGCGAGCAAGTTCGCTGCCATCGAAGTGGAAAGCGCCGAGCTCGATTCCCACCTCAACGCGCTGGCCGAGGAGATGCAGCACCGCACGGCTGAGGTGCAGCAACTCGAATCCGAGCATGCCGAGCGCACCCAACGGGGCTATGCGATTGAAACCGAGCTGCGCGAAAATCGCGACCGCATCAGCCAGATCGCGCTGGAAATCGACCGCGCCCATGCCCGCCGCCGTTACAACGAAGAACGCTGCGCCGAGTTGCTGGTGCGATCGGCCTCGGCCGAAGCGGAACTGGCCCAGGCCCGCTATCGTCTCAGTACTCTCGATGCGGAGCGCGAATCGAATCGGAAGATTCTCGAATCTGCTGCCGCCGACTTGGCCGCTGCCCAGAGCGATCTTGCGTTGTGCCAGCAGGAAGCCGCGGCCGCAGCGGCAAACCTGGCGGAAATCGAGCGCCAGCAGGAAGAATCGCGCGTCGCCATCTTCGACACGGTGTCGTCCGCCTCGCGCCTGCGCAACCAGTTGGCCCAGGCAGAAGAACGCCTGGCCGGAGCCGATCGCGACTCCCGCCGCCTCCAAGCCGAAATCACCAACGCCACCGTTCAGATTGAGGCTTTCGGCGGCCAGCGCGGCCAGCTTGCCTTGGAATTTGAAACCGTCAGCCAGCGCGTCAACGGCATCACGGAAGAAATCATCCAGTTACGCCGTCTGATCGAATCGAAGAAGCTCGATGAGACCAAGGCCAAAGCCAATCTCGACATGCTCCGCGCCGAATATGCGACGGCGTTGGGGAGGAAAGGTTCTCTCGAAGCCGTGATCGCCGAGCACGGTTACTCGACCGAATCCGTTCGCCGCCTCTTTCAGTCGGGCGTGATGCAAAGCGGCCGAGCGCCCGTCGGCGTACTCGCCGATTTCCTCGAAGTCGAACCGCGCTATGAGCGGGTGGTCGAAGACTTCCTGCGCGACGAGCTGAACTACGTCGTGGTCAAGTCCTGGGACGCCGCCGACGAAGGCCTGCGCATGCTGCAGACCGATGTGGACGGTCGCGCGACCTTCCTCGTTCATCCCGAGGACGCACAAGCGAAATTCTCGTTCGTGCTCGATGAATCCGCGCACTGCGCCCCGTCTGCGGCACAAATCGTTCCCCTCAAGAATACGATTCGCGTGCTGAATGGTTTCGGCAAGTCGCTGGAAGTAATTCTCCCCAAGCTGCGCGACGGCTATATCGTACCCGAATCCGGCGTCGCGCGCGGCCTGGCCCTGGAGAACCCTGACGCCTTCTTCCTCTCCCAGTCTGGTGAGTGCTTTCACAACGTGACCGTCACTGGCGGCCGGCAGCGGGCCGAAGGTCCGCTTTCGATGAAGCGCGAGCTGCGCGAAGTTCTCCGCCAGCTCGAAGATCTGGAACGCTCCCTGCGGGACGAAGAGATGCGTGTGCTGACCCTGGGGCGGGAGATCAAAGAACTCACTTCCCTTCTCGACCGGCTTGAGACCGAGAAGCGCGAGGCTGAACATGAGGCTATGACCTCCGGTCACATGCTGCGCCAGCTCGAGAGTGAGATCACGCGCGTGAGCGAACGCCTTGCGGTCTCACAGCTCGAACTGCAGCGGCTTGGCTCGGATCGCGCGGAGCAGGAGAACGTCGTCCGCGCCCGTAAGGCAGAAATAGCTGTCCTGGAAGAGCAACGCACGGGGATTGAACAGCTGATGGCGGCCGCGCAAGAGTCGCTCACCGCGCTTCGCCGGCTTCGCGAAGAAGCCGCGCAAAAGACTTCGCAGCATTCTGCCCGCGTCGCCACGCTCGCAGAGCGCCATCGCTCCGCGGCCGCAGTCCTTGAGCGCATCGACTCCATCTTCACCGAAATGGAGGAGCGACTTCATTCTCTGGCTTCGCAAATTGACGCCGCTGCGGCCGAAAAGGCTCAGCGAGAAACTGAGAACCTCCAGCTCGAGCAGCAGGCCGCCGATCTCGGCGCCGAACGCAATGCCGCTCAGGCTCGCGAAGGTCTGCTGCAGTTTGAAACCGAACAACTCCGCGCCCGGCTCGCCGAAATTGACGAACTCCTGCGCTCCAGCCGCGGGCTCCTCGATCAGGCTCGCGACCACCGCGGTGAGCTTTCGGCCGCCGCTGCCAAGCTGCAATCCGACGCGCATTACATGTCCGAAACCTGCCTTAACGAACTCGGAATCGAGCGCGCTACGTTAGGAGCCGACACAACTCTGACGACAGTTACCGGGGAGCAGCTTGCAGTTGAAGATCAGGCCTATCGCGACATGCGCGCCAAGCTCGAGGCTATGGGCCCAGTCAACATGATGGCGCTTGAGGAATACAAGGAAACGGCCGAGCGCCACTCCTTCCTCGACACCCAACGTAAGGATCTGATTTCCTCGATCGAAAACACTGCGGCGACCATTCGCGAAATCGACCAGATCTCGCGGCAGAAGTTCGAAGAGGCCTTCACCAAGATCAACGAGAACTTTCAGGCCACGTTCAAGAAGCTGTTCGGTGGGGGCCAAGCTTTGATGAAACTCACGGACGAGGAGAACAGCGCCGAAAGCGGCATTGACGTTGTAGCCTCGCCGCCGGGCAAGCGCCTGCAAAACGTGCTACTGCTCTCGGGCGGCGAAAAGGCCCTGACCGCGCTGGCCCTGCTGGTCGGCATCTTCCAGTACACGCCTAGCCCGTTCTGCATTCTTGACGAAGTGGACGCGCCCCTCGACGAGGCGAACATCGGTCGCTTCACCGATCTCGTTCAGGAAATGAGCGTGCAGACGCAGTTTGTGCTTATCACCCACAGCAAGAAAACTATGAGCGTTGCGCCTGTGCTCTATGGTGTCACCATGCAGGAGCCCGGAATCTCTAAGCTGGTCTCAGTGCGTTTCGGGACTTAATAGGTGAGAGTGGATTCCTGCGGCCGGGTCACCGACATGCAGACCGGTAACCTCCGGCGCTCGGAAGCTTTGTAGGAAATCGTCTTAGTTATCCACCGTCATCCTCAGCTTTTCCACAAGCCGGGTCAGCTAAATTCATTGTCTGGTGCGGGTTCCCGGTTCTTCTAATCCTGTCAACATTTTTCCTTCGAACGAGCTACACGGATTCGCACCTTCGTGGTGATGACAATCGTTGACAAAATCTCCTGAGCGGTTAGAATACGCCTCGTTTCCTGCGCGACTCCGCCATGACCCCTAGCCTTCTCGATCCCGTCCTATTACAAACCGGATTCGCAGATCTTCCGCTCCACGCCAGCGGCAAAGTGCGGGATGTTTACGCGGTCGGCGAACAGCAGCTGCTCTTTGTCGCCACCGACCGTATCTCGGCCTTCGACTATATTCTGGCCACCGGCATTCCCCACAAGGGATCCGTGCTCACGCAGATCTCATTGTTCTGGTTCGACTTCCTGGCCGACATCGTCCCCAACCACCTGATCACCGCCGATGTCGAGAAATACCCTCCCAGAGCCCGCAAATACGCCGACCAGCTGCGCGGACGCTCGATGCTGGTTCAGCGCGCCGAGATGCTCCCGGTCGAGTGCGTGGTCCGCGGCTACATCTCCGGCTCGGCATGGAAGGAATACAAGGCCACGGGCAACGTCTGTGGCATTCCGCTCCCCGCTAACCTGAAGGAATCCGAAGTTTTGCCGGAACCCATTTTCACGCCGGCCACCAAGGCCGTGAGCGGGCACGACGAGAACATTTCTTTCGACGCCATGTGCGAAATCGTGAGCGCCGAAACCGCCAGCTATCTGCGCGAGCTCTCGCTGCGCGTCTACAAGAAGGCTGCCGCATACGCCCGCCAACGCGGCATCATCATCGCCGACACCAAGTTCGAGTTTGGACGCACTGCCAAAGGCATTACGCTCGCCGATGAAGTTCTTACGCCGGATTCCTCGCGCTTCTGGCCCGCCGACAAGTACGCTCCGGGCCGGTCGCAGGAATCGTACGACAAGCAATATGTTCGGGATTACCTCGAGCAAATTCACTGGAATAAGCTGCCGCCCGCTCCGGCCCTCCCCCCCGACGTGGCGCGTCGCACCAGCGAAAAGTACCTCGAGGCTTATTTTCAGCTTACGGGGCACAAGCTGGATGTTTGACCTAGCGCCTGCGGGCTCCGCGCACGGGGGCGATCCATGACCCTGGCGGACTGGGTGATTTGTGCGTTAGTGCTCCTGAATGTAGTCACAGCGGCGATGCAGGGCTTCTTTGCCGAAGCCCTATCCATCGCTGGATTGGTCATTGGCTACTTGGTCGCTGCATGGCAGTATCGCAGCCTGGCGGAGTGGTTGGAATCGTATTTGAAGAATCCGTGGCTGGCTGAGATTCTCGGCTTTCTGGTTATTTTCTTTGCCATCGTGCTCCTGTTCGGCGCTGCTGCCAGGATTGCCCGCTGGTTTATGAAAAAAGCCGGACTCAGCGGGCTAGACCGTTTTCTAGGCGGACTGCTGGGGCTGCTGAAAGGCGGCTTGATGGTGGCCGTAATTTTGATGGGTATGACGGCTTTCGCGCCCACTTCCAAGTTGCTGACCAATTCGCAACTGGCGCCCTATTTTCTGGTCGTGGGCCGGGCCGCAATCTGGCTGGCGCCGGCGGAATTGCGCGCTCGCTTCTATCAGGGTTTGGACCTGCTCCGCGAGGCCCCACAGAAATTGAGCGGCGCTCCGGCGGCTCCTCCCAAAAAGTAGCTACGGGCGCCGGAAAAATTTATAAGGGAAGAGAGATTCATCGTGAAAGACCAACTGGAAGAACTCGTCCTGCAAATGTACAAAAGCAACATCCTTTATTCCGAAGGTGTGCGCGAGTTCAAGAAACGTTTCATCCTCACCGTGCTGCAGGAAAACAAAGGCAACCAGTGCCGCGCGGCGCGCGAACTGGGCATGCACCGCAATACCCTCAGCCGTACCATCAGCGAACTCAAGATCGACGCGCGCCAGCTCCGCGAAGGCGTCAAGCGTCCGCCGCGCAGCGCCCGCCCTGTGACCCTGGAGAAGAAGATGGTGCGCTGAAAACCGCGAAGCAATTTCTTCCAGCAACAAGCAAGGCAGCCCGTTGGGGCTGCCTTTTTGTGTGAAATCCTGACCGCAGGTCTCAGTTGGCCGCCGCGGGCTTGCGGTGGACGGGCGGCTTCGGCGTGACCTTGGGCTTGGCAAGCATCCCCTTCTCCATCGTCATCATGAATGGATTCGATGTGTACGCGGAAGGATTCCCCTGGAAGTCCTGGCTGGCTCCCTCCTTCGGGATCAGTTTCACAGGCAGCTTGTCCTCGAAGGTCAGCGTGATGTCCGCCTTCTTGGCGTCAATGTCATCCAGGCTCCCAGCGATGTCAAGCTGGGCCTGACATGATCGAACCGCGGCATGAACCTCGCACTGATCCGTCGCCGCACTGATGACGGTGCCGTTCATCTGCACCGGCTTGCCCTTGATCGCACTCCAAACCAGGTCCTGGTCTTCCTGGGAACCATTGGAGAGGATGAATTCCCACAAAGCGAAATCCACGATCTTCTCGGGGTGCAGCTTACCTTCGCTGTCCGCCGTTGCCTGCACCATCTTGTGCGCCTGCTCGGCAGGCGTCGGCGCCGGCGTAATCTGCGTGGCCAGGTCCGGAGGCGCCGCAGTCCCCGCTTTCGCCTTCGCCAGCAGGTCGGGCCAGCCGTCGTCGTCCCCGTGGAATCTTCGATAGAGAGAACGCGCATATTTTTCGATTTGGGCCTGAGCTTGCGCCGGTGCGATAGCTGAAGCCCGAGCTGCGTACCATATCGAATTCCTACTGTTCTCGGGCGTGACCGGAGTTTTTGGGTCAGGCCAGTAAGCCAGGGCCAGGGGATAAACGACGCTGAAATCCGTAGGGTTTCCGTCTACCGCTATTCGCAGCGCGGGTACGGCGCAAGCGTAATCTTTGTCCTGCAGACACTTGATTCCGATGGCCGCATTAAAGATCCCCGGCATCTGATCCTTCATTTTCTGAAAGTCGGCATCCGACGTTCCCTCAGGCTTGTTCCACTTTGGCAGGCACTCCAGGCCCTGCTGGCCATACTTCTTGCCATCTGCCAGCAGCTGCGCCGCGTTGGGATCTCCTCCCTGCGCTAGCACGCGATCGAAGTAAGCCAGTAGCGCCAAGGCGGGCACGTGGCACGGATCCGCGGTCACCAGCTTCGTGGCCGTTTCCATCGTCTTCTTCACATTGCTGGTTTGCTGGTAGGTTCGCATCAGGATTTCCAGCGCCTGATTCTTCATGACGCTGTTGGGATACTGGGTGACGAACGCTTCCAGAGCGCTGATCTTTGCGTTAGCGTCGGTCTGCTGAATAGCGCTAACGTACGCGTTGTACTCCGCCGGATCCTTGATCACCGGCGCCGCAGCCGGCGTGCTCTGCGCAGTCTGACCCGTTGGTGGGTTCACGCTCCCGGTTGGTGGGTTCACGCTCCCAGTTGGCGGGTTCACACTCCCCGTCGGGGGGTTCACGCTCGAGGTCGGCGCGCCCGGTTGTTGCGCCGGCTGCGCAGCCTGCTGCGCTACTGCTGCTACCGCAACCCCAAGCACGACCACAAGCAGAATCTTTTTCATCAGAATGGCTCCTTGGACGCTCGGGATATAGCTCCTGTTGGTAAACGTTTTTCTTTTCACTACAGCCAACTGATTTCCGCCTGGACCACTTACCCTCGGAATCCTGCCCGAACGCCACCTTCCCGGCAGTCGATCCGGAGCACCAAGGGGTGACCTTGCTGGAACAGAGAAGCGTCTGACCCTTTTCCCGGCTGGCGGGATTATAAGTACCTATTCTCTTGAAGGCAAGCAGCTTCCAATCATGCACCACTTTATTGTTAAGATGCGTCTAGCGCAGGCGGCGGATGTTTGCCGTCGGCTCCGCCCCTGGGCTCACGCGACTGCAAGAGGAGCCCGTTTCTTATGGACACCGAACAACCTTTAGCCGGACAAGTAGCAGTCATCACCGGAGCTGGCCGTGGTATTGGAGCAGCCATCGCCCGCCAGCTCGCCCACCAAGGTGCAACTGCTCTACTCTGCGGGCGGACGCAGGCAAGTTTGGACGTCACGGCGCAGACGATTCTCAGCTCGGGCGGAAAAGCCGAGGTGATCCCATGCGACGTCACCATCCTGCACCAGCTCGAATACGCGGCAGCCCGCGTGGACAGCACCTTTGGCAGGCTTGACATCCTGGTCAACAACGCCGGCGTCGGCGGTTTCCGCGACCCGCTGCACCAGCTCCCACCCGACGCCTGGGACCGCATTCTCAACACCAACCTGCGTGGCGTCTACTACGCCATCCGCGCTTTCGCCCCACTGATGATTCGCGCCCGCTCCGGCCATATCATCAACATCTCCTCCCTCGCCGGAAAAAACGCCCTGCCTAACGGCGCCGCCTACGCCGCCTCCAAGTGGGGATTGAATGGCCTGACTTATTCCGTAGCCGAGGAACTGCGCGGCTACAATATTCGCGTCTCCGTGATTTGTCCCGGATCGGTGAACACCGATTTGAGCCCGCACGTCGGCAAAGACCCCAGCAAAATGCTGCAGCCCGACGACGTCGCCAACACCGTCGCCGTGCTGGTGACGCAAGCCCCGCAATCGTTTGTGAGTGAGATTCTGATCCGGCCGACGCAGAAACCGTAACGAGGAATTCTTGACTGATGATTGATGATTGAAAAGCAACAGCGTTGAGGCCCATGGGGGGCAATCGACAATCGAGAATTGCATTCTTTCCCCTGTGGTCCCCAGTGCCCTCTGTGGTTATGGTCCTGGTTTTACTTCTTGAACAAATTCTCGAACGCCTGCCGCGCGTCGCTCGGGCGTTGGCTGGCCGGCGTTGACGTTTCCTTCTCGCGCGTCACTCGCATCTCGTACAACGTGCAATCGTTGCGCGCGTCTTTCTTTGCCACCCGCTCCTTGACCGGCTGCATGCATTCGAACCGGCTGCCGGGATCGAAATACATGCACTGCTTGCAGGAATGCAGCTCGAACCCGCACTTGGGACACTGCCCGATTCCCGCCGTGCTATCCAGCACCGTTCCACACTGCGCGCAGCGCGACACCGCCCGCGTTCCCGGCAGATTCACGGGCTTCGGCCCCAGCCCGTGGTCCCACTTCGGCGGGCCGCTGGTGCGCTCCGCTGGCTTCTGTTTCCCATCGCTCCGCGGCTCTTGCTTCCGCGATTCCCAGTCGCGATCCTGATAACCAGGCTGCCGGTATTTCGCTGCCACACGCCCTCCATTCCTGCGGCCAGTATTGTCTCCCCGACGCCGCCCGCGGAGCAAGTGCCCGTGGCCCTTGTCATCCTGAGCGAGCGTTTTTTTCGAGCGAAGGACCTGGGCGGCCCGATTGGCGCGCGAGCGCCAGCGAGCAATAGAGCGCCAAAGGGCCGCATCCTTAATCGCCTCGGGACTCGCAACTCGCGACTCTATACAATGAACCAATGATCCACGAAATCCTCCCCGTCGGCCCGCTCGCCTGCAACTGCTCCATCATCGGCGATGAGGCCACGCGCGAGGCCATGGTCATTGACCCCGGCGACGAGATTAACGAAATCCTTGCCCTCATCCGCAAGCACAATTTGCAGGTCAAGCAGATCGTCATCACCCATGCCCACATTGACCACGTCGGCGGAGCCATGAAGCTCCGCACCGCCACCGGCGCACCCATTCTGCTCAACCAGAACGACTATGCCCTGCTCAAAATGCTTGACCTGCAAGCCGCGTGGATCGGCATGGCCTCGCCCGGCAAGGTCGAAATTGATCGCAGCATCTCGACCGGAGACGCCGTCTCCGCCGGATCGCACACCGCCAGCGTTCTGCACACGCCCGGCCACACCGAAGGCAGCATCTGTCTCTACTTCGAGGCAGAGAAGAAGCTGATCGCTGGAGACACGCTCTTTTCCGGTTCTATCGGCCGCACCGACCTCCCAGGCGGCTCGATGCAGAAAATCATGCGCTCCCTGCACGAGACAGTCCTTGCCCTGCCAGACGAGACGGTAGTCGTCCCCGGCCACGGCGAGTTGACCACGATTGGCGAAGAGCGCGCGAGCAACCCGTTCCTGGTTAAGGGCTAGAACACCCTGTCTGCGTTCATGCAGACTCGAGCCTGCCCTCTGTCATGCTGAGCGAGGGCGGAGCTTCGCTCCGCGAAGCTCCACCGCAGTCGAAGCATCCCTACCCCTGCTCGCACCACCGTGGAAGTGCGGCCCTTTCAGGGCCGCGTCCCTGGCTCCACGGTTGGACCGGCCTTCCTAGGCCCTGCGATCCTCAGGGGCTAAAGCCCATGATTCCATACAGCGTATTTACGCGGCGCTAAAGCGCCGCTCTTCCACGCCTGCCCCAGATTCTGGGGTGGGTCAACCGGCCGACGGGGCATACAATGGCAGATTGTTGGTTTCGCATGAGCACATCTGTGAAGATACTGATCGGAATTCTCATCGTCCTGGGCTATGTAGTCGCACCCGTCAGCCTTGCGTGGGGTTGGGCCCGATGGGCGGTGCAACCTAAGTTGAGAACCGTCACGTCGATTCTGTCATTGACGGGCTTCGTCCTTGCAACGGCATCAGCGATGCTTGCGGTGGCAACGGCCACCTATGCTCAAGTGCGCCCCTTTCCATTTTACGACCCGTTGCTACTTAGGATTTATCGGGGGGGTATCTTGCTTTCGCTAGCCGGAATACTCTTCGGCATTTGCGGCTTGTGGCGGCACAGTTCGCTCCGCTGGCACGCCCCGACTTCGGCGGTGTCAACGCTCGCCTTTTGGATAATGACGGCGTCTATGGAATGAGATTCAATCCGGCAACACCTAATTGAAGGTCTGCAACATTCTCCCAATTCCCTCCCCAAACTCCCGCTCCGGAGCAATCAAACTCACCACCAAATACCCATCGCTCGGGAAATCATAAAAATGCCCTGGATGAACCAGCACGTGCTTCTCCCGCACCAACTCAATCGCCAACTCCTCATCTGACCGCGTCACCGGAACGCGCAGCACCGTGTACCATCCGCCTTCGACCTCAAGTCGCTGGCAAGCCTTCTGCCCCGCCAGTCGCCGATCCAACTCGACTAAATTTCTCTCAACCCGCTCCAGCAATTGCCGTTGAATGCTTCTTCTCTGCTCCAGCAGTGTCGGCACGGCCCACTGAATCGGCGCGTTCATCGAAAGATATGTATCGGCAATGACCTCCAGCCGCCCCATTGCCACCGCAACTTCCGCTTCCGGGCCGCTCGTCACCACCCACGCCAACTTCATCTGCGGCAGGGCTGAAATCTTCGAGAGGCCGCTTAGGGTGAATGTGAGCACGTCGCGGTTGCCCGCAAAGCTCGCAACGTCCCTCCCAGCTCTGTCATCCCGACCAAGCCTGCGGATCGGCGACCGCCGATCCACAGGCGCGTGGAGAGCCTGCCCTGAGCGAGCGTAGCGAGTCGAAGGGGACCTTGTGTTGTCTTCGCCCCAGCGCCTAAAGGCGCTCTGACTTTCAATCCCTTTCGGCACGCCTGAAGGCGTGCCCTGATACAAATCTCGTTGCGGGGGTGCCCCAGGTCTCGCCGCTTTTGCGAGACCGGGGAGGCACACCTGTTCATCCAATCCGTAATCCAGAAACACTTCATCCACAATCACCGCCAGCCCCCGCCCCCGGCAAAACGCATTCAACTGCTCGCGCTCCCCCGTTTTCACATACGACCCCGTGGGATTATTCGGATGCACCCCGACCACGCCTCGCGTCCGCGGCGTTACCGCCCTCTCCAGCGACGGAAAATCCATCTGCCAGCCGTGGTCATAAATTAGCGGATACGGCACCAGCTTCACATCGTGCAAGTCGGCTAGAAACTCAAATAGCGGATAACTCGGCTTCGGCACCAGCAATTCATCGCCCGCGTTGCACAACAGCTTGAAAACGTACGAGTATCCCTCGCTCGTGCTGGTCGTCAGCACGATCCGCTCCACGTCAAGATCACACACTCCATGGTCTGACCGGTAGTACTCCGCCACCGCCTCGCGCGCTTCGCGCAGTCCCTTCGGCTGCGGATCGTAGTCGAGCGACCGGGGCGACGCCAGCGCCGCCAGAATCGCCCGCGAGTCATACTCCAGCCCCGCCCGCGTGGGATTCGACACCGTCAAGTCAAGTATACGATCCCCTGCCGCGCGCACTTCTTCCAGCGCCTGCGTAAACCGGTTGTGCGCCAGTTTCCAGTTCGTGCGATCAGAGAACATGTATGGATTTTATGTGATTGTTGAGGAACCGGCTGACGAACAAAGACCCCGTAGTACCACAGTGCCGCCCTTTGAAGGCCGGGTTCCGTTGACAAAAACTAAGCCGTCCGGAAGGACGGCTCCAGGACTCATGCTGTCTGGCCTTACGCCCCCGGCCCACGCAACCTCATCAGAAATTCCGGCACTGATCCCCGGCTTAGATCTTGTTGCCCGGCAGCCTTGTCGGCATTCGGCCAGTCGCGAATCTCCACCGCCGGACAGATCAGCCCCTTGCCCGCCGGCCGCAGCAGCTGCCGTAAGGTCTGCACGCCATAGAACAGTCCCTGCCCGCTCCTGGCGGCGACGATCAGGTGCGACTTGTCGGAAAACAACAAGTAGCCCTCCTCCCCCACGGCTTCGTCGGCCGTCAACCCCCTCTTGGCCAGAAATCGGAGCACACGCTTGTCCTGCAAACGGGCCAGCACGATCGCGCCGCAGGATGCCTTCCCTGCGGCTTTCATGCCCTGGATATTGAGTTGCAGCCCTGATTGGTCGGCTACCTGCTCGGCCAGCGTCTCCGCGGCGATTCGGTCCTCCGACTGATGTCCCAGCTGCACGAAGATTCTCGTCCGCGGCCCAACGTGAAATCCACCGTCGCGCAGCTGCACTTCCTTCGGTACGGGTATCAGTCTCAGGCGCGGCTGTTCGTCGGAGTCCAGCGCAGAAAGCCCCGAACCACAAACCAACACGCATCCGGCCATCGCCAACAATTGCTTCCTCATTGAATTCCTCGAACCAACAGTTTGATCGTTCCATTCTACGCGCAGTAGTGAATCGTAGCTCACGAACTTGTCACGGGATTGTCAAAACCGTACCATTGCTGATTCCAGGGGGCAACGGATCATCCCCTAAAGGGTTCTTTGTTCACAACATACGGCATCTTCGTGATGTCGCCGCCGTAGTTGCCTTCAAGCACGTCAATCAGCCCCTGCACGCACCTCCCGGCCATTCCCTTGTCCGGATCGGTCGACAGCCGCGTGATGCGCGCCGCGCTGGCAAAATGCGGCATCAGCCGGCAGCGGTCCGCAATCGCCGGATCGCGCAACGGAGAGTCTGCTGGCAGCGGCTCAGTCTCATACACGTCGAGCGCCGCGCCGGCAATCCAGTTCTCGCGCAGGGCCAGCGCCAAGGCCTTCTCATCCACTACCGGCCCGCGCGACGTGTTCACCAGGTATGCCGTCGCCTTCATCAGACTCAACGTCCGCTCATTGAACAGATGGTAGGTCGGGGTCGCGCTCTCTCCCGCCCGCAACAGCGGAACGTGCACGCTGACAAAATCCGCCTCCGCCAATGCCTCCTCAAATGTCACATACTTGATCCACGGCCGCTCCTTTACCACCCCACGCTCTTGCCGCAGTTCCTGGACTTCCTGAATCGTCCTCACGAACGCGTGGTTCTGGTAGCCCGGGTCATAGCACAGCACGTTCATATCGAATCCCACGCATTTCTTGATGAATGCCAGCCCGATACGCCCCGTGCCAATCACCGCGACGGTTTTCCCGGTGACTTCATCGCCGAGAAACGGCAGATACGGATGCCAGTATCCCCACTGGTTCTCCCGCGTGAGATGTTCGGCCGTCCACATCTTGCGCGCCAGCGTCCCCATCATGAAGAAGGCGAACTCCGCGGTAGCTTCCGTCAGCACGTCGGCGGTATTCGTAAACGGAATTCTGTAGCGGTTCGCGTCCGCCCGGTTGATGTTGTCAAATCCCACCGCGTACTGCGCAACGACTTTCAGCCGACCCTTGCCAGCCTCAAACACTTCGGCATCGATCGAATCGCGCAGCGTGGTAATCAGCCCATCCACTCCGGCTTTCACTTTTTCGACAATCAAGCTCTTCGGCGGCGCTTCCTCATGGGGATAAACTTCAACCTCATATCCCCGCTTGCGCAGCAGATCAATGGCTTCTCCAATGTCGCAGGTGGCAAACACACGAAATGTCTGGTTCATGTCATTCGGGCAGGTCGTTCTCTGATTCTGAAAACGGTGCAGCGCGATTTCCATAGTCCGCACGCACAGAACCTCGAAAATACCACACGCGGGCCTGACCCGTGGCGCTACACGGTGACCGCCATGGCTCACCGCTCTTTCCAGCGGTGGTACAATTTGCTTGCGTTGCACTCCCGGTTGAAGGAGGTTCCTGTGTCGCGACCTGCACTGGTTCTTCCGGCACTTGCAGTTTGTGTACTTGCAATTTTTGTATTTGCGCTGCGCGGACAGCAGCAACAACAGCAGGCTCCAGCGTCCGCCCCGGCTCCGCAAAAATCTTCCAGCTACGCCGCCATTCCCGTGGACGCCGCCAAGGCTCCCAATCCCGTAAAGCCCACACCGGAATCGCTCGCCCGCGCCAAGAAATGGTGGACGCTCGATTGCGTGATGTGCCATGGGAAAGACGGCGACGGCAAAGGCGAGACCGCCGCCGACATGAAACTGACCATCGGTGATTTCACCGATCCCAACACGCTGAAGGACCGCACCGACGGCGAGATCTTCTACATCATCAAAAACGGCCACGAGGACATGCCCCCCGAAGGCCCGCGGGTCAAGACCGAAGAAGCCTGGGACCTGGTCAACTACGTCCGCTCCCTGGCCAAGAAGAAGCCCGAGTCCGAGCAGAAGCCGCAATAGCGGACGTGGCCATGTGGGGGCAGCCGCCGCCCTTGAGCCTGCCCTGAGCAAGCGAAGCGCGTCGAAGGGGCTGTCCGGTCGAGCGCCGCTCGACGGCACGATGAGGAGAAGCGATCCCCCACGTCTCGCCGCCTTTGCCCCACATTTGTCATTCCGACCCGTTCGCAGCCGCATGGCCGGTGCTTTCGCTCCTTTGTCATTCCGACCCGTTCGCAGCCGCAGAGCGGCGAGAACGAGGGAGGAACCTGCTTTTCCCGAAACGCCCACGGCACGCAATAGCCTGCCCTGAGCCGAACGGCGAAGGAGCCTGCCCTGCTCCCTCCATTGTCATTCCGACCCGTTCGCAGCCGCAGAGCGGCGAGAACGAGGGAGGAACCTGCTTTTAGCGGAATGTTCCGCCCGGGCGCAAAAGCACAAACCCGCCGCGCCCCATCCCGTGATTCCACGCCGCGCCTTTTCCCCCACCCCTGCCTTCAACAACTTACCCTGTGGAAGAAACGTCCACTTTCGTAGGCGTTCGAGGCTACGAAAGTGGACCTGACTCTGGCAGATAAATTCGTTCCTCAACAATCGGGAAGCGCCCCGTCTGTCCCCGCATTTCCCCGGATGTGATAATTAAGGAGCTAATGGGCGAGAAGAGTGGAAGAATTGAAATCCCGCAGGACGTTGCGGCAAACCTGCTTTTTCTGGCGGACAGAACATGCTGTGTCTGCCGACAAAGATTAAGACCTGTTCAAATCCATCATATCGACGACGATCCGACGAACAGCGCGATTGAGAATCTGGCCGTGCTTTGTTTCGATTGCCATCGTGAAACACAGATTCGCGGTGGTTTTGATCGAAAACTGGATGCTGCGCAAGTAAGAATCTATAAAGCGGATTGGAATAGAAGAGTCGAGGCTCAGCGGACCGCAGCGACCCTGCCTGCTACACCACCGTTGACTGTTGGCCAGACACTAGTCTTGCGATATTTCCAAATTCGAGAGAAGAGCGAAGAATATTTGTACGACTTCGAAGCCGATTATGCGTTGGTTGGCACATCTGATGCGGTAGCCGACGCGGCCACGAATCAATGCATCACTGCATTCATAACGTCATCGCATCAGAATCTTCGTGAGGGGGCTCTCAAGAGCCTCGAAGGGAAAAAGAAAGCAAAGGAGATGATGACTGCTAGTCCAAGATCGCAGTTTGGTTATTGGGACAGCCTTGCCATATCTCATCGAGCATCGCTCTACACGCCTCAGGTCCTTTCGCTTGAGTTTCTCACGTACAGCTTTGGAGCTGGAGCTGCTCATGGGTACGCGGCCACAAAGACAATGAATTTCCAATTGCGCCCTTCGAGGGAGTTGCGCTTAACGGACGTTTTTAAGTCATCCACCGATTACTTGGGGACGCTTTCAAAATATTGTTTGGACGATCTGCGGAAACAACAGGTGCAACGACGATCAGATTACGGAGCGGCCCGCGATCAGTGGAAGGAATTTGACGACGGGTGGCTTTCGAAAGGAGCAGAAGCGAAGAATCAAAACTACGAACGCTTCTCATTAGCCAAGGGAGGCATGACTTTCCACTTTGATCCCTACTCGGTAGTGGCTGAATTTGAATCTTAGAAGTTTTCCACAGAGGTAAATCAATCATACAAACGAGGAAACCAAAAATGAGAGACAAGGCACATTTAGAGCTTGACAATACCTTAAGGTTTCTGTACTCTAGCTTCAGGTACATTAAGGGCCTTTCGGTGGCTATCGAATTCAAGCACAACGGGCGCATTTGGAGAGCCGATACCGCAGAAGAAGCAATTGAACTAAGGAATCGACTCGAAGGTGATGGCTTATTCGATGCTGGTACAGCCATGCAGTATGCCGAAAGCGCCTCGTGGACTCCTGACGCGGTGACGGGGCTGCTAGAGAGTGTCGGGAAGTTGCAAAAGGAATTCTTGAAATTCCTGTTCGAAAACTTCGAGCGCTCATCTCTATTGGGGATTGAGAGTTCTGAGATCATCAAGGCCCTCAAACTACGCTCGGAAGAAGCTCTGGCAGGTGTATTGAGCGGACTGTCGAAGCACCTAAAGAAGCTAGATATGCGGCCTGACGATTTGTACGTCGTCCGCGTCAAATGGACAAAAGATGGGAAAATTCGCAACTTCCACTTAAAAGGTAACTTCAAGGCTACCGCCGAGGAATTGGGATGGCCCGAAAAGTGGATTTGAGAAAGGAGACTATGAGACCGCCACCATGACAACCGCAAACACTGAGAGCCGCTAGGAGCGTCAACTCCGAGCGGCTCTTAAACCGACAATCTCGGCAAGCCGAAATGGTCAGTCCTCAACTCTCATTTTGGCTTGCCTTCACCCGAAAGGCAAGGACAAAATGAACACACTCCCGCTCGATAAGAAACTGGCCGTAATCTCCGCTCTGGTCGAAGGCAACTCCATCCGCTCGATCTCCCGCATAACTGACGTGGACCGCAACACAATCAACTCTCTCTTGCTCCGAACTGGCGAACGCTGCCAGCAGATTATGGATCACAGAATGCAGAATCTCGAATGCCGCTTCTTGCAGGTGGATGAAATCTGGACGTTCGTGCAAAAGAAACGCCGCAACGTTCGCGCTGGCGATCCGCCGGAAGTTGGCGATCAATGGGTGTACGTGGCGATTGACGCAGAAACGAAGCTCATTCCCTCGTTCTTCGTCGGCAAGCGCGTGCGCCCCGATACGTGGCGCTTTCTCTGGGACTTGCACCATCGGCTTGCCAACCGCGTGCAACTCACCACGGATGGGCTGAACCACTACACCGTTGCTGTTCCTGAGTGCTTCGGTACTGACGTGGATTTCGCGCAGTTGCAGAAGATGTTCGGCAACTGGTGGCTCGACACCCCAGAAGGGAAATACTCCCCATCGGGGCTTACGGGGGTTATATCCAAGGTGCGCCAAGGCGATCCTGATCCGAGCTTCATTTCAACCAGCTACGTAGAGAGACAGAACCTTACGATGCGGATGGCGATGCGCCGCTTCACGCGGCTCACAAACGCTTTCTCGAAGAAGCTGACGAACTTGAAAGCCGCTTGCGCCTTGCATTTCGCGCACTATAATTTTTGCCGCGTGCATTCTTCTTTGCGCGTGACTCCGGCGATGGCAGCAGGCATATCTGACCAAATTTGGCCTTTGACAAATCTATTACTCTAGGAGGAGGAAGCGTGCCACCAACACCAGTCCGAAAATCAATCGTTCCTATATGCCCATTTTGCAAATCAACCGTAAAGACCTTAAATTTTCTTGCGGATAATGGGGTAGTGATTTTCTTTTGTCCAGAGCCAGCATGTAACTGCGTGCTCGGAGCGAGCTTTAATTCTGAGACAAACAAACTTTTTGCCAAGTGACACACTCCTGCGCTAATATGCGCGTGAGTGCTTCACCGCCTCGGTGCCAGCCGAGGCTTTTCTGTTTGTGATTAAACCACAGCCGTCAAGTGAGGCGCACCCACATGGATCGCATCTTCGTGATTATCGTTATGCTGGCGTTCGTCATAGTCGAGCTTTTAGACGTGAGGCGGAAACTGGAAAGGCTCGAACGCAAACTGGATGCCAGTCTCAAGTCCAAGTGATCTCAAATTCAGCCACTACCCCCTACTCTGTGGCTTGCTACGCTGAAGGCAAGTACGAAGTTTTCATCCCTGCCTACATACTGAAACCCATATTGAACGAAGACGTGGCTAAGCTCCTGGAGTGGCAGTGAAGAATGCTCTCCTACGATTTACGCCGCAAAGTAGCAGAACCTGGGACAGATAGCTGAGATAGGCAGCGCACCCGGCTAAAGTGGATCGGTCGGCTTCTTTTTGAGGTCGGCAATGGTCTCCTTGACTTGCTTGATGAAATAGCGGACGACAAAGAATCCGAAGCTGCCCACTGAAAGCACAACAGCGAGAATATGCAGAAGCTGGGCTTCGGTCCAATTCACCCTACCACCTCCGGCGGTTCCACAACGCCGCCGCCCATCGTCGAACCCTAAAGCGCAACATTCTTGCTACGCGCTCCTTCTCGGCCTCACCGTCAAGTCCCGCACCTGGTTGAGAACGCTCGACATCTGCATCCCGTTCAGCTGCGAAACGAGGGGCAGGATTTCCGCTATAAACTGATCTTTCAGCAGTTCGCTGATTTCTTCCTGGCGGCTGCGCTCTCCGCCGCTGAGCAATTCCGGCACCGTCACCTCAAGAGCACTCGCAAGCCGTTCTAACGAAGCAAGCAAAGGCGTGGCTTTTTCGTTTTCGATTTTGGACACGTAAGTCCGCGGCACCGCCATCCTTCCGGCCAGTTGCCGCTGGCTGAGGCCGTTGCGCAGGCGCAGCGAGCGGATGGACGTGGCCAGGTTCAGATGCCCGTGGCCGTTGCCGGGCGGCGGCATCATGACCGGTGGCGCCATCACAATGGGCTCCGGCTCAGGCTCCTCGTCCAATGACGAGTGGCAGCGACGGCAGTTGCTATTATGGGTGCGGAACTGGACTAACAGGCAGTGATCGCAACGGACAACTTCTCTTGAATCTACCGGTGCAAGGGTCGTAGCCATTGCAATCGCTCCGTGTCAAGAGTACGATGACCCTCGAAGCGATGTCAACGGAAATACACCTACCGCATTATAATACAAGTTTAGCAGGACATCCCAACAACCGATATTAACTACTTTGGTTCACGCAGCGCGCAGTATCTTCTAACCTCGTTGGCTCGATGCCAATAAACCTATTGTGTTCTATAACTTCAATGGGGCCTTCCCTTGGTCCTCGGCGCAGCTGGCTGGGAGCTTCTGCTGCTGGGTTAGGGGCAAAAGTCTCCGGAGAAATCCGGGAGAAATCCGGGGACGGACGGGTCGTTCCCTGAAGCAGAACTACCGCGCGTCCTCAACGGTCAGCCTCAGCCCCACCGCCTTGGTGACCGCCACTAGCGTCGAGAGTCGCGGATTGCCCTTGGCCGACAGGGCACGATACAAGCTCTCCCGCTCGATGCCCGCCATTCTGGCCACTTTGGCGATTCCCCCTCGCGCCTCGGCGACGCGGCGCAGCGCGATCAGCAAAACTGCCGGCTCTCCCGTGTCCTCCAGTGCCGCCTTCAAATATTCCACCGCAAAATTGCGGCTCCGGCGAAGTTCACGCCGCATGTAGTCGTCGTGCGACACACTCGTGATGTCCTTCTTTTTGCGTTTCATTGGATACGGATTCTCCCCAAGTAGTCTTGCAGATGCTCCCGCGCCCGCCTGATGTCGGCGGATTGCCTCCGTTTATCTCCGCCGCACAGCAGCACCACGCACGTGCTTCCGATCATCGCGTAGTACACTCGATACCCCGCTCCCCAATCGATGCGCAGTTCAAACAGCCCGCCGCCTAGTGATTTCCGATCTCCGAAGTTGCCCCGCGCCGCACGGTCAAACCGGTCGGCGATCTTGGCTCTTGCGCGATCGTCAACCAATTTCGCCAGCCACTTGGCAATCACGTCAATCCCGGCGCGGTTGACGTAGTGGCGGACTTCAATCATGTAATTTATAAATTACAGCAACCCTAGAGATCCCTGCAAGTGGTTGCGCGGGGGATCCTTCCGCCCGCCGGTGAAAGCTCGGGCCGTTCGGGATGACGCCGTTGATGTTCGAAGTCGAACTGGGGGCGGAGCTGCCCGCCCCTTGACAACCTCGCCCTCCCTTCCTTACAATTAGCACTCGACAGGCGGAAGTGCTAACACGCTCCGCTTAACCCATCCAAATCATAGGGTTACAACGAGATCAGCCGTATGACGATCTCGCGCGTTTCAATCTCTCAACCACAGGAAAGGAGTTCGACACATGGCAAAGTTCACCCCGCTCCATGACCGCATCCTGGTGCGGCGCATTGAAGAAGGCGAAACCACGCGCGGCGGCATCATCATCCCCGACTCGGCCAAGGAAAAGCCGCAGGAGGGCGAAGTGGTCTCCGCCGGCAAGGGCAAAATCAACGAGGAAGGCAAGATCCGTCCTCTCGACGTAAAGGAGGGCGACCGCATCCTTTTCGGCAAGTACTCCGGCACCGAAATCAAGCTGGATGGTGAAGACTACATCATCATGCGCGAAGAGGAAGTGCTCGGGATTCTGACCGGCGCGGGCAAGAAAGAAAAAGAGACGGCGGGTTCACGCAAATAAGGAAGCGGCTAGTCGCGCCGTTCGCGCTTATCCCGATCGCTTACGCGATCGGGCGCTCGGCGCAGCCGCTCAGGTCCTTCGGCGACGAAAAGCATGTCGCCTCAGGATGACAAGAGATTTAGCTAGTCCCTAGAAGCTAGAGTTAGAAGCTTCTGGCTGAAAGCTGACAGCCGACAGCTTCTAACCAACATCAAGCAGGTGAATCCTGCAACGAATTCATCAGGAGAAAACACACAATGGCAAAGCAAATCGTTCACGGAGAGGAATCCCGGCAGGCGATCCTGCGCGGCGTCAACCTTCTGGCCGACGCCGTGAAGGTGACCCTCGGCCCCAAGGGCCGCAACGTAGTCATCGAGAAGAAATTCGGTTCGCCGACCATCACCAAGGACGGCGTCACCGTGGCAAAGGAAATCGAACTGAAAGACGGCCTGGAGAACATGGGCGCGCAGATGGTGCGCGAAGTCGCCTCCAAGACTTCCGACGTGGCCGGCGACGGCACCACCACCGCAACCGTTCTCGCCCAGGCGATCTACCGCGAAGGTGTCAAGACCGTCGCGGCCGGCGCCAATCCCATGGCCCTGAAGCGCGGAATTGAGAAGGCCGTCGAGTTGATCTGCGGCAAGCTCAACAAGGAAGGCGAGCGCGAGAAGGGCGAACTCGACAAGTTCTCGAAGCCCGTCTCCGGCGACATGATCGCGCAGGTAGGCACCGTCAGCGCCAACAACGACGAGACCATCGGCAAGATCATCGCCGAGGCCATGAAGAAGGTTGGCAAAGACGGCGTCATCACCGTGGAAGAGTCGAAGACGCTCGAAACGCAGCTTGAAGTGGTTGAAGGCATGCAGTTCGACCGCGGCTACCTCTCGCCGTACTTCGTCACCGATCCCGAGCGCATGGAAGCCGTGCTCGAGAACGCTTACATCCTGATCCACGAAAAGAAAATCAGCTCGATGAAGGACCTGCTCCCGCTGCTCGAGCAGATCGCGAAGGGCGGCAAGCCGCTCATCATCATCGCCGAGGACGTTGAGGGCGAAGCGCTCGCAACGCTGGTTGTTAACAAGCTGCGCGGCACGCTGCAAGTCGCAGCCGTCAAGGCTCCGGGCTTCGGCGATCGCCGCAAGGCCATGCTGGGCGACATCGCCACGCTCACCGGCGGCAAGGCTATCACCGAAGATCTCGGCATTAAGCTCGAGAACGTGCAGGTGTCCGATCTCGGCCAGGCCAAGAAAATCACGGTCGACAAGGACAACACCACCATCGTTGAAGGCAAGGGCAAGCACGCCGAAATCGAAGGCCGCGTGAAAGAAATTCGCAGCCAGATCGATAAGACCACCTCGGACTACGACCGCGAGAAGCTGCAGGAGCGGCTGGCCAAGCTGGTTGGCGGAGTGGCCGTGATCAAAGTTGGCGCTGCGACCGAGACCGAAATGAAAGAGAAGAAGGATCGTGTCGAAGACGCCATGCACGCCACCCGTGCGGCCGTGGAAGAAGGCATTGTCCCCGGCGGCGGCGTGCCTCTGGCCCGTTGCGTTGCAGCTCTCGACAAGCAGAAGTTCGAGGGCGATGAGCAGATCGGCGCGAACATCGTGAAGCGCGCTCTTACCGAGCCGCTCCGCATGATCGCCGAAAACGCCGGCGAAGAAGGCGCGGTGGTGCTGGGCAAGATAGTTGAAGCGAAGGACCCGAACTACGGCTTCAACGCCCTCACCGGCCAATATGAGGACCTGGTGAAGGCAGGCGTGCTCGACCCCACCAAGGTCGTGCGCACCGCGCTGCAGAATGCCGGCTCGATCGCTAGCCTGATGCTGACCACCGAGGCTCTGGTGGCGGAGATTCCGGAAAAGAAGGAAGCTCCGATGCCGGGCGGCCACGGCGGCGGCATGGGCGGGGATATGTATTGATTGTCATCCTGAGGCGGGCCGCGTTTGCCCGCCGAAGGACCTGGGCGGCCCGATTGGCGCGCGAAGCGAAAGCGAGCAATAAAGCGCCAAAGGGCCGCATCCTTATTTGCCTGAGCGCGCTTTGTGCGCGAGCTTTGATAGGGCGCGGCTTCCAGCCGCGCCACAAGCTCTTCAATTGGAATGAACCAAAGCCCCGCCGCAAGGCGGGGCTCTCTTGTTTTATTTTAGTCGGTGAATGTAACCGTCACGCTGTCGTTCGGCCTGGAATAAAACCATGCGCTCCACAACAGCCAACTGCGGTCGCGCGGGCAGTTGCCGCTAAGTTGTGGGTTTTCGAAGAACGAATTTTGCGTGGTGCAGATCGACAGTCCGAAAGTGGATGGCGGGTTGGATCCGCCCCACCACCAGCCGTCGTCGCTTTCGCCATAGTAGAGAATGGCGTTAGGGCAATTGCCCCAGACCCAGGCCCACCAGAAACAGACGTCACCCACCAGGGGCGTCGCACACTGGCCGATGGGAATTCTGTACCAGCCGGAAATCCAAGTGGCATTGTACTCGCCATAGCCGGCCCAGATCGTCTTGCTGGAGGCATTACATAAATTCGCATCGGCGAAGGCTGCGGGAGCGGAAAACAGTGCTGCCGCCAATGTCGTCATCCAAATCAGCTTGTGCATGGTATATCTCCTCATTCAATGGGTGCGCCGGATTTACGGGCGCACCTTCTGGCTAGAGTGGACCGAAAGAACGGTGTTCGACGAAGAAGGCGGGAGCGAAGCCAGCGGCTTCAGGCCGCCCGGCGGTAGGTTCGTGGCCGCAAATGCGCCGCCGACTTCGGGCTTGTGCGTAGCTTCCTGGAACTGGACCCTGGCCAATTCAGAGAGCGCGGCGGAGCGATCGTGAATCTCCTGGTTGCGTACCGACGCGGTGACGCGTTCCAGTGCCGCCTTCAGCGCCAATATTCTGTCGGAGGGACCGGGATCTATCTTTAGTTTCCATCCGCCATTCTCCTTCCGGGCCAGGAAACTATCTTCGTGGCAAATGGTTGGACCATCCGGCATCTGGGCCGAGGTTTTCACACGCAACTCCATCGTGCCGTCCGGTCCTTCCTTCTTGCTCACAAACTCGAACGAGCTAATGAGGCTGAGAACAAGCTTGAAGTCCCGCACTGCGGCCGCCTTAGGCCGGCCTTCTGGAAATCGCTCGTCCAGGGCCTTCTCAAAGTCCTCTTGAGCGTGCCTCAGTTTTGCTTGGTTATCCAGCCATTCCTCCACCGCTTTGCGGGATTCGGTCGTGAGATAGGACAAGAAACGGTCGGCGTTTTGATCTTTCGCGGATGCCGCCAAATCCTGAATCAATTGCTCAGGGCTAGCAGCCGGCTCTCCCATCGCGGAATGGACCAACGATAGGAACAATAGAACCACAAAGACCGTGAGCGCTCTTGCATATGCCATAGATTCCTCCATGCCGGACAAGAAAAACGTAACCTCTCGGGCGCTCACTTCAGGTCACCCCTGAATGGCCCGCTCGTCAGGCCGCCGTTCGAAGGGTAGTGATCCCAAATGCTCAAACGTTACAACCGGGATTGCAGTCGCAGTTTTTTCGCCTGTTCGGGAAGGGTGGCCCAGACAACGCGGTGTTCATTGTGGGTAGGATCGATGTCGCCAGCGGTGGGCCAAGGCCAAGGGTGAGGCCGTTTGCGTTTCTTAGCAGCCCGTCAAGGTCAATCCAATTATCGCCGCGTCAATAGAGAGAAACAGGAGGCCTGTCCAAGCTCCGCTTGGGCGGGTTCTTTCGCCTTACTTCGGGCTGTAGGCGCCGACGCCGCAGACGTCGTCTCCGACGCGAGCGAAGAAGGCGAGCTTTGACTCCAGGTTGTGGGTTACAGGATTAACCCAGCGGTAGCGAACAACTCCGTCGCCGTTAGAAGCAGTCGCCTCGCGCGCGGCGGTAGCGACCCCGAGACCGGTAACGTCGATCACTTCATCTCCAGGTGTGTCTACATTGGAGGGGAATCCGCCATTGGCAACGATGATTCCATTCGAGTCAAAGCAAACCACGTAGAGATCGCGATCCCCGAAGGGTGGCTTTTTAGCAGTAAAGTCGGCCAGCGCCTGTTTGCGCCCCACGGACCTGTAGTGGGAGATCGCTTTCCGCAACATGGCCCTGGCTTCTGCGGGAGTGCCGTGGTCAGCCGCAAACGCCGCCATGCCCAGCGATAGAATCAGGACACGAGCCGCATAAACCGGCAGGCGAGCAGTAATGTTCACATTGGCGTTGATCGGCAAGAATGAGAATTCTCTGCGCCATGTGAGGGTCTGGCCCGCAATGAAGGTACCGGCCCGTTCCATTTTGGGGACTTTCCCTAAATTCGTTGTTTACCAAACATGCTACCAGGTCATGCGGCGCGAGTGCCCACTCCCCGTCAGAGCTGGGCCCAGGGTCGAGAGTTACCCCTGAGTGCTCGTGCGGCCGCAATTGCCGAAGTCGACCGAGCCTGCGTGCTATAGTGCGTTGACGCTATGGGCTCGTTTCTATTCTTCGCGTTTTCGTGGTGGTCGATTTTGTTGCGGGCCATCGCCATCATTCACTTTGTGCGGCGGCGCCCGGATTTTTTCTGGATTTGGGTCATCCTTTTTCATTGGGTCGGGGCGCTCGTTTACATCGCGGTCGAAGTCATCCCGGACGCCGGGCTGTTGCGGGATTCGTTTCAGATGTTCCCGCGCCGGCGGCGGATTAAGGAATTGGAAAGCGCGATCCTCGACAATCCATCGGCGGGGAATTACGAAGAACTCGGCTTGCTTTATCTCGACGACCACAACTTCGCCAGAGCCCGCACCTGCTATGACAAGGCGATTTCTTCGCGCACCGACCATGCCGACCCGTTCTATCGGCGCGGAATCGCAGAGACCGAGCTGGGTGATTTCGCCGCTGCTGTGCCCGACCTGGAACATGTGGTCAGTTCCGAGCCTAACTATGATTTCTACCGCGCCATGGGATTGCTGGCTTGGGGGTACGCGCAGACCGGGCAGAACGAGAAGGCGGACGCGCTGTTTCGCGAAGCGACCCGAATTTCGACCATTTCAGAAACGTATTACCACTACGCTCTGTTCTTGCAATCACAGGGGCGCGCTGCTGAAGCGCGCGAATGGGCGCAGAAAATCCTCGACAAGAAGCCGACCATGCCGGGCTATCTGCGGCGGCGTGAGCGACCGTGGTTTCGCAAGGCGAACACGCTTCTAGTGCGGCTGCGGGTGCCGGTGTGATCTGCACCGGATGGTAAAATTACGGATGGTGACGAGTTTCAGGCCCTCCATTCGGCTGCTGGCCGTTGATATTGACGGCACGCTGCTCAACCCACAATTTCAGATTTCTGAAGGCGACCTGGCCGCGCTGCGGCAAGCACACGCGGCGGGGATCGAGATCGTGCTGGTGACGGGGCGGAGGCACACGTTTGCGCTGCCCATCGCGCGGCAATTGGGATTCGATCTGTGGCTGATCAGTTCAAACGGAGCGGTGACGCGGTCGCTGGCGGGAGAGACGTTTCATCGCGACCTGATGCCGGCGGCGACCTGTCGCAGCCTGTGCCGCGCCATGCAGGAATTTCGCGGCAACACCGTTCTGACTTTTGACGTCGAAACCAAGGGCGCCCTCGTGCTGGAAAGTCTGGATGAGATCGAAATGAGCATCCGGCGCTGGGTGGAAAAGAACATGCAGTTCATCGAGTTCGTGGTTCCAATCGAGAAGGCAATCGTCAGCGATCCGGTGCAAGCGATGTTCTGCGGAACGATGGCGCGAATGAACCAAGCCCTGCGCACGCTTCAAGCTTCAGATATGGATGGCAAAATTACAGTCTTGCGCACGGAGTACCCAGTGCGGGATTTGACCATGATTGACGTGCTGAATGCCGGTTGCTCGAAGGGGCACGCGCTCGAGCGCTGGGCGGCACACCGCGGCTATCGGCGCGATGAGGTCATGGCCATCGGTGACAATCACAATGATGTCGAGATGCTTGAGTTTGCCGGGCATCCGGTTATCATGGGAAATGCCTGCGAAGAGTTGCGCGGGCGCGGCTGGCGAGTGACCCGCGGCAACGATAATTGCGGGGTGGCGGCGGTTGTGGAAGAAGTGGTCAGTGGCCGGAGGTTAGAGCCCTCTAATAAATGAACCAAGAGTTAAAACCCGCTGTCCCCCAGGGGCTAAAGCCCGCATTTTTTAGCGGCCCTGAGCGGCGCGGCTGAAAGCCGCGCCCTTTCAAAACCGATTTATGAGATGGCTTCTAGTGGTCAGTGGCCAGTAGATGGCGGTCAAATGCAGCGGTCCTGGTCAATTCGTTTGAGGTGGGCAGGAGTCGCGATCTTGGCGATGGCGGCGCTTCCCTGCTTTGCGACTGACGTTGCAGTTCTGAAAAACGGCTTTTCCATTCGCCATGAACGGCGTGAAGTCGTGGGCAACGTAACGCGTCTCTATGTAAACGCCGAAGGATCGAGTTACGTGGACGTGCCTACGGCGGAAATTGAGCACTTCGAAGCAGCTCCTGATCCGCCGGCTGCCGCGGCACCCTCCGCAGAGAATGCGGGCAATCGGTCACTTGGGCCGGCGGTGTTTCCGGGAAGTGGGACTCTCAGCTTTCCACAGCGACCAACCACAAATCTGAGCGATGTTGTGAATGCGGCCAGCGGACGCTATCGGCTGGACCCGGACCTGGTGAATAGCGTCATCAAGGCGGAAAGCGATTTCAATGTCCGGGCGGTCTCGCCCAAGGGCGCCCAGGGCTTGATGCAATTGATGCCGGGAACGGCGTCGAAGCTGGGCGTGCCGAATGTGTTCGACCCAGAAGCCAACGTGGAAGGCGGAACGAAGTATCTGCGGGAGTTGCTGGAGCGTTACAACTTCGATCTGATCAAGGCGCTGGCAGCTTATAATGCGGGCCCGCAGCGCGTGGAGCAGTTTGGCGGCGTACCTCCGTATTACGAGACGCGCGCGTACGTGGCGCGGGTGGTGAGAGATTTCAACAAGAAGAAAGTGGCGCAGAAGGCGAAACCTTCTGCCAAGGCCGTAAGGGCCGAGGGCGCAGGCAAGAAATCTGCTGCCTCAGCAACCAGGGTGCAAAACACACCTTCTGAAAAACGATCTCCGGTTGCCAAACCGCCGAGCGACTGACTCGCGGTCATTTCTATTTGAAGACGTCGGCGCCGGCTTGAGCGCACTGGCCGTCGTGCTCGGGACTGTCCCCCGAAACGCCGATTGCGCCCACGATGTGACCATCCACGATCAGAGGGATACCACCTTCAATGGGCGTGGCGCCTTCCACGGCCAGTATGGGCAGGCCAGCGTTCCCTGAGGTCAAGCGATCCTGAAACGCCTTCGTCGGCCGTTTGAAAAGCGCGGCAGAACAGGCTTTGTCGATGGCGACCTTGGCACTCCCGAGTTGGGTATTATCCATTTTTTCGTAGTACACCAGCGTGCCGCTGGGATCGACGACGGCAATGGCCATAGTCCAGTTGTTCTTGCGCGCCTCCGCGGCGGCGGCAGCAGACGCCTTCTTGGCGTTTTCCAAGCTGATCGGAAGGCCGTAGGGACTCGGCCCCTGCGCCAGAACGTTCACGGCGCAGAAAACAAGAACGAAGGCAAATACCGCTTTGGCGTCGTGCAGTAACATGGAAACTCCTTTCGCGTCGATGCCCATCTTCTTTCGGGACGCAAAGTCTAGAGGATCAAGAGACTCTATGGCTGAGAACGGTCTGTGTCAAGAGCACCCGGCCTGTGGTGTCCTGATTTGCAGTTCTTAGTTGTTGGGAACAGCATGAATTACACTTACTTCGTAGCGTATGTCGACGCGAAAAAAGAGAAGACGTAAGCGCAATAAGCGGCCACGGACGCAATCGCCTAACACACAACAAAAGGCCGTAAACAGTCCCAAACACGTATGGCCTGTCGGTAAACTGGTATTAGCAATTTGCACCATTGTGGGTGGAATTGCTGGCGCGGTCTTTTTCTTGCCACGAGTATCTGTGACACCTACCGACCCCGCTGACCCGAAGCAGCCATTTGAATCCTCCTTTACAATAACGAATACAAACATCATCCCCTTACGCGATGTTGGCGTCGGGGCCGGAATCTACGAGATCAACACTGTGTCGTTCGATGAGCACAACAGGCCCGCAGTTGATCCTACGCGCGTGCCCCAGATGACCATACCGGAATGGAACCATCACAACCTCAGCATGGATGAAAAATTCACCGTGAGCATTGGCCGACAGTTCTGGGGACTCGATCCAAACCCAAAGCCAGGAGCAAGGGGCTTCGCCGGTGCCGATATAGCAATAGTTGTCCACTACCGGCCGTGGTTTATCCCTTGCGAGCAAACGCGCATATTCAGATTCGTAAGCCATCGGTATCCGAACGGCTCGCTATCATGGTTTTCTCATCCCCTGAATTGAGATTAGGGCACCACCCGGCCTATCAGGATGTTTGACCCGTTTCGGGCGGTCATTTACCTTGGGAGGGCCGTTTCCCACTTCGCGTTGCGAGGGCCGCGGCGCGGGGATACTCAGTCTACATGGATCGCAAGCGCATTCTGGCCAGCGTGGTGGTGTTCCTCATCCTAGTTGTTCTCTTTTACCTGCAGTACCGGCACTGGCGGACCTTTGACTGGGGAACGTTCTGGAGCCAAACACACCGGATCAACAAGCTGCACGTGGCGCACGCGGTTGCGTTGATCTACCTGGCATACGGGATGCGGGCGATCCGCTGGAAGATTTTTCTGCGTCCCGTGCGGCCGAAAGCCAAGATTGCAGAATTACTTTCGCCCACGTTGATCGGATTCACCGGGCTGGCATTGCTGGGGCGCGCGGGCGAATTCATCCGCCCCTATCTGATCGCGCGGCGGACGAGTCTTCCCTTCTCCTCGCAATTGGCGGTGTGGGCGGTGGAACGAATTTTCGACATCGGCGCGTTTGCGTTTCTGATCGCGCTGGCGATTTTTCTGCCCAGCGCCCTGCCTTCCATTCCGCATCCCGAGTACTACGCACGATTTCGCGAGGCCGGATTCTTCCTGATTGCCGTTGTGGCGGCGATGACGGTGGCAGCGGCGGTGATCGGGCGAAACGGTGAAGCAACGGCACGATGGATCGAGCGGCGGTTTTCTCACCTGGCGGCAAGTTTCGGACACAAGCTGGGGCAAAAGGTCCGCGAGTTCGGCATAGGACTGAACACGATTCATGGACCGTGGTCGCTAGTGTGGCTGATCGTGGTGTCGGTGGGAATGTGGTACATGATTGCCCTCGCTTACCAGGAAGTGACTCACTCCTATGGCGCCGATGCGCTGGAGATTCCGGTCTCACAACTCCTGATCCTGATGGGTGCGAGCATGGTGGGCTCAATGCTGCAATTGCCGACCGTCGGCGGAGGTTCACAGATGGCGACGATCGCGGCGCTGTCTAGCGTGTTTGATGTGCCGCCAGAGATGGCGGCCAGCTGCGGGATTCTTCTCTGGCTGGTGACGTTCGCAGCTGTCGTGCCTGTGGGCCTGCTGCTGTTGCATCGTGAAAGATTGTCGCTGCGGCAGCTCTCGGAAGAGAGCCATCACGCAGAGGAAAGTGAGATGGGCAAGCCTCCGGAGGAGTGAGATTTTCGCCGACATTTCCCCGCGCATTGGGAAGTAGCAGGTTCCTCCTCGCTTCGCTCGCGTGTCGGAATGACAGAATCTTAAGGCGCGCCCTAAGCAGGCTTCGCTCGGGCATCGGAATGGCAATGGCTTGAGTACCAAGCAGCGGCCTCAGCCAGGCTTGTCCGGGCATGAGACCGGACTACACAGGCCCTGTTGCTGCTATTCCGTAATCACTGCCTTCACAAGATTCCGGGGATGGTCCACGTCGTATCCCTTCTTGACCGCGACGTGGTAGGCGAACAACTGCAGGGGAATCACTTCGACAATCGGCAGCAGCAACTCCGGCGCCGCCGGCACGCAGAACACATGACTGGCGATCTGGGAGACTTCGCGATCGCCCTCGGTCGCCACTGCTACCAGTGATCCGCGGCGGGATTTGACTTCTTTCATCACCTCGAGCGTGCGCTGGTAGCGCAACACGGAATCGGGATCGCCATGGTCGCAGGTGGCGAGCACAACAACCGGTAAGGTTTCATCCACCAGAGCATTGGGGCCGTGCTTCAGCTCGCCCGCGGGATATCCTTCAGCGTGGGCGTAGGAGATTTCTTTGAGCTTGAGCGCGCCCTCGCGCGCGATGGCGTAGTGCACGCTGCGGCCAAGATAGAGGAACTTCTCCGCCTTGAAGTGAGCCGTTCCGAACTCTTCGGCCAGATCGTCCCAAGTCTGCAGATTGCGCTCGATAGCATCGGGAAGGCGCTCGAGTCGCTCGAGGTACACGCGGGTGACTTCCGAAGTCATGCGCCCGCGCTTGCGGGCCAAAAACAGCGCCATCAGATAGAGAATCGTGAGCTGCGTGGTGAAGCTCTTGGTAGCGGGAATCGCCAGCTCAGGGCCGGCTCCGGAAATGAGAGCGGCTGAGGCCTCGCGCACGATCGTCGCTTCATCCACGTTGGAGACAGCAATGGTTTGCACGCCGCGTTTCAGAGCTTCGCGCTGCGCCGCGATGGTGTCGGCAGTCTCGCCGGACTGGGTAATCACCATCACGATCGGGGCGGCTGCGGCATGGGTTGAACGATAGCAATATTCGCTGGCGTACTCGACATCAACCGCAACGCCCGAAAGATCTTCGATCATGATTTCGCCCGCAAGCCCGGCGTGGCGGCTTGATCCGCTGGCGGCGATGATGAGCTTCTCGAAGGTGAGAAGTGAGGTTTCGATGGCCTGTAGTTCGTCGGGGAAGATGGTGTCGCCTTTGAGGTGCTTTTCGATGGTCTTGGCGATGGCCGTCGGCTGCTCGTAGATTTCACGCCGCATGGCGTGGGCGTGCTGGCGGCGGGTTTCGTCGTCGGTTAGTTTGATCGGAGCCATGTGCGCAAGGCGAGACTAAATGATTCGCTCGCGCGGGGCAAACCGGCCTCTTCACGCCGCGGAGCTTCCTCAACGGACGACAAGTCTGAGCAAAATTTCCGCCGTCCCACAAGACTCGTTCCAATTCCGTACCTCGCCCAGCGCTGACGCACTGGGCTAGTGAATACCGGCCCCCGCGGCTGGAACTCAGTAGCCACTACGATTTCGTTCCCTTACCCTCGAAGTGCGCTTCAATCTCCTCCAGCGTTTTCCCTTTCGTTTCCGGCAGGAAGAATGTCGCGGTGACGAAATAGACCACAGTGCAGGCAGCGAATGCGAAAAACATGGCCGAGTAACCATACCTGCCGACGGTAGGCAGGAAAATCGCCGCGATCGTTGTAGAAACTGCCTGGTTGAGGACCAGCGCGATGCTCATCCCGTTGGAGCGGATACGGGTGGGCATCAATTCTGAGAGCGCCAGCCATACGCACACTCCCGGCCCGACGGCATAGAAAGCCATAAACACGAAAAGAGTGGCAGCCACCAGCCAGCCGTTGCCGGCGTCAGGAATCGGAGTGATCAGTGCGTTCTCGATTTGCAGCGACGCCTTGCGGGAGGCATCAAGGTTGCCGAATGGATTGGAGAAGAATGCGACTACTTTGTTGCCGGGCAGGGAGCTTTCGCGCGTGATCTCGATCTTGAAAGCGGGGTCATCTATGCGCACCGCGGGCGTCGCCGCCCGGAAGTCGCCGTAGGAATAAATGACGACCAGCGAAGCTGGCCCGTTGCCTGTTACATTCGGGTTGAAGCGCAGCTTGAGTTTCTGATCGACCGAAACGCTTGACTGCAAGACGCGGCTCAGGTCTATGCGTTGCCTTTCGGTGCGAAGGAATAACAATCCGGTGCAGAGGACCGAAACAATGATGCCCGCAGTACCTAATCCCAGCAGGAACTTGCGGCCCTTGCGGTCCACCAGGACCACTCCCCCGAAGGTCGCGAGGAAGTTGACTGCGGTGAAAATAACGTAGCCCCAGTGAGCGGCCACATCTGAGAGTCCGCTTTGCAAAAGAATATCGGTGTTGTAGCCGATGATCGAATTGATGCCCGTAGCCTGGTTGAAGGCCAGGATGATGCAGGCGAGCACGAAAGGAATCAGGTATCTGCGGTGGAGCAGCGATCCTTTGGTCTTGGTCCCGGCAGCCTTTCCCTTTTCGGCGGCGACAATGTCCGACATCTCTTTGAGCTCGAGAGCGGCATCTTCCGTCGAACGCGAGCGCAGCAACGCAGCGTAAGCCGCGTCCTTCTTGCCGCGGCGCAGCAGCCAGCGCGGCGACTCGGCAATGAGGAAGCTACCGATCACGAACAGGATCCCGGGGGGCAGTGAGACCCAGAAAATACCGCGCCAGGCCTTGTCTTCGAAAACCAGGAGCTTTGCCGGATCGCCGAGCTTGGCAACCTGATCGACACGGTAGCTGAAGAACATTGCGATCAGCGCTGCGGCCACGAAACCGAAGGTCAACAGCCACTGAAAAATGCCCGTGCCTTTGCCGCGATGCGCTGCCACTAGGCACTCGGCGAGATAGAGAGGCACAACGACGCCGATCAATCCGGCGCTGACGCCCTGCAACAGGCGGCCCAAGACCAACTCCGTATAGCCGGGCGACAGCGCGATCGTCGGGATGCTGATGGCAAACATGACGCCGCTGAGCGCCATCAGGGACCGGCGGCCCATCCAGTCGGCCAGCAGCCCGGCAAAGAGCGTGGAGATCACACTGCCCAGCAAGACCGCAGCGACAACGCTCGAGAGCTCGCCGGCACTCAGATGAGACGTCGCTTTCAGATAAGGCAACGCGCCAGCAATAATGCCGACATCCACACCGTAGAGCAGGCCACCCAAACCCGCCACCACCAGCAGCAAGCGGTTGTAAGAGGTCCTCGTGTCGTCGGGCGCAGCAGATGTGATGGGTGTGATATCCCTCGTCATGACTCTTCTCACGTGAAGATGGAAAGGCGCCCGACTGCTCGAATGTCAAACGCATGATTGTAGCGCAGGAGGCGGCGTGCATCTGCGGCAGGTTGAGATCGCGGCGAGTTGTTCACGGTGCGAGAGAGCAGCCAGGGTCTGTTCCGTGGAAAACACTGTCAAGTTCAGGAAAGACGAAAGCAGGTTCCTCGACAAGGGCAATTCCCGCTTCGACCGGAATGACACGATTGAATCTTGATCGGAGTTCTCTAGCGCAGAATGTGCCCGCAAGAACTGGCGCAGGCTTCAGGGCTGTTCCCGTACAAGATTCTTTGTGGTCGGGAGGCTGAAGGAGAAGACTGAGCCGCTGCCCAGTTGGCTGACCACGCCAATCGTGCCGCCGTGGGCTTCTACAATGACTTTGGCGATCGCCAGGCCCATGCCGGTTCCGGGCGCCGTGTAGCGCTGGTTTTGCCCGCGGTAGAACTTCTCGAAGATCAAAGATTGCTCGAACGGATCGATCCCCGACCCGCGGTCAGCAATGCTGATCGTCAGGCGATCGTCTTTGACCTCAGCGATGATTTTGATGGGGGAACCGGGAGCAGAATACTTGCCGGCGTTCTCCAGCAGGTGCATGAGCACTTCCCGGATGCGCTGCGCATCCATGCGAACTTTTGGCAAGTCCGGCGCGGCAATCACTTCCACCGGGTGATTCTCCAGCGAGGATTTGGCGTCCTCCAGCGCCGGTTGAAGCGCGTCCTGCATGGAATGGGGTTGCAGATCAAGCTGGAACATGCCGGCGTCGAGCTGGGCCATCTCGGCGGCTTCCCCGACCAGGCGGTTCAAGCGGTCGGTTTCCTCGTCGATGATCGTGAGCAGTTCCCTCCTGCCCTGGTCGTTCAGAGTTGTCCCCGACAGCAGAGTGGTGATGCTGGCCTTGATGGAAGTCAGCGGGGTGCGGAACTCATGGGTCACGGAATCGAGCAAGGCGGAGCGCAAGCGCTCATGCTCCTGCTCCGCGCGGTGCTTGCTGAGGGCTTCCAGAGCGCGAGCCCGCTCGACGGCCAGGCCGACCAGGCTGCCGAGGGCGTCCAGTGTTTCACGCGATAAATCGTATCCGGTCAGCGCCAGAGCTCCGACGGTGCGCATCCCCAGCCGCAGCGGCACGTATGAGACGCGTGCCTGAGTGACGGGCTCTCCGCGGAGAAGCGTGGAGCGCAGCACGGTCTCGTCGAAGACCGCATCGAGGGCAGAACGGTAGATGGAGGGATTACCCGCGGCGATCACGGCGACGCTCCCGACCGAGAAGGTTTCCTGCACATAGCGCGGCAAGGCATCGAGCAGTTCGAGCACGTTTTCGGAAGCCAGCAGGCGCTGGCTTAGGCCGTAGAGCCGCTCCACCTCGCGCCTGCGTGCTTTGGCGCGCTCCGCCTCGCGGCGAGCGCGGTCTCCAAGATTACTCGCCACCAGCGCCGTCACCAGAAATGCAAATAGCGCGACCCAATTCTGGGGATCAGCTATCGCGAAGGTTCCAACAGGGGGAAGGAAGAAGAAGTCGAACGCCGCGGCGGCTGCCGTAGTCATGATGACCGCGTAGCGCAGACCCCAGTAAGCCGAGGTCAGCAGAACCGTTACCAGATAAGTCATAGCTACGGTGGTGTGATTGAAATGCAGCCGGTGGTCCAATAGTGTGATGACGGCGATCGCCGCAGCCACCACCAGGTAACGAACGACCTGCGTCTGGGCGCTGGTTTTCACACCCGCATTGTACGATGGAGGTGACAATTTCGACGCTCGGAAAGACAATAGTCTGCGATGACCAAGACGCCTGAAGAGTGGCTGCAGGAAATCTCGTCGGAAAAGACGCGCGGGATCTTTAAGCTGTTTCTCGGTTATGCCCCGGGAGTGGGCAAGACCTACAACATGCTGAGCGAAGCCATCCGGCGCGCCAGTCGCGGGGAAGACGTGGTGGTCGGGGTGGTGGAGAGTCATGGCCGCAAGGCCACGGCCGAGCTGGCCGCGAAATTGGAGCGCGTTCCCCTGCGCAAGTTGGAATATAAGGGAACGGTCTTCGAAGAAATGGATGTGGACGCCATCCTCACCCGCAAACCGGCGGTGGCGCTGGTGGACGAACTGGCCCACACCAACATCGAGGGCAGCAAACATCACAAACGCTACGAAGACGTCCTGGAGCTGCTGGACGCCAAAATTGACATTCTCTCGACCATGAACGTACAACACATCGAGAGCCTCGGTCCCACGGTGCAGCAGATCACGGGCGTACAGGTGCGAGAGACGATACCGGACTGGGTGATGCAGCGGGTCGATGAAATTGTGCTCGCCGACCTGACTCCCCAGGCCCTGCAAAACCGCATGCTGCGCGGCGATGTTTATCCCGCAGATCGAGCCCAGCGGGCGCTTTCGCATTTTTTCCGGCCGGGCAACCTGATTGCATTGCGCGAGCTGGCGCTGCGCCAAGTGACGCGCGTGGTGGACAGCAGCCTCGACGCATATCTGGACAAGGAGACCGAACAGCAGGCCCACACGGTGCGGGAGCGCATCGGGGTTTGCGTGAGTTCGAATCCGGCGGCGCAGTACCTGATTGCCCGCGGCTCGCGCATGGCCCAAGCCATGGGAGGCGAGCTTTTCGTTTTCTATGTGGACGTTGGGCGTGATACACGCCCCGAGGACCAGAAGACGCTCGCCGAGAATATCCGCTTCGCCAACAATCTGGGCGCGCGGGTCGTACGGACGACAGGCCGTAGCGTTGCGGATGCGGTCGCGCAAATGGTGCGCGAGCATCACATCACGCAGGTGATTTTCGGCCGGTCGGCCCGCACCGGCTGGCAGCGTTATCTGTACCTGTCGGCGATTCAGCGGTTTCTGCGCGATTCGCCCTCGGTGGACGTACACATCGTGACCCAGGAGGCGCACTGATGCCGGACCCGCCTCACATTCTGGTAGTGGATGATGAACCGCAGATCACGCGCGTTCTGCGCACCAGCCTTTCCGCCCAGGGTTATGACATCCGGATTGCCAACAGCGGCGAAATGGCGCTGGAAATCATGAAGGACTGGTCGCCGAATCTGATCATCACCGACCTGTCTATGCCTTCGGTTGACGGCGTGCAGTTGTGCCGCGCTGTGCGCGCGATGTCGAACATTCCCATCGTCGTGTTGTCGGTCCGGGACCAGGAGAGGCAGAAAGTGGAGGCGCTCGACGCGGGCGCCGACGACTATGTCACCAAACCCTTCGGCATGAATGAGCTTCTGGCGAGAGTGCGGGCGAACTTACGCCGTGTCGCGACGGAAAACGAGCCCGAGCCGGTGATCGAGATCGGGGATTTCCGCATTGACACCGCGGCGCGGAAAGTCACCGTGCGACGGCGCGAGGTGAGGCTCACTCCCAAGGAATTTGATCTGCTGGTTTTCCTGGCTCGGCGGCCCGGAAAGGTCGTTAATCACCGAACCTTGCTAGGTGCGATCTGGGGCGGACAAAGCACGGAGCAGGTGGAATATCTGCGCGTCTTCGTCGGCCAGTTGCGCAAAAAGCTGGAGCCGGACGCCTCCTCGCCGCGCTACATCGTGACCGAGCCGTGGGTGGGATATAGATTTGAGCCGGGGGAGTGAGAGCGAACCTCAGCCCGCCCGTGCCATCAGGATACCCACATACAAAAACTTCCCCATTTAACGGGCATCCATTTCCCGTCGATCTTCTGAAGCACGTGGAAGGTTCCTCCCCCGCACAATCCGCCACAATGGTGTCCTACGTATACAATTGCAACCGTTTTAGAGCTATCGAAGCCCACTGCTGAGAGTTCGACCCAGCCATGTGAATCAGGATGCCGGGTGTTAAACGTCCGCCAACCCAGTCCAACGCCTTCATTGAATGCAGTGGTAATCTCCTCTTTCGAAACAAGCTCGTAGGGCTTAGAGATTTCGAACTGCTTTTGAAGCAACCACTCTTTTTGGTTCTCTTTCTCGTAATCGGCAATGGCAGCAACAAGCGGTTGTTGAGGCCGGTCCGATTCGCTGTCAGGGTGACCACACATCTTGTATGGCTCTGTTTCGGTCCTTATAGCCAGCGCCTGCGCCTTAGCCACTCGCCACGGCCATTCCTGCGGCAGGATCGCCGAATAAACCTCGTACGCGTCCGGATCGTTGTAGGCGGCTGCTTCCTGCGAAGGAGCTTCTTGGGAAATCTGGGTTACGCCAGACAAGACAACAAGGCTTAGAGCGAAGGCGATGCGGGACATATATTTCCATCTCTACAATCGGGACCCTTGGATCATACCCTCAGTCCTTCTTACGAACATTCTACGAACTCTTTATTCAATCTTTACGGCTTTCTGGATCAAATCGGTTGAGCGGGGATCGAAGATGAGGACGGCCGTCCCCCTCGGAAAAATGGGAGGCGAAATCCCAGAAAGGCTAGTTCAATATGTGGTCAATTGAGGATGTCTCCGCAGAAAAGCTGGCGAGGCTATTTCATCACTACCGGGGGGCTCTGGCGCATGATTTCGACTGCCGCAACGCCGAGGAGTCGGCGGCCTCGTGGGATCGCGCTCCGCAAAGCGAGCGCCGGCTGATGGTGGCTGCGGCGCGACTGGCGCTGCTGGAATTGGCCGCCACACCGGCGCAAAGCGAAGCCAGCCGTCCGTACTTCGCCAAGCCGGGCGAGGCCGATTGGGGCTGCTGAAGGTTGCGCGGCGTTTGACTTCCGCCAGCCTGAGCGACACGCAACGTATTCCACGAAGACCGTTCCCGCCCAAGGGGCGGCGCGGTGGCAAAGGTAGAACAAGCTTGCCTGATTCCTTATCCAGCAACAAAGTAATAGGACAAGGAGTGAACGCCCCGGCATCTCCTTCCGCTAAACCAGCGCGATTCCCTTGAGATGGAGTGGGGGCCCCGGGCAGAGTCGAACTGCCGACCAACGGTTTAGGAAACCGCTGCTCTATCCATCTGAGCTACGGGGCCGATGCGGGTATTATCGCATGTCAATTTAGAGAGGCAGGCATAGTGCAAGAGTCACTAAGGCAGCTTGATTGCTCTTAGCGAATCGACTTACCCAACGCGGCCACCGCGTGAGCGGGGGCGAGCCGCACCGCAAACTTGTCGTCGTGTCCGCAGCTGATGACTGTAGTCTGGTTGGAATACTCTCTGACCCAGATCACTCGTTCGGGGTTGACAAAGACCTCCAGTCCGTCTACATCTTCAAACATTACGAACTCCATGTTCCCTCCTTCAGAAATGTCCGAACCATCGAGCGTTTCGGTTGATTGTACAGAGGTCGGAACTCAAGGAGCCACGAGGGAAGCGCCGAGGGCAGTTGAACGCATGGACACCTCCCACCAGAACTTATATTGATTATGACGCCAAGACTGGGAAATTGCCAGAGCCTGAACGGTCCAATTCCGGCTACTGGCGCTGGTTTTAGCCTCCCATGGCCGTTGAATTCATCTTTCGCCGTTCGCGCCGGTTCACGAAAATGACGTAAAGCATGTAGGCCACGACCGCTACGTTGCCGATGAACAAGGCACAGCGCCAGAGAGCCAGACCGCGAATCAGCTCGCGAATCTCCCACGGCATCAACAGCATTCCGGACACGAACGCGACCCATTCGGCCCAAGTGCGCTCATGCCACAGACCATAGGCTTCGGCGAAGCGCAGCGCGGCATAGGCAAAAGCGATGCGCACTGCAGTCCACAGACGGGCGTCGGTAATGCTGTCGGCAAAGTCTAGAAACATCTGCGCCGAACGACTGTCGGTGTTGATGTGAAGGAGCCCGAGCAGGGTCTCCGCGATCAGCCAGGCATCTTTGTGCACCAGGGCCAGAGCACAACATCCCATCACGACCACAAAAACACCTTTGGCAAATTCAAAGCTGGCGACGGCCCGGAGAACCCGCCTTTGGCTTGGGTGCGGAGAAAGCTTGGTTGCGAGCGGGCGCATGAACGCTGGCAGTAGTCTCAGGCAGAGTATCACGAGTGAAGAGGTCGCCCGCGCGAACCTGCGGCCGAGTCGTGCCCTGGGAAGCTTCGACTAAGTCCAGGAAAAACCAGAGCAGGTTCCTCGACTTCGCGGAATTGCCCGAAGAACAGGCGATTTGCGCTCGGAATGACGCCAGTTGGAGTTATCGTTTTTTTTTCAAGCGAGCGCCCTTACCTCAGTAACTGGAGAGTAAGCGAGTACAATGCCACGATCAGATACGGAGACCCGCGCATGCGTAAAATCAGAATTGCTCTTGCCATCGCCGTTATGATCGGCACCGGTTCGCTGGCCCAACCCTCCGCCACTGCTCCCCAAACCGCACGGCAGGCGCTGGTGGAAATGTTCTTCAGCAAAACGCCAGGAACTTTCGTAAAGCACTTACCAACGGCTACGCGCACGGCGCTGGACAAGTCGGGAGCCCTGCCCAAACTGCAGGCGTACTCGTCAATCGCCGCACAGTTCCAGACACCGAGCTCGGATCTCCAGACGTTTGAAACTGGCCCGGTGCTGCTGGCAGCGGAAGATCCGAAGACCGGGCAGAAGGTGCAAGTCACTGTGGAGAACGAAACGCTGCGCGGCGATCAGGACGACATCGAGTTGTCGTTTCAGGTCTACAAGAACGGCCAAGCGCAGCGGGCTCCTTTCATGCCGCAAATGACTTTTTCCATGAAACAGGAACAGCAAGTGTGGACGCTGAATGAGGTCTCATTCACAATTCACTTGCCGCTGGCCGATCCCGACTTGCTGAAGGCATTCACCGAAGGCATGCAGAAGGGTTCGGCAATGGGCGCCACGCCGGCCACAAGCATTGCGCTTCCTCCCCGCAGCGAGACTCCGGCGCAGCCGGCAGCCAGCGACGCGATGGTATTGGCCGCCATGCGGACGATCCTGACGGCTGAGGCCGCCTATGCCAACACTTATCCCAACGTGGGTTTTACCTGCACACTCTCCAGCCTGGATGGGTTTGGCGGAGGCGAACCGAATGCACACCAAGCCATGCTGATCGGCAGCGGATTGGCTAGCGGGAGAAAGTACGGATTTGTCTTTACGCTTTCAGGATGCGCGGGAGTGCCGGCCCCGAGCTTTCAACTCACGGCAGTTCTGAATGGATTCTCTTACGGAAGGAAAGCCTTCTGCGCGGACCAGTCTGGAGTGATCCGATCGTCAGACGATGGTAATGCTGCGACGTGTTTGGCCAGTGGAGCGCCAGTTCAGTAGCCGTTCTTGTATGGATTCGCTATTTTTTCTGGCGAACGGACGCGCGCAGTTCGGCGACGATTTCCTGCGAGGCTTTAATGGCCGCCGCGTGCTGGTTGACGTTGAATGAGATCGCGCCTACGCGGGCGTGGCCCCCTCCGCCGTAGCGCTCGCAGATTTTCGCCAGGTTCAGTTCGGGCTCTCGCGGCGCCCAGGGATTCGATCCCACCGATACCTTCACGCGAAAACTGCTCTTGCTGAGACCCACGCTGTAAACCGACTCCGGATGCAGATAGTACGGAATGAATTTGTTGTAGCCCTCGAGGTTGTGATCGGTAATGTCGAAAAAAATCGCGCCGTCCTTGCACTCGGTGCGTTGTTTCAAGATTCCGATCGAAAGCTCGTGGCGCTTGAGGAGCGGCGGCAACAGAGGTGCAACGAAGGGCGAGTCTAGGATTTCGCCCAATGAGCGTGTGACCAGCAATGGAATCAGATTCGGGACAAAACTGTGGTCGGGCGCCGACTCGATCACCATGGTGAGCTTCATAGCGGGCGCTTCCATCTCGACGGCGGTCTTGGCGTCAGGGTAGAGGGCGCCGTCAATGACATCGGTCCAGTGCACCAGATCGGCCACGGGTGCGGGATCGAAACCGAAGTGCTGCTGCGCGATCATGGCGATGAAACTGGCGCAGGACTTGAACGCGGGATCGTAGAACTTGCGGTTGCTCTGGTTTTGCTCGAAATGCGCGGCGTCGGCTGGCGACAAGAAAGCGCTCTGGTGATGATCGAACCACCAGGCGATCTTGGGAGAACTGGAGTACTTGAAGTCGACGATGGCGTTCTCGTCGCCGTCGAATTCCCTTTCGTCGAACAACGCCCCGGCGCGATGCACCAGGCCGCTGAACACAAAGTCGGCGTCGCTGCGGATGCGCTCGCGATAAAAGCGCGAAAAAAGCGCGGCGGAAGCGGCTCCGTCAAAGCATTTGTCGTGATAGAAAACCCGTACGCGCAATGCTTTCCTCTGTTTGACCCCAAATTCCTGCCGCCCGAAGTTCCACCTGGCTGGCGCGGATTTCCGGCGAAGGTAAAAGCTAATAGGATGGCCAGCTTCGAGGAAGAAAGTCAAGGGCGGGAGTCTCGGCAGTATTACCTCGGTTTGAATATCACTTTAGCCTGAGGCGTCATCCCGAGCGAAGGCGTCTTTCAGGCGGAGCGAGAGCCTGCCCTGAGCGACCCTAAGCGCAGCGAGGGGGAGTCGAATGGGGATCTCGCGCGTATCATCGACCGCTCCGCGCGAGATTCCTCGCGCCGCCGGTGAAGGCGCGGCGCCTCGGAATGACGCATTTGGGGGGTCGAACTCTAGCGCTGCGATTCTGCTCGGGCGATCCTCCCCGATGCAGTCGCCCTACATCGCGTTGGCTTGTTTCTCCGCCAAATCACCGATGACGGGCAGCTTCCACATCTGGCCGCCATTCGCCTTCAGCAGGAGGATGATCCAGATGACGAACTGGCCTATGAACAGAGCCAGCCAGACAAGGAAGGCAACTACATGTCCAAGAATCGGGATGAACGCGAGCACTGAGGCAAGAATCACGTAGGCGATCCAAAGTGCGATCAGCGCTATGCAGTAAAAGATGTTCTGCCATGAGTGGAAGCGAACGAACCGGTTCTTGTTGTAGGGTTCCATCACTAAGAAGATGATGGACGGAATGGGGGTGATATAGGCAATCAATCCCGCCACATTGTCAGCCATGCCCCCAGTGCTGGCGGGAGCTGCCGGGGCGGCTGCGGGTTGGGCAGCGGCGCGCGCCGCGCAGGCTGCGCAAGTGGTAGTACCGTCGGGAATCTGTGCACCGCACGAATTGCAGAATGCCATAGGGGCCTCCTCGCTCGCCAACGGCAAGCAGACCCGGTAGGGGGTCGCGAGCGACGGCGGCAACGTACCAGAAATGCCGGGCCAAAGCAATCCTCAATTTGAGACGCCGCCTTAGGGCAGAACTGCAGTGGGTCGATCCCAGCGGCTGAACCCGGTTTCCTTGTTCGCTCCCCTACGGCACGGCTTAAGCCGTGCCCTGATACAGAGCGGGATACGGTAATTGATCTTCTAACCAGCAGCCTTTAGTGAAAGAGATTCGTATCAGGGCACGCCTTCAGGCGTGCCGAGGGTGCCCTGATCAACCCGCCTTTAGGCGCTGGCTAAGTTTTGGACCCGCCCGAATACGCCACGGCGAACTCCCCCAGCAAAGGCAGCTTGAACATCTCTCCCTGAAGCGCCTTGACGATCAGAACCAGCCACAGCAAAGCAGCGGCAAGAATAGCGAAGACCGAAATGAGAAAAGTCAGCAGCGGTCCAAGCGCGGGAACGAGATCCATGAGATAGCAGACGAGTCTGAGCAGGAGGCCGACGACTATCCCGGCCCCCCATAGCAACAGGCACTGCACGGCGTGAAAACGCACGAAAGTCTTCCGCTTGTAGCCCTTCAAGAGCAAAAAAACAATGGCTGGGATAAATGTCAGATAGGCAACGGCACCGGCGACTCTCTCGCCAAGCCTGCTTGGTTCGGCCTGCAGGCTGGTGGCGAATTTTGGCATAGGGCGTCCGCAGGCCGGGCAGAAGGCCGCCGTTGCCGGCATCTGGGCGGCGCAATGGGGACACTCAAGCGGCATCGATCCATTCGAAACCTTGTCGCGAACCTTGTCAAAAGCTGCGATCAGCGGCAAACAGGTACCGAGCTAGCGAATTGACGCAGCATCAGGCGGAGAGTAATGTTGCGTCGAAAAATTCCTGCGCGCGGCCGCAGGGCCGCGAGCAAGCGGAGAATGTTATGGGATCGTTTTGTGCGGCGTGCGGCAACAGTATGACAGCAGAAGACAAATTCTGCCGCGTGTGTGGAAGGGCGGCTGGAGCCACTCCTGGGGAGGCACCGGCAGGTGTTCCTCCAGTGCCGGCGTTGCCGCCCGAAAACAGCGGAAAGGCTATTGCCAGCCTGGTTTTTGGGCTGTTGTTCTTCATTCCCTTTGCTTTTGTCGCGGCCATTGTGTTCGGCCACGTCGCCCTGTCGGAGATCAAGAAGAGTGCGGGCCGCTTGAAAGGCGAGGGTATAGCAATTGCCGGGCTGGTTTTGGGCTATATGTGGATTGTGTCGATTCCGGTGATTCTGATTGTCGCGGCCATTGCGATTCCGAACTTGTTGCGGGCGCGAATGGCGGCCAATGAATCGTTGGCAGTGGCCTCGGTTCGGACGCTCAATACGGCCGAAGCTTCCTACTCAACTGACCACCCCAGCGCGGGCTACACTTGCTCCCTCTCAGATCTCTCCAGCCTGGTTGACAGCAAACTGGTGAGCGGGCGGAAGAACGGGTACGTATTCCAATTGTCTGGCTGCACGGCGAACGCAAATGGGGCAATCGTCAAGTATCAGGTGGCGGCGTATCCGGTCACGGCCAATACGACGGGCACACGCGCGTTTTGCTCCGATGAGTCTGGTGTGATCAAAGTGGATTCCGGCGGCTCGGCGCAAGCTTGCCTGGAAAATGGTTCGGCACTGGAGTAAGCGGCTTTACGACATTCTGGCACCCGGGACGATGCTGAGTTCCTGAGGGCGTGCGCATGAGTTTGTTTTGCCCCGACTGCGGAACCGCGATGGTGGAGGGAGAACACTTCTGTGCCAACTGCGGAAGAGACTCTTCGTCGGCGTCAGTAAACACTCCTCAGAACCCACAAGTCGCGTTTGGCCTTGCGCCGGAGACAAGCGGGAAAGCGGTTTTCAGCCTTATTTGCGGGATTCTCTCGTCTTTCCTGCCTTTTGCGATTGCGGCTGTCATATTCGGCCACCTATCCCTTTCTGACGTCCGCAGGAGCGCAGGCGGGCTGAAAGGAAAGGGCCTGGCAATCGCCGGCCTCTTTCTGGGATATGCGGGAGTGGTTTTCACGGCGGTCCTGCTAATCCTGGTGGTCGTCTCCATCCCACGTGCCATTCGGGCGACGAGGCAAGCCGGCGACCGTTCCGTTGTGTCCGCAATCAGAACGCTTAATACCGCCGAGATCGCATACGCGCAGGCGCATCCGAGCTCCGGTTATACCTGTTCTCTGGCTGATCTGTCGGGCGCCTGGGGAATCGGAACAGAGCTCGCTCACGGCCGGAGAAACGGGTATGTCTTTGTACTCCAAGAGTGCACCGCCCAAAAGCCAAACGGACCAATCGTAAGGTATCAACTCGTGGCGTACCCAATGGCGTCAGGCAAGGGCGGAATGCCGGCATTCTGCTCGAATGAATCCGCGGTAATCAAAACCGCTCGCAACGGCTCAGCACAGGATTGCTTGACCACAGGCATAGATCTCTCGGCCGACCAGATCAATCGCCCTCAGGCGTGGCCCGGGACGGTCCCGAAATAGGTCAGTCGAAACGAACCAACTCGCACAGCAGAAGACCCCTCAAGGTTCACGGCACTGCCGACTCTTCTTGCGGCAGTCTTCGCACATCCCGTAGATCTGGAAGGTGTGGCGGGTCGTGAGATAGTGATACTTGTTTCCGATCTCCTGCTCCAGCCGGCTCACCTCCGGGGAGAAGAACTCAACGGAACTGCCGCATTCCGTGCAGACCATGTGGTGGTGGCTGCGCCGGTTGTATTGGTGCTCGTAGCGCGCGATGCCGTCGTGAAAAGCGACTTCGCTGGCTAGGCCGCACTCGGCCAGAAGCTTCAGCGTGCGGTAGACCGTGGTGTAGCCAATGCGGACGTCCTTTTTCTGGACCACGCGATGCAGCTCGTCAGTGGAGAGATGGTCGCGGGTTTCGAGAAACGCACGCAGGATGGCGTCGCGTTGGCCGGTCTGCTTCAACCCTACCCGCTTCAAATGGCGATGCAGGATGTCCTGGGCTTCACGCACCATCTGGCGGGAGATGTTGGGCTGATCGTCGATGCGCTTCTGCAGCATGGCCCAGTCAGAATATCATCGGGCATATTGAAAATGAAATTCGCTTTCAGCGCAAGCAGCCGCGACCTGCAATACAATCGAATTCTCCATGACCAGAGTGACGGAAACCGAAACTCCGCGTGCGCGCCGTTCGCCCATCGCTCGCGCACTGCTGTGGGTTCTGTTCGTCTTGGCGGTGATTCTCGCCGGCGCAGCAACCTATGCCTGGGTTGTTGCCTACTCCGCTCTTCCTCAGTTGGACGGCCAGTTGCAGATCAGCGGGCTTTCGGCTCCGGTAACGATCACGCGTGACCGCCAGGGAGTTCCCACGATCGAGGCCAATACTCTCGAAGATCTGTTCCTTGCCCAAGGCTACGTTACGGCGCAGGACCGGCTCTGGCAGATGGACGTAATGCGCCGCTATGGCAGCGGAGAACTCTCGGAGGTTCTGGGCCAAGAAACGCTTAAGATCGATCGCGAGAAGCGAATTCTAGGCCTGCGCGCGGCGGCAACGAAATCGCTAGAAATGCTTGGTCCCCGCGATAGAGCCTTTCTGGAGGCCTACGCCCGCGGAGTAAACGCTTTCATTCAGGCCCACCGCGATCATCTGCCGATTGAGTTTCGCATCCTCGGATATGCTCCGAAGCCGTGGCTGGCGGAGGACTCTCTCGTCATTGCGAACCAGATGGTCAAGGACCTGAACTATCACTATTTCTATGACGCGCTCGCCCGCGAGAAGATTCTTGCCAAGCTGGGGCCGGAGTTGACCGCCGATCTGTACGTCAACCGCTCGTGGCACGACCGGCCGCCTACCGTCTTGCGCCAGGATCTGACTGAACCCCAGGGCAACACGGGCGATTCCGATGACGAAGACGATGAGGACGATTCCGACTCCCCCAGTTCGGTGACGCGGGCATTTCCACTGTCTGGCTCGGAGGGGCTGCCGCCTGAACCTTCACCGGTGAACGGATCAAATAACTGGGTCGTCTCCGGAGCGCACACGGTTACAGGCAAGCCGCTGCTCTCGAACGACATGCACCTTGAGCATCAGATGCCAAACCTGTGGTATGAGGCGCACCTTCGCGCAGACATTCTCGACGTGGCGGGTGTGACGCTGCCGGGTATGCCTTACGTGATCATGGGCCATAACCAGTGGATCGCCTGGGGATTCACGAATCTCGGGGCGACGGTGACCGATGTCTACATCGAGAATTTCAACCAAGCAGGGGAGTATCAGACACCGGCGGGATGGGTGAAACCGGAACATCGGACGGAAGTCATTCACGTTAAAGGCAAGCCCGATGTGACTGTGGATGTCAAAATCACACGCCACGGCCCGCTCATCACCGAACTGGTTCCGGGCGAAACCCGGCCTCTGGCGTTGCGTTGGACGCTTTACGACGGTCTGCGCATCCCCTTGCTCGATCTTGACTCGGCCGGAAACTGGCAAGAGTTCCGGCGCGCACTTTCGCAGTGGGACATGCCGGGACAGAACCTGGTCTATGCCGACGTGGAGGGCAACATCGGATATCAGGCAACGGGAAAGGTTCCGATTCGTGCCGTCGGTGATGGCAGGCTGCCGGTAAGCGGCGCCGACAATGCCCATGAGTGGACTTCTTACATCCCGTTTGAGAAGCTGCCCAGCATTTACAATCCGCCCTCGGGAATCATCGCCACGGCTAACGGACGGGTCACACCCGACGATTATCCGTACTCGATCGCCATGGAATGGGAAGCTCCCTGGCGCACCGAGCGCATCTATCACGTGCTGGGATCTGGGCGAAAGTTTTCGGTCGCGGACATGCTCGCGCTCGAAACGGACATCCATTCCGAGGCGGAGATGTTTGTAGCCGAGCGATTCGTATACGCCGTCGACCATGCCTCCAAGGCTTCGGCAAGGGCCAAACAAGCGGCGGACCTCATGCGCGGCTGGGATGGACGAATGCTGGCTTCTTCTGCGGCGCCGAGCATCGCAGTGAGATCCATGCGGGAATTGCAACGTCTGCTTCTCGAGCCTAAGTTGGGCAGCGCACCACCAGATCCGGAGAGGCAAGACGCGGGGATAAGCTGGAAAACCTATTCTTGGGAAATGCGCTCGGTGTGGCTGGAGAACGTTCTGCTTCATCATCCTCAGCGCTGGTTGCCGGAGCAATACCCGAACTACGACGAACTGCTGGCGGCGGCCGTGGATGCAGCGGTCAACAGTCCCGACGCTCCCAAGGATCTATCGTCGTGGCGCTGGGGCGCGTTCAATGCGGTCGAGATCCAGCATCCGATTCTTGGGCGGATTCCCATTCTGAAGTATTGGGCAGGGCCAGGAGTGCAGGAACAATCGGGGAGCGGCTACACGGTAAAGGCGGTAACCCGGCATCACGGGCCGTCGGAGCGCTTCACCGCGGATTTGTCTGATCTGGACCAGTCGACTTTGAACATTGTGACCGGGCAGGGTGGAAACTTCTTGAGCCCCTACTACATGGATCAGTGGAAGGCGTGGTATGAAGGAATGACCTTCGCTTTGCCGTTCAGCAATACAGCCGTAGAAGCGTCCAAGGAGCACAAACTGGTGCTCGAGCCAACCAAATAGGAAGCTGGGCAGGAATCCAACGATTAGCGGCAGATTCTCGACTACGCAGAATTACTCGGAAACCGGCAGTTCTGGCTTCGCCGAAATGACGAAACTGAGCTGAATTGGAGTTCTTCAAAAGAAATCAATCGCCTTCACGTCGCCTACGTAACCGACAATGGGGATCGTCCCCGTGGGAAGGTAATTGTTGTAGGTGTTGATATAGAGAATGTCCTTGGTAGTGTCGTACACACGCAGGTTGCCGCCTTCTGCCACATACTCAATAAAGCGGGTGGTGAAGCTTTGCAGGCCATTCACGTCGCCGTTGTCGGGGGGGATCACGATTTCATCCGTCGTCGTGTTTAGGATCGAGAGGCAGCCGCGCACCTCGCCGCTGGGATTGTTGGCGTTCCCGATGTTCGTGCAATCGTAGGATCCCACGAACAGTTGGCCGTTCGAGCTCATGTCCATGCGATCGTGGTAGCCATCGGTAATGACGTAACTGTTGGTCACAGTCATGGAGTTCAGGTCCAGAACGTCGAGGCGTCCGCAGGTCGTGGCAGCGGTAGTTTGACCGGTACACGCGTTATTGGTGGGAGAAGTACCGGCGACGTAGAGCGTCGAACCACTAAGGAAGGCCCAGGTGGCGGCATCCACCGGAATCGTGTTGGTGATCGAGAGGCTGCCGAGGTCGAAGACCGCGACGCTGGCTTGCTTTGTTCCGCCACACTGGAGACCGCAATTCAGAATGTACGCGGTGCTGCCATTAACGACGGCGTAAACCGGCCGGCTGAATCCGGAAACGATGGTGCACACCGCATTCGGCGGATTGGTCAGGCAGCTCGTGTCCACCGGAGGCACAGCAAGGACGGGAGAAAGCACAGTCACGGAATCCGAGTCGTTGCTGAAGACAAGCAGTTCAGTCCCGGTTGAGTTCGAGACCACGGTTTGGGCATTGGTGACGGCAATCGCAGCCGTGACGGAGCCCGCGGAAAGATTCATAACTTCGACGGCGCCGACTACGGGATAGCCATTAACAGGAGCCGACGGGACGGCGGCATAGCCGGTCGAACTCGCTGTCGGGATGACCATACTCGAAGTTGATCCAGGAAGCTGGACGTGGCCTATGTCGGCTTCCTTTGTCGTGTCGACGGCATACACGGTGTTGCTGCTCTGGTCGAAGGCGGCCACTGGGTTCCGGGTTGGGGAGATGGCCATCAGGCCGGGAGAGCTTCCGGCGCCTATCGGGGCGCGCCCGGTCAGAATGTCGTACTCAGCATTCACCAGCACCAGACCGCCGAAAGTCTGGGTTGCCGTGACCCCCTGCGAAGCCAGCACCCGATACTGCAGTCCACTGGGTGGCCCATGCTTGGCGGAGGATCCACAGGAAGTAAGGCTCAATCCCGCGAACAAACTCAGGATCACAACCAGAAAGCGTCTGTTCAAATGACGAGCTCCTAACCGCAGGAAGAAGGAGATTATGCGCGAAATCGTGGATTATAACAGACCTGAGACACCGCCTCGTTCACCGCTGGCCGCGCTGACGCCGCGTCGACAATTTGTTGAGCTGGTCAGCGGTGATGCGCGGACTGGCACTCATCCTGTATCCTCAACAGATATATGGCGAGCGACTTTCTTGCCCGGATCAAGCAGTTCCCTGTGCTCTGCGACGGCGCCATGGGCACGTTGCTCTACGCCAAGGGCATTTTCATCAACCGATGCTATGACGAGCTCAATCTCTCCCAGCCTGACTTGATTCGCGGCATTCATCACGAATACCTGCAGGCAGGAGCCGAAATCATCGAAACCAACACCTTTGGCGCCAATGCCTTTCGTCTGGCACGGCACGGCCTGGTCGACAAGGTGTCCGATATCAACCGGGTTGGGGCGCGGCTGGCGCGCGAGGCTACCAAGAGCTTCGATGTCTGGGTCGCCGGATCGGTTGGCCCGCTCGGCACCAGAATCGAGCCTTTAGGGAAGACCTCTTTTCAGGAAGCTCGCGATGCGTTTCACGAACAGATCAAGGCATTGGTGGAAGGCGGAATCGATCTGCTGATTTTAGAGACTTTCGGATATCTGGAGGAGATTCATCAGGCGATCCTGGCCGCCAGGGATGTCAGTCCTGCCCTGCCGATTGTGGCCCAGATGACCATTGATGAAGACGGCAACTGCCTGGACGGCTCCAATCCCGAGATATTCGGCCCTAAACTGGCTGAGTGGGGCGCCAATGTGATCGGCTGCAACTGCAGCGTTGGCCCTGTAGCAATGCTCGAGGCGATCGAGCGCGTTCGCGCGGTCACTTCCTGGCCGCTTTCCGCGCAGCCCAATGCGGGCATTCCCCGGTCGGTGGAAGGCAGAAACATCTACCTATGCTCGCCTGAATACATGGCCAACTATGCGCGCCAGTTCGTGGCGGCCGGAGTGCGCGTGGTGGGCGGATGCTGCGGCACAACTCCCGATCACATTCGCGCCATGAAGTCAGAGTTGCGTGCGGGCCAAGCACGAGGAAAGTCTGAGTCGGCTCGCGCGGCTAGCGGTCCGCCTCCGAAAGCGGTTTCTGCAATCCCCCTTGAAGACAAGTCTCCGCTAGGCGCCAAGCTGGCCAGGGGCGAATTCGTGACCATGGTCGAGATTGTGCCGCCGAAAGGGACCGATATCCGCAAAGAAGTTGAGGGGGCGCGGTTCCTTAAGTCGGTGGGCGTGGACGGCATCAACATCCCCGACAGCCCGCGAGCCTCGGCCCGGATGAGCAATCAAGCCCTGTCGCTGCTGATTCAGCGCGACGTCGGCATTGACGCCATCCTGCACTACACCTGCCGCGACCGCAACGTACTCGGCATTCAGAGTGATTTGCTGGGCGCGGCCGCAGTTGGCATCAAGAACCTTATCTGCATCACCGGCGACCCGCCAAGAATGGGCAACTATCCGGACGCAACGGCGGTATTCGACGTGGACGCGATCGGATTGGTGAACATTGTTCACAACCTCAACCGCGGCCTGGACATCGGCGGCAACCCTATCGGCACGGGCACCGGCTTTGTGATTGGAGTCGGCGCAAATCCGGGACTGACGGATCTGGACGAGGAAATTCGCCGCTTCGAATACAAAGTCGAGGCGGGGGCGGAATATGCCGTCACTCAGCCCGTGTTCGATCTGCGCCTGCTGGAGAATTTTCTGCGCCGCATTGAGCATTGCCGGATTCCGGTTGTGGCAGGGATATGGCCATTGGTTAGTGCTCGTAACGCGGAATTCATGAAGAATGAGTTGAAGGTTTCTGTGCCTGACTCGATTATGGGGCGCATGGCGAAAGCGCAAACGCCGGAGGCGGCACGGGAAGAAGGCGTCAACATTGCCCGGGAGATGCTGATTGCCGTGCGGCATCTCGTGCAGGGATCCCAGATCAGCGCTCCTCTGGCCCGCTACGCCTCGGCCGTAGACGTTCTGGAAGCGCTGGGGGGGCGCGCTCCAGCCGCGTCAGTTTGACATCTTCCCAATCCGGGAGTCTGTGCTTGCCACGCCCTGTGCAAATTTCAAAAAAAGACTGGACACCGCGTCCCAAAAGTTGCATTAAAATATAGGCGGAGCGAAACCCCGTTGGCCAAGTTTGAAGAGTGCCTCCAGCGACTGGAGAAAATTGTTCAGGAACTGGAGAAGGGTGAGGTCTCTCTGGAGAAATCGCTCACACTCTTCGAAGAAGGCATTCAGTTGTCTTCTTCCTGCCGCAAAGAACTGGAGCAGGCCGAAGGCAGGGTTGAGGTTCTACTGAAAAAAACCGGGAAGCTCCAGGCCGAACCTTTCGAGCCGCAGGCGGACCCAGTGTCGGCACGGCGCTAGGTCTTGCATTTTCGCCCTCGGCTTGCAATGTTTTCATGTCTGTGGAGTTGTGGTGTCTTTTTCCCACCCCGCAGCCTTAGTTCAACGTTGACGTCCGCCGTTGACGACGGTTGAAGATCGGGGGATATATGGGTCAGAGTGTAGTTGTGGTTGAGCATGATCCGCGAGTGGCCCGGTCCCTTGCCGGTGGACTGCGTCCTCACTTTTCAGTTCAAGTCATCCAATCCCGGGAAGAGCTCCGGGAAAGGCTAGCCAAGAACCATCCCGAAGCGGTGGTTCTTAACATCGAGTACTGGCGTTTAACTGACGTGGAGAGCCTGCATCGTGACTTTCCCGAGGTTCCAATCGTGTGCACCCATCGCATTCCCGATGAGGAAATGTGGATGGCGGCGCTCGAAGCCGGAGCCACAGACGTGTGCCCCGCCGATGACGTAGAGAACGTGCTGACCTCGGTTCGCCGGGGCGTGGCGTTGTCGCGGGGCGCCGCCGCCGCATAGACCAGTTTTTTCAAGCAAAAGGACGCCAGTAGGGCGTCCTTTTTCTATCGCCGGAACCTGCTGCGCCTCGCAAATTCGCACGAATTCTAGTCCGCCCCAGGAGCGGGAGTGTACGCGGAAACACTTCTGCGGACAGTCCCCACATCTCCTGCCTTGTTATACTCAGCCTTCATGTTGAAAGAGACTCTGGAGCAGGGCCAGCGCCTGACTGACGCCGCGCTGGATCGGCTGATTCCATCCGACACGCGGCACCCAGTGTCGATCCATAAGGCCATGCGCCACAGTGTGTTTGCCGGCGGCAAGCGCCTGCGGCCGGTCTTGTGCATCGAGGCCGGACGCATGGTGGCGGGATCGCTGCCGGAGGGAATCGAGGAACTCGGCGCTGCTCTCGAAATGCTGCATACGTATTCACTCATTCATGACGATCTGCCTGCGCTCGACAACGACGATCTGCGCCGCGGACGCCCGACTTGTCATAAGGCGTTTGGCGAGGCCATCGCCATTCTGGCCGGGGATGCGTTGCAGACGCAGGCTTACGAAGTGCTGGCGCGGCTGAAGTGTGTGCCGGAGGCGCGAGTGCGCATCATCGAAGAGATCGCCCGCGGCACAGGCACAGTCGCTGGCATGATTGGCGGGCAGGTCGTGGACCTTGAGGCGGAACATACTCAACCGACCGCGGAGATGCTCGAATACATCCACCGCTCGAAGACCGCCGCGCTGATTACGGCGAGCCTGGTCAGCGGAGGGTTGTATGCCGGAGGGAAAGACAGCGAGATTGCTCATCTGCGAGCCTTCGGACTGGGCATTGGCCTGGCTTTTCAAATTGTGGACGATGTGCTCGACGTCACCCAGACTTCCGAACAGTTGGGGAAGACTGCGGGAAAAGATACGGCTTCGGAGAAAGCGACGTACCCGGCTCTGTTTGGAATCGAAGCGTCGGTTCGCAAGGCGAATGCGCTGGTGAGCCAAGCGCTCGCGGAATTGGATGGCATCGGCGAGCGTGCGGAGACACTGAAAGAACTGGCACGGTTTCTGGTGGAACGGAAGAAGTAGTCGTCGCATGTCATGAGCGTCTGTGTCCGGCAATGCCTTCTGCATTCTAGCCACTTTTTTTCGACGGCGTCATTCCGAGCGGAGCCGCTTTTCAGCGGAGCGAGGAATCTCGCACGGACCAACCGCGATTTCGCCCCCGCGCGAGATCCCTCGGCCCGCTGGTGAAAACACGGGCCATCGGGATGACGCCTGCGGACGCTGAGACTCAATTTTAGGCACTGTCCTGGTTCCTTCTTGCCCTCTGTGATTAAATGGTTCTTACGGCGATGGAGTTCGCCATAACCGTCCGCCACGGCGGACTGATGACTCCTACAGACGCTAATCTACTTTGTAGGAGACTCCGTCGTGAGAGATTTCCTCGCTATATCCCTAGCTGCAATTGTCGGCGCAAACCTGCGCTATCTGCTGAGCCGTTTTGCCGCGAGAGAATTGGGCGCAGTCTTTCCTTACGGGACCCTCGGCATCAACATCTTGGGCAGCTTCATCGTAGGCTTCTTCGTCATCTGGACGACCGAGCGCGCGCTGGTCGACCCGCGATGGCGGCTGCTGGTGGTAGTAGGCTTTTGCGGATCGTTCACTACGTTTTCCAGCTACGCCTTCGAGACTATGTCGTATTTCGAGCAAGGCCAGTGGGCCTTAATGCTCGTTAACGTCGTTACCAACAACCTCCTGTGCCTGGGCGCCGTGTTGGCTGGCATGGCCCTGGCGAGGGTGCTGTAAAATGGCGGACAAAATGGCAGTGCAAGTCACCATCTATCTGAACGAGGCCGACCAGTGGCATCACCGGCCGCTGCACCTGGAGATCCTCAACTATCTACGCCGGGAGAACGTCTATGCAGCGACGGCAATCCATTGCGTCGCGGGATTTCTGGGTCGCCATCGCGTGGAAACCGCCCATCTGGTCGAAGCCGGAGGCAAACTGCCCGTGATCATCATTTTTGTGGACACCGATGAACACGTCAGCCGCGTCCTTCCAACGTTGAAAGAAATGGCGGCGCACCGGCTGATTGTGCGCGAGAACGTCGTGCTGGAACAGGGGAATCTGGAGTGAAATATCTTTAAGGACGCTCTGTTTCACCTGCGTTTTGAATCTGTTTCGCCTGCGTTTTGAAAGGGACGGCCTTCGGGCCGTCCGCAAAATGCCCATAAATTCCGAGGGGCTTTAGCCCCTGAGGGATTTAATCAGAGCTTCCTCAAATCTTGCTCACCCAGAACAGCAATGGCCCCGGACCATCCGGGGCCATCGTAATTCCGTAGTGTAGCACTCTGTCAGTTTTAGTATCGGCAGGCTAGAAAGCGAATTCAAGTTACTTAGGGAGATAATCAGGGCCGGCGCATGTCAAACTCCGGGCATTCGCGTCCGCCAGACGGCTGCGAAGGGCGGTCTTTCATGGCCGTCTCGACCGCCGGGCCGGATGGCCGTTCGGCCCCGCTTCTACAGCGCCCCGGGAACATAGTTCCTTTTCTCGTACGCGCACTTTTCTTCCCCACCCGGCCTTGCGCCTCCTCCGGTACTCCGGCGGCCCTGCAATGGCGTTCTTTGCGCTCCAGCGGGGAGTGCTTCAGCCGGATTACGCTCGCCGCGCTCGCGGGGGCTGACACACCAAAGGCCAGTTGCAGGCAGCTTCACTCGGACATGTGCTGGTTGCCAGTTCTAATGGCGGGTCTGTATCCTTCTCGGCATGTCCGCCGCGCTCGACATTCTCGCCATCGCCGCGCACCGCGACGATGTGGAGCAGACCTGCGGCGGGACGCTGTTGAAAGCAGCGCAGCGCGGGCAGCGCACGGGCATTCTCGATCTCACCCAAGGCGAGATGGGAACTCGCGGCACGATCGAAGATCGCGCGCACGAAGCGGAAGAGGGCGCGAAAATTCTAAACGTCAGTTGGCGACGAGCGCTCGACATCCCCGACGGCCGCGTCGAAAACACCTGGGAGAATCGGCTGAAGATCGCGAGCGTAATTCGCGAGACCCGGCCGCGGGTGGTCATTCTGCCCCATTGGAAGGCACGGCATCCCGATCACTACACGACATCTCTGCTGGGATACGAGGCGTGCTTTCTGGCGGGGCTGTCCAAACTGAGGATCAGGGATCAGGGGTCAGGGACCAGCAAGAGCGACGACGGCGATCCGCTTCCACCCCATCGTCCATTCAAGATCGTTTATGCGACTCTGCACATACTTCACACGAGTTACTACTACGACGATCGGCCCAGTTTCATCGTGGACATCACCTCGCAATTTGAAGCGAAGCTGGCGGCCATTTTCGCCTATAAGTCGCAGTTTGGCGATCAGGAAGCGGGCAAACAAGTTTTTCCCGCTCAGGAGGCGATTCGCTCGAGCATTGAAGCGATGGCGCGGTTCTATGGCTCGCTGGGCGGCGTGACCTACGGGGAACCATTTCTGCAAAAAGAAATCGGGCTGGTCGAAGACCTGTTGGCGATTCCGGTCAAGTCCATTTAGTATTGCGTCACTCATTGGTATATTTACTCAATTCCTCTCAGGGAGACATTACAAACATGTCGCGTTCTTTTTGGATTGTGGTTACGGCTTTCGCTCTATCCGCCGCTGCCGCGGCTCAGGCTGGCACATGGAAGATCGACCCCATGCACTCGACGGCGCAGTTTTCGGTGCGGCATCTCGGTATTTCCACTGTGAGCGGCGCGTTCACGAAGGTAAGCGGTTCGGCAAATTATGATCCGGCTGACCCGGCGAAGACCTCTCTCGACGCCAGCATCGAAGCGGCCTCGGTCGACACGCGCGTAGAAATGCGCGACAACGACTTGCGCAGCCCAAATTTCCTCGATGCGCAGAAGTACCCAACCATCACCTTCCACTCGAAGCAGGTAAGGATATCTGGAGCGGGAAAGCTGCAGATCACGGGCGATCTGACCATTCACGGCGTCACCAAGGAGGTCGTGCTGGACGTGGATGGACCTTCCGCAGCGATCAAAGATCCCTGGGGCAACCAGCGCATGGGTGCGTCGGCAACCACGAAAATCAACCGTATGGATTTTGGCGTGAAAGGCGCTCCAGTAGCTGTGGGAGACGAAATCACGATCACGATTGATACGGAACTGATCCAGCCTGCACCGAAATGATGGGTGGTCCAGCTTGATAGGGAAACGAGCCACACGCGCGGTTATTGCGTCGCAAGGAACGCGCCGCGCCGCGCGGCTCGCCCAGATCCTTCGCCGCGCAAAGAACGCTTGCTCAGGATGACAATCGCACTGTGCGACTACCTTTTCAGCGCGACAGCCAGCCCGTCGCGGATGGGCAGGATGGTCGTGTAATACTCCTTGGCCTCGTAGAGCTTGCGATTGAATTCGAGGATAGCCTTGGTGTGCGAGTCAGTCGGATTCTTCTGGGCCACGCGCCCGCTCCACAACACGTTGTCGGTGATGAACAGTCCGCCTTTGCGCAGGCGCGAAAGAACAAGCCGCAGGACGCGAGGGTAGTCTTCTTTGTCGACGTCGCAGAAGATGATGTCGAACTCCTGTTTCTGCTCGGAGAGAACCTCGAGCGCGTCGCCGGTGTGGATAGTGATACGGTCGCCGACGCCCGCGCGGGCGAAATAGCTGCGAGCGCGTTCGGCGTTCTTCCTGTCGCCGTCCGTGTAGACGACACGACCGTTTTCACCTACAGCCTGAGCCCACCAGATCGTCGAATATCCGATGGCTGAGCCCAATTCGAAGACAGTTCGTGCCTTAATCATCAGCGCGAACTGTTGCAGCACGCGCCCGACCGCCGGACCGACGATGGGCACATCGTGCTCCGTGGCATACTCCTCCATTTCCGCCAGCACTTCGTCGCGCCTCGGCAGCATGGAGTAGAGATAGTCATCCACGGGACCTGCCGTGACGGAGTTGAAGTGGCGCCACTCTGGCTTGCCGACCTTCTTGCTTTGAGTCACACTCTTCCCTTTCGCGAATCGATCACCGACCGGACTTCAGCCGCCGACGGTAACTCCGGGCTTCATCTCGACAACTTCAATATCAGGCACAAGCTTCTGCAGTTCGTCCGGGCGCCCCGTCAGCACCGGAAAAGTTCCAAAGTGCATGGGGATTACCGTTTTCGGCTTCAGCAAATTGCAGGCATAGGCAGCTTCGCGCGGCCCCATGGTGTAATGGTCGCCGATTGGCAGCATTGCGATCTCCGGTGCGTAGAGTTCGCGGATGATTGCCATATCGCCGAATACGTTTGTATCGCCGGCGTGATAGAACTTCACTCCGTTCGAGAACTCCACGACGTAACCGCAGGCTTCGCCGCCGTAGACGAGCTCATCACCATCCTGAATGCCGCAGGAGTGATCGGCGTGCACCATGGTGACTTTGATATCGCCAACGCTTTGCGTCCCGCCTTTGTTCATTTCCGCGACCTGAGTGGCGCCTTTCTTCCCCATCCATCGGACCAGTTCCGGGATTCCCACTACAACCGGGTTGTGCTGCTTGCAAATTTCAACTGCGTCGCCGATGTGGTCGCCGTGGCCATGGGTGCAAAGCATGATATCGACCTTCTTCACTTTCCTTTCGGTTTCGGGGCACATGGGGTTCCCCATAATCCAGGGATCGATGATAACGGTCTTCCCGCCCGGAGTTTCGATGCGGAAAGTCGCGTGACCTAACCACGTAAGTTTGACGCCTTTCAAGTTCATGTGGCTTCTAGCTCCTGGCTTCTAGCTCCTGGCTTCTAGCTCCGGCTCCGCTCATCCGCATTCAGCCAAGAAAAGTCACTGGCCGCACCACAAAACCGTCAAGGCTGAGTGCTGAGAGCTGAATGCTGAGTGCTTGAATTCGCCACCTAGTTTAATATGAAACGCCATGACCGACCTGAAGGTGCTGATTCGGCGCGAAGAGATCGCGCAGCGGGTGAGCGAACTGGCCGCGCAGATCACGCAGGATTTCGCTGGACAATCCATCATCTTTGTCGGCGTCCTCAAAGGAGCTGCGATTTTTCTCTCCGATTTAGCAAGACAAGTCAAACTCGACGCCACGTTCGATTTCATCGGAGTGTCCAGTTACGGCAACCGTCCGACTCCGCTGAAGGAACTGCAGAATGGGTGGGATTCCACCGGCGAGGTCAAGCTCACAAAAGACGTGGATCAGTCCATGCGGGACAAGAATGTGATCATTGTCGAAGATATTCTCGATACAGGACTGACGCTGACGTTCCTCAAGAAATTGCTGCTCGCACACCAGCCGCGGTCGTTGAAGATTGCGGCCCTGCTCGACAAGCCTTCGCGGCGCAAGCTTCCGCTGGAAGGCGACTACGTTGGCTTCAAGATTCCCGATGAATTTGTGGTCGGCTACGGGCTCGATTACGCGGAGAAATACCGCAATCTCTCGGACATTTGCATCGTGCCGCGGGAATAGACTCGCCAAGCTAACTCGCGCCAGCCATGAGCACAACCCTGCCACTTGACCCCAGAGGGCACAGGGTATCACAAAGGTAAGAAGCCATCGCTATCTCATAATGAACCAAGAAAGCAAAGCTGGCCGTTCCGCAGGGCTAAAGCCCGCATTTTTTGGCGGCCCTGAGCGGCGCGGCTAGAAGCCGCGCCCTTTCAAAACCGATTTATGAGATGGCTGATGGCTTCTAGGGAGGGATCGGCATCTCCGCTGTGCCCTCTGTGGTAAAGCCGCCGATCAGCGGCTGCTATCATACAAAGAATGAGTTCGGTTCTTGCTAAGCCGGAGCGTTTGCCGGTCGAGTCGCTGTTGCTCGATGTCGCCGACGTGCTCGCCACCTCGCTCGATTTGGACACGACTGTGCGCCGTGTCGCCGAAGTCGTGCGCAGGGTGATTGACTACGAGATTTTCGCGATCCTGCTGCTCAACGAAAAAACGCAGGAGTTGCGATTCCGCTTTCAGGTGGGATATCCGCCGGAGTTTGCCGAACGTAGCCGAGTCAAGGTGGGTGAGGGCGTGGTTGGCCAAGCTGCTCAAACGAGGCAGGCGGTTCTAATTGACGACGTGACCAAGGATCCGCGGTATATCGAAGCCGTACCCAACGTGCGCTCGGAACTGGCCGTACCGCTGATCACGAAAAACCGTGTCATCGGCGTCATTGATCTCGAAGCGCGCGAGCCCGGTTACTTCACGGAAGAACACCGTCGCGTCCTGACGTTGGTAGCCTCGCGCATGGCTGCCGGCATCGAGAACGCGCAGCTTTACACTCGCACCACAAAACAGGCGCGCATTCTGTCGATGCTGAACGAGATTGCGCGCGAGTTAACTTCCATTCTGAACCTGGACGAATTGTTCGCCCGCATTGCCGAACTGGTGCGGCGCTTGATCGATTACCAGATGTTCAGCATTCTGCTGCTCGATTCTTCCGGCGAGAAGCTGCAGCACCGCTTTTCCCTGCGTTTTCATGAGAACGTTCATCTGAAGGACGATAGGCTTCTAGGGCGCGGGGTGGTCGGTACCGCAGCCGCCACCAAGCAGGCTGTGCTCGCGCCCGATGTGAGGAAGGATCCCCGGTACATTGAAGTCAACCCCGAGACTCGTTCCGAGCTGGCTGTACCTCTCATCTACCAAGAAAAAGTGATCGGAGTGCTCGACCTGGAACATACCCGGCGCGGGTTTTTCACGGAAGATCATAAGCGGACCATGACCACATTGGCGGCCCAGATCGCCATCGCCATCGAGAACGCCCGCTTGTACGAGGAAATTGAACGTCAGGAACGGCGACTGGAGCGCGATCTGGCTCTGGCGCGGGAATTACAGTTCAGGCTGTTGCCCCAGTCTCGGCCCAAGCTCGCCCACCTCGATGTAGCCGCCAAGTTCCTCCCAGCCCGAACGATCGGCGGCGACCTGTATGATTTCATTCCTTATTCCCTCTCGCGGCTCGGCATCGCAATCGGCGACGTTAGCGGGAAAGGTGCTCCTGCCGCGATCTACGCCGCGCTGGTGAGCGGGATCCTACGCTCGCATGCTCCCATCGAACCCGGCTCCGCCGAGATGCTGTCGGCAGTGAATCTGTCTCTCGCCGAACGACGAATCGAAGCTCATTTCGTCTCGATCATCTACGCCGTCTGGGACGACGAGCGGCGCACGCTCACTGTCGCCAACTCCGGCCTTCCCCGCCCCGTTTATGTGCACGGCGGAAAGAACGAAGTCGTCGATGCCACCGGCCTTCCTCTGGGACTGTTTGACGAGGCCGAATACGACGAGTTCCATTTCGATATGAAACCGGGAGACATGTTCGTGTTTTTCAGCGATGGCATTCTCGACGCCCGCAACCGCAAAGGGGAGATGTTTGGGCGAGGCCGCACGGAGGAAGTCATAGCCGCGTGCGCGGCACAGTCGGCCGACTGCATGGTGGACAGCCTTTTCAAAGCTGTGGCCGAGCACTCGGCGGGAGTTGAGACCTTCGACGATCAAACCGTGGTCGCCATCCGGGTGAAAAGCGGCTCGCATGGCACTGCCAGAAAGAAATGAGCGCTCACCGCAAGCAGGACCCCACCTACGGACGTCCTCCCGGCTTTGTTTATCTTCAGGCGAGGCACAGGGCCTTGCGCCGCCGTTTCGTGCTGCACGCCGAGGACATCCCTCTGCCGAAGCTGGCTGTGCAATATGGAACGCCGCTGTATGTTTATTCGGCGGAGGCTATCCACTCGCGCTACGACATGTTTAACGGCGCATTCCGCTATGTCCCGCACACCATCTGCTATTCCGTCAAAGCAAACTCGAATTTGAGCATCCTGCGCCTTCTTGCTCGGAAGGGCTGCGGCTTCGACGTGGTTTCTGGCGGCGAGCTGGAGCGCGTGCTCTCCGCAGATCGCAGGGCTGCCAGCAGGGTGGTGTTCTCCGGCGTAGGAAAGACACATGAGGAGCTGACAGCCGCGCTCAAGGCGGGAATCCTGCTCTTCAACGTGGAAAGCGAGTCCGAGTTGTTGGCACTGGCTGAGTGCGCCAGCCGTTTGCGTAAGACCGCGCCGGTGGCGCTGCGGGTGAATCCCGATGTGGCGGCAGAAACTCATCCTTACATCTCGACTGGATTGCATCAGCACAAGTTCGGCGTTCCCATCCGACAGGCGCGGGAGCTCTATGCCAAGGTGGCAGGTGCAAGACATCTCAAAGTGCGCGGAGTGAGCGTGCACATCGGCTCGCAGATTACTGATGTCGCGCCATTCGGTGAGGCCGTGGCGCGGGTGGCGGAACTGGTTCGCGTGTTGCGCAAGGATGGCCACAGAATCGACTACGTGGACGCGGGCGGCGGGCTGGGGATTTCTTACGACAAGTCGGACTCGGCGGATTTTTCCGGTTATGCCCAGTCGTATGCCCGTGCACTCACCTCACAGCTTGCTGGATTGGACGTGCGTTTGCTGCTCGAACCAGGGCGCGCCATCGTCGGGCCGGCTGGTGTTCTGCTGACGTCGGTGATTTACCGGAAGGAAAATGACGGCAAGAGATTCCTTGTGGTGGATGCGGCGATGAACGATCTGATCCGGCCGGTGCTGTACAGCGCGTATCACGAGATCGTTCCGGTCGTGTTCAATTCGGATGCGAAATCTGAAGTAGTGGATGTAGTCGGCCCTGTCTGCGAGACCGGCGATTTCTTCGCTCGCGATCGTGAGCTCTCAGCGATCGCAGAGGGAGATTTGCTGGCGATCCTCGATGCCGGCGCTTATGGGATGGCCCTGGCGTCAAACTACAACACGCGCCCTCGGCCTGCCGAGATTTTGGTGACGGGCAAATTAGCAAAGGTCATTCGCCGGCGGGAGAAGATATCGGATCTGCTGAGGGCCGAGATGTAGTGTCTCGTCTCGATTTCACTGTTGGATTTTTGCCGGCGCAATCCGGCTCCGAATATGCTCCACGATTCGAAAGGCTTCGTCCTCGTCAGCGTTACCGCCAATCGAGACCATAGCGTTCCGGTACTCGAATTGGATTCGCCCCTCTGACATCACATACGTGCCTCCTCGCCAATAGGCTGACGCACCAACGCGCAGATACTTCATCATCGTGATGTCGAAGGTCCGGTTTCGCTTGATTCCCAAAACTGTGTCGCAGACTTTCAGAGCGGAACCATCCAGTTCGATAACCTGCGAGCCAACAATCTCATCCCCCAAGAACAGCAGACCGATCACAGTCCCGAACAGGGCGAACCCAACACCAAGGATCCTACCTAGGTCCGTAGAACGGGCAGCGAATAGGCCGCCAGCAACGGCGAACGCAGTGGTTAGCATCACCTGGAATACCAGGGCGGAGCGCCGTCGTTTGGGAGGTATCTCGGCGCGGAATCCAGTTGTGGTTCGCTGCATCTGAGTTTATCGCTCAACCCTGGCTTTCTCCCCACCTCAGCTTGGTGCGCAGTGCCTGGAAAAAATCTGAGCCGGAGCGGAACAACGTCACCTGATGCCCGGAGCCCCGGCAGCGCACGCGATCGCCGTCGCGCAGGTCCAGGCCGGGCTGGCCGTCAAGACTGAGGTAGGCGACCTCTTCTTCGCTGCGCAGCAGGATTTCAATCTCAACTGAATCGGGCACCACCAGCGGACGATGCGTGAGCGAGTGCGGCGCCACCGGAGTGATCACGAAAGCCTTGACGGTCGGCATCAGCACGGGCCCGCCGGCGGAGAGCGAATATGCGGTTGAGCCGGTCGGCGTAGCCACAATCATGCCATCAGCGCGGTAGCTGGAAACGAACATCTTGTCCACGTAAAGATCGTAATTGTTGAGGCGGGCCAGAGCGGTCTTGTTCACGACCGCGTCATTGAAGACAAGGTAGCTTCCCCGAACCGCCTCTCCGCGCAGCAACTCGCACTGCATCAGCGAACGGTGCTCAATCGTGGCGCGGCCCTGTGCGATCGCGTCCAGCATCGGGTAGAGCGATTGCAGCGGCACCTCGGTTAGAAAGCCGAGAGAACCGAGGTTGACGCCCAGCAGCGGCACATCAATCGCCGCCGTGGCTCGGGCCGCCGAGAGCAGCGTGCCGTCGCCGCCGAGCACGACGACCAGATCCAGCGGCCGCGATGCCATCTCCCGCCGCTCAACGACTTCCTGCCCCGCCGCGTACTTGGCCGTCTCTTCATCCACAATGACCCTGTATCCGTGGTCGGCGAGCCAGGCCAGGAGTCCAGAAATGACTTGGGCGACTTGGGAGCGATCCGGGCGTGAGATGAGGGCTGCGGTTTTCTGGGAAGACGCCTGCGCACTGGCCATAGAGGAAGTTCGATTGTACAGAAACTCAAGACTTAACCACAGAGGGCAATGACGCTCGCGCGCGGAGTCAGAAAACTCCGTAAAGAAGAAACTCGTGATTGCCTTCCGCGCCGAGGATTGGGGATTCGATCACGTCCGTCTGTGTGGCACCTAGATCTTGGAGCGCTGCGCGAACTTTTTGCACCGCCGCGAGTTGCGTATTTTCGTCGCGCACGATGCCGCGCTTCCCGACCTGTTCCCTGCCTGCTTCGAATTGCGGCTTGACCAGGATCACGATCTGGCGTCCGCGACGGTCCTCTGGCAATTCGGGGAAGGCTGCTGCGATGACTGCCGGAAGCACCAGTGTCGCCGAGATGAACGAGACATCTATGACGATCAGGTCCGCAGTGGCGGCGACGGCTTCCCTACTTAGAAAGCGCGCGTTGGTTTTTTCGAGAAGACGGACGCGCGCATCCTGACGCAGCTTGAAGTCCATCTGGCCATAGCCCGTGTCCACGGCAATCACGCGCGCTGCACCATGCTGCAGCAGGCAATCCGTAAATCCGCCGGTGGAAGCGCCCACATCAAGGCAGACCTTGCCCACCACATTGATCTTCCAGAGATCGAGCGCGCGAGCGAGCTTCAATCCGCCGCGGCTGACGTACTTCAGATCCTCGCCCAGCAACCGGATCACAGATTCGTCCGCGACCGGCGCGCCGGCCTTTTCCAGTTTCTGTCCGTCGACCAACACGCTCCCCGCAAGAATCATGGCTTGAGCGCGCTCTCGCGACGCCGCGAGCCCGCGATCCACCAACAATTTGTCGAGTCGGATTATCAATCGCAGGGAACCATCGAGCTCACCACAAAGTGCCAGCACCCGCTCTAGTGCAAAGTGCTAAACCATCTCCGGGAGAATCACTTACGAAGATACGGCGCGCCTTTTCCACAGAATATTCCACCAACATGTTGAAAACGGAAGTATGCACTTTACGCAAGGGGCGAGGGTAACCTATGATGCCTAGACCCCCGAAGCCGCTTCCTAATCCTACCAAAATTCATACATCGCAGCGGCTTCCGAAGAGGAACCGCATGACCCTAGCAGTTGGAATGCGCTGCAAAAGCGAAGTTATTCTCGCAGCCGATACGCGCTTGTCTTATGGTCCAGGACGGCCTGTGTCCGAAGGTCAAAAAATGACGAATTGGCAATGCGGAAGTTGCAACGTCGTCATAGCACAATCGGCGGACGATGTATATGCAGCGAATTCTGTGATGGCGGACATCATCGCCAAAATAAAAGTTGATTGCCCGGACAGCCTTCCACAACTCGAAAACGCAGTCGAACAAGTAATGCTGGAAAGCTACGCTCCTGTGCATGACAACCGCCCGTATATACAACTGCTCGTTGCCGCTTGTGTTGGAGAGGAGAAAGCACTGTACTTTTGCACTCCCCCGAATACGATGTCTCCGATTTGGGATGACTGTCACGCAATAGGCGAAGCCCATCCGGTTGTAAATGAGATCGGCAAATGGTTCGAGACGCACAAAGATCAGACTGCTCACGAACGGCTCTGCCAGCTCTCCTACATGATGTACCGAGCGAAGCTCCTGTATCCCGATTCTGTAGGCGGCCACACGGATGTAGCTGTGCTCACCGACAGCCAAAATGTGCCATTGTGGATTGAGCGGATCAGCATGGATGTTGCCGAATCATACGGTATCGCTTTAGAGCGGCACTTATCGCAATTGATGTCCTTGGTGATGGGCGGGAGCCTTAAAGGGCATGAAGATATCCTGAAAGCCGCTGAGGGGATTTATTCGTGCAGCATGATGTACGCGGCTGCTGAATTTCGCTGCCAATTTCCCGATATAGTAATACGGCGGCAATTTTATACTTGACACAAGCCATTGCGTTATGTACAATGATGGCATGAAAAAGGATACATACAAGCTCTCGAAATCGCAGGTTGTAGAGAACATCCCGCTGGCTTGCTCGAATGAATTAGCGGCTGTTGAGTTTTTCGAGAAGCAGCGTTGGGGGGATACTCCTGCCTGTGTGAAGTGCGGCAGCGTGAATGTGTACAAGATGACTGACGCCAAGACTGGGGAGCGCAACACGCGGTTCCTGTGGCGTTGCCGAGATTGCAAAGAGCAGTACACGGTCCGCATCGGGACGGTTTACGAGGAATCGAGAATCGAACTGCGGCACTGGGCTTATGCGTTCTGGCGCGCCTGCACGTCGAAGAAAGGCGTCTCTGCTCTTGAAATCAAGCGCCAATGCCAGATCAGCTACAAATCGGCTCTGTTTCTGATGAACCGCATCCGGTTTGCGATGGCTCCCGATCCTGACAGCCCAAAACTAGACGGAATTGTTGAATGCGACGAAACGTACATCGGACCGCGAAAGCCGCGCTATATCAGACTCGGCAAACGCGGCCCGCGTGAGGATATTCCCAAGACTCCGGTATTTGTTGCTGTAGAGCGTCAAGGCAGAATCCGCCGTCGCATTCTTCCCGATGTCACTGGCGAAACTCTCAAGCAGGCAGTTCGGGAAGAGGTTGACCGCAGAGCAGTCCTGCTTACAGATGAAGCCTACGCCTATCGCGGATTAGGTGCGGAGTTTCAAGAGCACGCTACAGTAAATCACTCAACACGCGAATACGCACGCGGCCCGGTTCACACGAACACAGCGGAAAGCAGCCATGCGCTAGTGAAGCGCGGAATCGTAGGCATCTATCACAACGTCAGCCGCGAATACTTGCACCGTTATCTCTGGCAGTACGATTTTCTCTGGAACAATCGGGAGATGAACGATGGAGAGCGAACAATCGCGGCGATCAAGGGAGCCGAAGGAAAGCGGCTTATGTATCAGCCGTCATCGGTGAATTAAAGGTCCAGGATGACCAGTCAAACCAAGAGATTCATCGAAATCAGTGACGTAAAGGCCGTGCAAATGAAGTGCGCGGATTGTGGGGCCATTCTCGCATTGCCTATCGAAAGAGAGATCAATGTATCGCGCCTGTTTGTGTGTCCGCACTGCCAGCGGCCTTGGGTTAAATTGCCGCAAGGCGCGACGGCGGAACTGGCGATTAAAGAGTGCATGAGTGCTTTGCAGCAAATGGCAACCATTCTGAGCAGTAAGCAATTCGACGGATTCAGTCTCACGCTAGAGATAGCGACCGATGAAGAAAAGGACTGACTGGCGTAAAGCAGGATTAAAGTCGTGGCGCACTCGCCGTGCCATGAGCGCATTCGCAAAGGTTCGCGCATCAGAAGCGGCAAGCAAAGAGGCGTTGCGGCTCTACTGCCAGAAGAACGGTTGGAAGTTAGCCGTGTTCGAGGGCGCGACAGGAGCACCGCGCACAGGCATCATTGACGCGATTGCATTCCGCTTAGGCCGCAAGAATGCCGACCTGCTGGACATTCGACTGATTCAACTGAAAGGCGGCAAGGCTGGCGTCACTGCACGCGAAATCGCACGCCTCAAGAAAGCCGCATCGAGCGCGACGGTCAAATGGATGATCGCCGCGTTCGACGGCGAAGCGCTGCATTTAGTGCCGGACGATCTAATCGAGAAATGAAAAAGGCAAAGGCAAAGAGAAAGAAGCCAGTGAAGCCGCAATCCGCTCCCGGTCCCAAGCCTGACACTCTCAAGCTGAAAGGTCCGTGGAAGGATGCAGTGCGGAAGTCCTTCGAGAAGAAAAAACCGCCCGAAGGCTGGCCGAAATAAACAAAACATGCGGGAACGGAACAAGGATTGCGTTGATGGCCGATTGCGTAAAGTACATACTTCCGGTTGAAAACTTCTGCAACCGGCAGCACAGATGAGGCATCGCGCGCGGGCGTTAGGGTGCATCCGTTCCGGTCTCGCTACCGCCTGAATACACATAGGGCGCATAGTCAAAGTGAGACCTTTGCTTTCGACGCAGGGGATTGGAGAATGTCCAAAAACCACCGATCGCTGCCGCCTTGCCGTCAATCTCAATTCTTCCTCTGGACCTAACTGGTTTACCATCTAACATCCAGATATCTTCTCTGAACTTACCTTCAATAACAGAACGCAAAATCTTCCTCAGCTGCTCCAGCGTTTCCGCCTCCTTTCGCCACTTTATGAAGAGCTCTTCGGAAGTATCGCGGCCGACTAAAACGTAAATCCAGTCAGCCATGGGGTGAATGTAGATCCGTGCACTATCAGGATTCGCCGGAGTAAGTTCAATTTCCCCTCCCCCGCGGGATCCTTGGAGCGCTGTTTCGTCAACGTTACAGACCCCTGCGGTAGGCTCGACAGCAGCCCTCGACACAGTTCATAAATCTCGTCTTCCACCGTCGTTGTGGACACGGCATTCTCGGCCGTTCGTTCCCTTACCAAAGGATGGTTGGCGCACAGCTCGATGGTACCCCCCCAGACAAACAACAAAAAGCCGCCCCGAGGTCGCGGGCGGCTTTCGGGACTCTCGCGTGACTGACTACCCCGCAACCTCTTCCAGCAACTTCTGATCGATGTCGAAGTTGGCGTGGACGCTCTGCACGTCGTCGTGTTCTTCGAGCGCTTCCATGAGGCGGATCATAGTGCCCGCCGCAGCGCCTTCCAGCTTGATGTAGTTCTGCGGAATATACGCAACGCTCGAAGATGCGGGCGTAATCCCTGCTTTCTTAACGGCTTCCAGCACTGCATCGTAGGACGAAGGGTCAGTCACGATTTCCCAATGGTCGCCATCGTCGCGCAAGTCCTCGCCGCCAGATTCGAGGACGATATTCATCAAGTCGTCCTCGCTCGCGGCCGCCTTGGCAATGATAATGTCGCCCTTCTTATGGAACAGATACGCGACCGCTCCCGCGGAGGCCATGTTGCCGCCATTCTTGCCGAACACGTGGCGGATCTCGCTGACGGTGCGGTTGCGGTTGTCGGTGTTGATGTCGAGCAGGATGGCGACGCCACCGGGACCGTAGCCTTCCAGCGTGAACTCTTCGTACGTGGCGCCGGGCAACTCGCCGGTGCCGCGCTGGATGGCCCGCTTAATGTTGTCGGCCGGCATATTCTCGGCCTTGGCCGCCTGGATGGCAGTGCGCAGCCGCGGGTTCGTATCAGGATCGCCACCGCTTTTGGCGGCGATGCTGATTTCCTTGATGAGACGAGTAAAAATCTTGCCGCGCTTGGCGTCGAGCGCGCCCTTCTTATGCTTGATTGTCGCCCATTTTGAGTGGCCGGACATGGTTCGACCTCGTGTCTATCGATCTGTCTTTAAAGAGCTTCGGATGGCGCAGGATTCGCCTCTAGAGGAGATCACAGGATTGCCTCGATAAGAACGCAGGCGAAGCAAAATTATAGCATGACCAGGAGACAGCCTCGGAAAAAGCGCCTCCGCTATTGGGCTACTTTGAAGCCCACTACCCAACGCCCAACTGAGAACCTTCACCCTAGGCTACGCCGGCGTCTTGATTTGTGTCCTTACCTTATCGAACTCATACGTGCCTAAGCCTCGACTGGCTGCCATCTTCAAATATGGCAACGAATCCACATCCAGATTCCAGTACGCCTTGGCAGCATAAGCATCCAGCGCCACCGGATCAGTGCTCGCGATCAGAGTCTTTTTGAGGGCAACATCTTCCAGATTGCCTCCGGTCGGCCCATTCCGCAATAGCACGCGATAGCAATCGAGCACGGTCAGAGTCGGACGCATGAAATCAGCCAGGTCGGCAAGGCTCTCGTGAATTTTCTGGTGCAGCTGATGCCGCGGCCCGCCCAGGATGCCATACCAGTTCTTCATACCCAGCGTCGCGCCCGTCAGGCTGTGATGCTTGGCGATGGGGACATTGATGATCTTGTCGGCGTTCAGAAAAGTATCGAGGATCGGCCACACGTGCAGAATCTCGCCCTGTAGGTCGACCTCTTTGTACCGGGCCGGATCAGGGAGGATGACTTCGGCATTCTCGCGCTGCCCAGCCTCGGCGATTCCCGACCGCTGAAAGCAACGGCGCGGATCGTTGCAGCTGACGTCGGTCACGATAACGCGCTTGGCGCCGGCGTCCCAGCACTGGCGTACGATTTCTGCAACCACCTGCGGGTTAGTGTTGGCGGCCTGCTCTGGAGTACGATCCCAGCCGATGTTGGGCTTGACCACTACGATGTCGGAGCGCGACACGAAGCGTTTGATTCCGCCTAGCTCGATCAGGGCTTGCCGCGCCAGTAGGGCGGGATCGTCCCCTTGAATGACAGCCATGGCGGGCAGACTAGGGTCGTTCGCGACGGTGTGGCTCCGCTTCGCATTCACCGCCGCCTCCGCTACCGGGCGAGTGCTGCGGTTGTGCAGCCAGAATCCGAGACCGGCCGTTCCAGCGGCCGCGCCTCCCAAGCGGAGTAACTGAATCAGGGCATCGCGGCGGCTGAGTGTGGTGTCATCGGTTGGGGACATATTTGGCTCCGATTGCGCTGAAAATTATCTTGTCTCGCAGAACACGGTTGTTAAGCATTGCATTGTCATTTCCTCAAGCGAGCCGCAATGTTCCGGCCCAAATCGAGCATCGCTTGCGGAGTTTCCGGCGATTCCTGGTAAGCCACAATCCGCACCAGGCTCGATCCTTGCTGAAAAACAAGGCTTTGGCCGTACAAGCGGGCGCCGTCGCCAAGCTGGACAGATTTCGCATCGCCGGCGGGCTCGGACGAGTAAATCTTCGCGGCCCCGTTGGGACTCGCCATGGTATAGATATCAACGACCGCTTCGATTCTGTTCTCAAACTTGTAATCCGCGGTCGAAACCCGTCCTACCCCGGCTTTCAGGTAGCGCTCGGCCTCGCCGTCAATGTATTTCCACAGGTCCCCAGCCTCGAAAGTGCGAATTTCGTCAGTTCTGGTCCACCCGGCAACATCGTTAGAGGCCGGGAACGGCAAACGGCCTGCCGCGGGTTTCCGATCGCAGCCAACGACGGCGAAGACCGCCAAGCTCAACGCGATAGCTCGCGCACACCTCAGGCGTCCAGCCTTGGTCACGACATCATCCCTCCCTTACCGCGATTGAGCAAAATCTGGTTGCTGCGCGAACGGCTCTCCCCGACGCTGGTCACGTACACTGCCGGGCGATCCTGCACCGGGCAGGCGTATTCGCACGCGCCGCATCCTACGCAGCGGGAAGCGTCGAGATACGGCTGCTTGACCTGCTTGACGTTGCCAGCAGCGTCAATTACCTCGTCTGGGCGCAGGTAGATCGCCTTGGGCGACGTCGGACACCACTCTTCGCAAACGATGCAGTCGGTGGCCATCGCCCAGGGCAAGCAACGGCCGCGATCGTAAAATGCCGTGCCCAGCCGGATGGGCTTTGTGCCCTCGGCAACGTCCACCGACCAGCCCTTCTCTTTGGCCGTAATCTCCCAAATCGCCCCCGTCGGACAGACCTCGGAGCACAGCACGCAACTGGTTTCGCAGTAGCCGACGCGCGGGATCAGCACCGGCGTCCACAGCCCTTCCAAGCCGCCCTCGCTCAGTGTGGGATGCAACGCATTATTCGGGCAAACCTTCATGCATTCGCCGCAACGGATGCAGCGCGAAAGGAAATCGGCTTCCTCGAGCGCGCCCGGCGGCCGCAGCAAGCGCTCGTGCCGCTCAACGGCAAATCCCGGCGTGCTGCGCAAGAGCGGAATCACGACCGCGCCCGCGGCCAATCCGCTCAGCACCTTGCGCCGTTGCAGGTTCGCGCCGATGGATTCCTGCGCGGGAAACAACTTGAATTCCAGCCCGTGTTCCGGACATTCATCCACGCAGTTCAAGCACAGATGGCATTCCGCCTGCCGCCAGGGAACGCCGCCGATGGGATCGTCGCCTCCCTGGCAGCGCAGAAGACAGCGGTTGCAGTTTTCGCAGTGTTCCGGATTCTTCACCAGTCCCAGGATCGCCCAGCGCGAGACCAGTCCAAGCAGCGCGCCCAGCGGACAAAGGGCGCGGCACCAGAATCGAGTCACGCGGAAGTTCAGTGCCACGAGAAAGACGAAGATCAGGCCCAGCCATACGCCTTGCCGGAAATTCGGCTGTTTGAAGCTGACCAAGAGCAGACCCAGGATGAAATGCAATGCGCTGCCCACGGTCTGGATCACCGCATACCGGCTGTGTTCGAGTACGCCCAGGAACGCTCGCAGCCCATAATTGACCGCCGGCAGAATGGACAAACCCATCGACCGCACCAACAACGAGAAAGGATCGAGCCACCCGACAATCCCCGTGCCCAGCGCTACCGCGACCAGCGACGCAACCAGCAGGTAGTACTTCGTGGTTTGCCAGCGCTTGTAGCGATTGGACTCCAGCAGTTGCTTGCCGCGCTTGCGCTCCGACTTTAGGTTGCCGAAGAAATGGTGGATGGAGCCGAGCGGACAAATCCATCCGCAAAAGAAACGGCCGAGGAACATGGTGGGAATCAGAATCACCAGGCTCCACAAGAGGCCGCGGTAGAGAGCGCGACTTGCCAAGGCATTGGAGAGGGCCACTAGCGGGTCCAGGCGGAAGAACAGGTTCACCGGGTAAGGCAGGCGGATGTCAGCCGCGCTGGTGTGCAGCGATCCGCGGAACTCGGTACGCACCAGAAGAAACAGAAAGAGCAGGAAGAAAATGACTTGTGAAAGCCACCGCAACCGGGTTGGCTTGATAAGGGCCATTCTGACATTCCTCGCTGAAAGCCTTGCTGGCGGCGCCTCAGTTTAAAATCCATGCGTCTTTGAGGCGTCATCCCAAAGCGCCGCGCTTGCACTAGCGGCGCGAGGGATCTCGCGTTGGATCGGACTGCAGACTGCCCACTCGCCTGAGCGTGCCGATCTGAGTTTCAATGTTCGGTCCGAGGCCTGACCCGAAGCTGTGAGCAGAATCACGTCACCCACTGCGCCGTGTCACTTTTTGGGACTTTTCTGCTAGAACGCCGCGCGGCGTTACTCTTCGGCCAGCGCACCTGGGAAGGCTCACTCATAACCTTCGTAACCCCGATCTACTTTTGAGCGCTAGAGTTCGGCCCTAGATAGCCGACAATTCCAGCAATGGCAATGCTGTCTCATCGGCAGGGGTGGTCGGTTGGCCTTGTTCTGTTCGTTTTCTCCTTTGTTTTCTTCACCGCCAGCGCCAACGAAACTCCAACGGCCACTTATCGCACAGGCGCTTCCGAAGTGCGAGTCACGTTCTTCGCAACCGACCAGAACGACCATCCTGTCGAGAAAATTGGGAAAGACGACTTCGCCATTGTTGACGGCGAGACGGTGATCCGGAACTTTCGCAGCCTGACTCGGACGAGCGAGACGGCGCTCGATGTGGTTGCCGTTGTGGACTCCAGCGGATCCGTCGCTCCCCGCTTCCGGACGACCATGAACGACGTTCTGCAGCTCGCTTCCCGGGAGCAGTTCGTCACCGACGACGGTTTTTCGGTTCTCTCGTATAACGGTGCGCGGCCACTTCTTCTTTGCAATCACGACTGTCGCAGTCCCGATACTAGACAACGGCTGCTAACCGTCAAGGCCGCCGGTCCAACGCCGTTATTCGATACTCTCACGTATGCCGCCGATATCATTTCCGCCCGGCGCAAACCAGAGGTGCGGCAGATCCTGATTCTGTTTTCCGATGGCAACGACAATGTAAGCATCAACTCCGCCCGCGATGCCCTCGAGGCAGTCCTCGGCAGCGGCGCCTTGCTCTATGTGGTTGATCTAAACAAATCCCCAGCCTCCGAGGGCAGCGCTTTTCTTGAACGCCTGGCTGAAGCTACCGGCGGCCGATCGTTCTCTGTTCAGGATGGCGCGGCTGGAGTGCTGCAGGCCGCGCTGACCGACCTGCGCGCCTCCTACGTTGTCACTTATCCGCTTCCCAACCGCGTGGCGGGTTTTCACTCACTTCGCATTCTTCCCAAACATAACCAGACCCTGCGTTTCCACTGCCGAAGAGGCTATTATTATGGCGATCATCGCTAAGACCGGATGTCTGAGCCGCGCGTTACTTCTGGCCCTAGTATTCGGCTGTACATCGTTCCTGCGGGGCGCGACGTTGGGCGTCTATCAACATGGAACTGTGGTGAGAATGCGCATGGGGGATTGCGCTTTGTCCCATCGGGCGTTGGCGGCGGCTTTTGGCCCTCCTGCGGCGGCGCAAATGGCCGCAGAGGTCTGTCCCGAATACACGCTGGTTTCAGACAAAGTGGTCTACGTGATCGTGGGACGGTCGTCCAATCAGCTCATCCCACTTGCTGACGTAATCGATTTCCGGCTGCACAACAACGAAATGGCCGTGCGCGTCGACGACGCCAAACACGAAGTCAAATTCAGCATCAAGGAAATGATCCTGCGCTCGGAGTGGGATCTCGTGCAAAAGCACATCGAGGACGAGCTCAACACTCCGCCTCACGGTGTAGACGACGCCACGGCTCAGGAACGGGGCCGATAGGCCGTCGCCAAAAAAAACGGCTGCCCCGAACGCGACACAACAAAATCGTGATATGCGGATGGGCGCAGGGAATCCAGCAACTTGGTTGGTGGGCAGTGCAGGACTCGAACCTGCGACCTCCTGCTTGTAAGGCAGGCGCTCTAACCAGCTGAGCTAACCGCCCAATGCGCGACGCAGCGTGGCGCCGCCAGCGTTCGTTCTTCAAGAATTGCCCGAGAGGCAACGGCAGAAGCCAATCCATTTCGAGTATAGGTGAGCCAGGAAAAAGCGGTCAAACAGATGCCTCAGTTTAATCTCGACCTCTCACAATTTGGGGCGTCATCCCGAAGCCCCGCGCTTTCACCAGCGGGGCGAGGGATCTGGCGCACACAACAGAGATACCTCGCGCGAGATCCCTCACTCCGCCTGAAAAACGGCTTCGTTCGGGATGACGCCGTCCACAGAACGCTGTACACAAATCCACATTGAGCCACTACCTGAAATTGTCGATGATTGATTGAGGAACAAAACCCGAAACTCAACGCACGGGTGTTTTATTCAACAATCAAGAAACCAACGATCAACAATTCCGCGATGCCGCCGGCGCCTCCCCCCCTGTCCCACTCCTGCTAAACTCCCTGCGTGCGACAGCTGATCGTCAATGCCGATGATTTTGGATTTACAGCGGGCGTGAACCGGGCCATCGTCAAGGCTCACGCCCGTGGCATCGTGACCTCCTCTACGCTCATGGCCAACGGGCCGGCTTTCGCCGAGGCCGTCGAGCTCGCGAAAACCGTTCCACGGCTAAGCGTAGGCTGTCACGTCGTGCTGATTGACGGCGAGCCGATTCTGGATGTGAAGCAGATTCCTTCCCTTGTCACGCGAGACTTCTCCCCGCGTTTCCGCGACGGATTGAAGACCTTTGCCGCTCGGGCCATTGCCGGCCAGATGAACGCCGACGAAATCACCGCCGAAGCCATGGCACAGATTCGGAAGATTCAAGCCGCTGGAATCGTCGTCTCGCATTTCGATACGCACAAGCACACGCATCTTTTTCCCAAGATTCTAAGGCCGCTGCTGCGAGCGGCGGCGGCGTGTGGTGTGCATGCCGTGCGCAACCCGTTCGGACCGCGCTTCCCATTGCGCTCCAGCCAACTTCTGGCACGCCCCAACCTTTGGACTCGCTGGGCTGAAGTCCGCGTTCTGGGCCGATTTGCCGCCAGTTTCCGCGAGGCCGTCGAACGGGAAGGTTTCGTCACACCCGATGGTACGCTGGGCATTGAGGTCACCGGTGCGCTCGATGAAACCCTGTTCCACGCCATTGCCCGCAGCGTTCCCGAGGGCATCTGGGAGTTCGTCTGCCATCCCGGTTACAACGATGCGGATTTGCAGGCGGCGCGCACTCGCTTGCGGCAGTCAAGGGAAACCGAACTCCGCGTCCTGACGCTGCCCGCCGCACGCGACGTGATTTCCCAGGAGGGCGTTGAGCTGATCTCCTACCGCGACTTGAGGTGAACTGCGAACGCTGCCGGGGACAACAGCCTCCGGTTTGAACCAACCGGCGAGCTTGAGACTGCGTACGGTTCGCTACCCCTCCGGCGCGCCCTCCCGAACCAACCTGACTAACAAGGGAGCACTCTGGTTACCTTTTGAGTTTATGGCCCGGTAGTAAGATGATTTAGAATTCAGCGATTTCTGTGCGAGAAGGAAGGGTTTCGCTCATGCCGGCCCAAGGACCAGCGCCGCGTGCCACTCTGGATCTGAAGGTCCGGGTGTGGGGAATGGGCGCCAACAACCAGGCCTTCTTCCAGCATGCAACGGCCCAAAACGTAAGTGCCACCGGCGCCTGCATCTACGGCATTGAGCCCGAGCTAAAAGTGGGCGACGTTATTGGCGTGCAATACGAAACCAAGAAAGCCCGCTGCAAAATAATCTGGGTGGTGGATGCGGGGGCGCTCAAGAAAACTCAAGTCGGAGTGCAACTCGTGGCGGAACAGGAGTGCCCGTGGGCGGCCGTTCTTCCCCGGGAAATGCAGACCGATGAACGAACGACAATCACCCTGGACAACCGCAGAAAGTTCGCCCGGCACAAGATCTCTTTTCCTGTTGAGCTTCGCGACGAGCGTGTCAACACGCCTCTACGCGTGAATGCTACCGACATCAGCGGCAATGGATGTTATGTCGAGACCGTCATGCCGCTTGCCGTCGGGACCGCGCTGCGCGTAGATTTTTGGATGGGTGAAGATCACCTCACTCCCTCCGCCATCGTCCGCACGCGGGATCCCGGAGTCGGGATGGGCATCGAGTTTACGGGTTTGCCTGAGGAAACCAAGAAGCGCTTCCAGGCCCATCTGGACCAGATGGACCCCGGACTCAACGTGGCGGCGCCCAAGAGCGAAACTTGAGCGCGATGCGCCTGTGGCCAGCCGCCAGCGCAAAAACTGCAACCACCGCGCCCTCCAGCCATCGAAATACGGAACCGCGATGAGCACTCCTTCACAGATGAAGCTCGGCATCACCTGCTATCCGACCTATGGCGGGAGCGGGGTTGTAGCTACCGAGTTAGGCCTGGAGCTGGCGCAACGCGGGCACGAGATTCACTTCATTTCCTACGCCCAGCCTATCCGGTTGCGCGGCGCAGAACCGAACATTCACTATCACGAGGTTGAAGTCTCGCGTTATCCGCTCTTTGACTATCCGCCATACGATCTGGCGCTGGCGACTCGCATGGCTGAAGTCGCCCAGCTTTATGATCTCGATCTGCTGCACGTCCACTATGCCATCCCGCATTCGGTCAGCGCACTGCTAGCGCGGCAGATGCTGGCCGCTGGGCCGCGCGGCCGACGCCTGCCGTTTGTCACGACTCTGCATGGCACTGACATTACGCTGGTCGGTCTCGACCGCTCCTACTTGCCCATCACCCGCTATTCGATCGAGCAGAGCGACGGCGTCACCGCCATCTCCAACTACTTGCGCGACCGCACCCAGCGCGTGTTCGACGTGAAGAACCGCATCGAGGTGATTTATAACTCGGTCAACTGCGACGTTTACTGCCGGAATCCCGAGACGGTTTCACAAATGCGCGCCGAATACGCGCCTCACGGAGAGCGTCTGCTGGTGCACCTTTCCAATTTTCGTCCCGTGAAACGCCTGACTGATGTGATCGAGATCTTTGATCGTGTCCGCAAACAGATTCCTTCCAGATTGCTCCTGATCGGGGACGGCCCGGATCGCTCGGTCGCGGAGTGGCTGGCCGTGCAGAAGGGCATTCACGATGACGTTCTGTTTCTGGGCAAGCAGGATCAGATTTACGACAAGCTGGCAGTTGCCGACATTTTGCTGATGCCGAGCGAACTAGAATCGTTTGGCCTGGCCGCGCTCGAGGCCATGGCCTGCGAGGTGGTTCCTATCGCCACCCGCGCCGGCGGAGTGCCGGAAGTGATCGAGCATGGCAAGAGCGGCTACCTGGCCGATGTGGGAGATGTGGAAACGATGGCTCGCTACGCCGTCGAGCTGCTGCGCAACGAGCAGCAATTGCGGGAAATGGGCAAACAAGGTCGAGCCGCCGCGAAAGAACGTTTCTGCTCCACCAAGATCGTAAAGCAGTACGAGGATTTCTATCGTCGCGTGCTGGAACGCTCGGCGTAAAAGCCTTCCGGAACGGAACTGGCGGCTTCCACCAGTGGCAGCCTGATTCGAACGAGGGTTCCCTTTCCCTCGCGGCTGTCAATGGTCATGCGCGCGGTATCGCCGTAGAGCACGTGCAGCCGCTCGGAGACATTCGCCATTCCGATGCCCATTCCCGGCCAGTTGCTGCTCTCTTCAAGCCGTGCCCCGCCCATGCCCACGCCGTCATCTTCGACCTCGATGATGAGTTTGGAGTCGTGCACTCGGCTGCGCAAGTAAATACTTCCGCCTTCCACCTTCGGCGCCAGCCCGTGTTTGATTGAGTTTTCCACCAGCGGCTGCAGTAACATGCTGGGCACAACCACATCCAGGGAGGCCGGGTCGAGTTCCTTGACCACACGCAGCTTGTCGCGGCCAAACCGCACGACCTCAATGTCCAGATAGTTGTCAATGAATTCGAGCTCTTCGCGCAGCGGCGCAAACGCCTCACTGCTGCTCAGCAGCCGGCGCAGAATCGTCGCCAGCTTGAAGATCATTTCCCGCGCCGTCTCCGGA